>OBEQ011487236.1_pt1 | contig 10466 bp, 15 predicted proteins | sample 1670901 | NCBI WGS metagenome assembly OBEQ01 (sample SAMEA104232315, study PRJEB22302) | groundwater metagenome | biome: forest; feature: aquifer; material: groundwater | place: USA | collected 2011-08-07 | depth 5.4 m | reverse complement strand
TCACGGCAGCAGCTTCTTGAAGGCGACTGGTCGGCACGGCAGGGCGGGAGCCTATTCCGGAGGGAGTGGTTCGAGGTGGTGGATGCCGAGCCAGCGGGATTGCGCAAGCTCCGTTACTGGGACCTGGCCAGCACCGAGGCCACCAAGGGCAAGGACCCGGACTATACGGCTGGGCTTCTATTGGGCATCGGCGCAAGCGGTGTATACTACGTGCTGGACGTGGCCCGTGTCCGGGCGACTCCGGCAAGGGTCGAGGCATTGATTAAACAGAAGGCCGAGTTGGACGGTAAGGCGGCGCCTATCTGGATCGAGCAAGAGCCTGGCTCCAGCGGGGTAAACACCATCGACCACTACGTGCGCCGGGTGCTGTCGGGCTGGGCTGTGCGTGGGCAGCGGTCCACAGGCTCCAAGGTGGAGCGGGCCAACCCCGTAAGCAGCCAGGCCGAGGCGGGCAACATAAAGCTGGTGCGTGGCCCGTGGATCGGGGCCTTCCTGGACGAGCTGGAGGCTTTCCCGAATGGGAGCCACGATGACCAGGTTGATGCCCTCAGTGGAGCCCTGAACCTGCTGGCCGGGAAAGGACAACCGACACTACGGTTTCTGTGAGGCCGATTATGTTACAACGAATCTGGCGTGAGGTTGTGAGCAAAGCGGTGCCCAAACGTGTGCCCCTGGGGGTCCGCTCCGGGCCGTTCATGGGCTTTAGCGGTATGGCCGGGTACAGCACGGTATCGGCGTTGACGCAAGGGGAAGCATCCTCCTGGCTCTTTGCTGTGATAGACCGCATCGCATCCTCGGTGGCCTCTGTGCAGTGGAAACTATTTCAGGGGGAGAACGAGCTGGACCAGCATCCCCTGCTAGATTTATGGCGCGCGGTCAATGACTTCTACACCCAAGAGGAATTCCTGGAAGTCAGCCAGCAGCATTTCGAGCTAACAGGCACCTCCTACTGGCACTTGGTGCGCCGCTCTGACAACAGCCCGCCGGAGGAGATATGGCCTCTGCGTCCTGACCGTGTTACTCCAATCGCCAGCACCGACAGCTATTTAGCGGGTTACCTGTACCAAATTGGGCAGACAAAGATTCCTCTGCGTGTTGAGGATGTGGTGTCTATTCGGCGGGTATCCCCTGTAGACCCTTATCAGGGATTCAGTGTGATTCCGAGCTTGCTGCCGGACATAAACGCAGAGCGCATGTCGGCGGAATGGACGGCGGCGTTCTTCCGCAATTCAGCGGAGCCTGGGGGTATTATCCGGTTCCCCGAGATGGTGGATGATGCCTCTTTTGAGCGGTTGATAGCCCGATGGGGCTTGCAGCACCGGGGGGTCGCCAATGCCCACCGTGTAGCTGTCCTGGATGCGGGGGCGGAGTGGACGGAGCGCAAGTATACCCAGGCTGACATGCAGTTTACACAATTGCGCCTCCTGAACCGAGACCTGATCCTTGGGGCGTTTGGAGTCCCGAAAAGTGTGATGGGCATCACAGACGACGTGAACAGGGCTAACGCGGAGGCGGGCGAAGTCACGTTCTCCAGGTGGGTCTTGACTCCCCGATTGCGGCGCATACGGGCCGCGCTGAATGAACGGCTGTGCCCTCTATTTGGGCCTGGCTTACGTTTCGACTTTGTCGACCCAACTCCGCTTGACAGGGCAGGGCTGGCCCTAGAGGGGGAGCGGGGGTACCGGGCGGGCCTGCTAACGAAGAATGAGGGCAGGGCCAAGTTCGGGCTAGATGCCGTGCCAGACGGTGAGGACTTCATTCCTGAGCCGACCCCTCCAGCCAATCCTAACCCAGCGCAGATGTTGGACGTTGGGCGCCTCAAGGTGAAGGCACTGCCTGCCCCCACTGAGCTGTACGACACCCCCGTACAGTTGGCAGAGAAGGCTATGGCGAGGGCGTGGGGCAAGCGGTTGCGACGGGAACTGTCCGGCATCCTTGCTGTGCTGGACCCTGGGAAGGCCATGCAGAAATTCGAGCTATCCGACGTGGCCGGCCACGATTGGGACTGGTGGGCCAAGTTTGGGGATGCCGTTGTCCAGGAACTCTCCGCCGCGTGGGTAGCAGCGGCGCTGGCGGACAGGGCAGACTTGGCCGTGGGGGAAGTGCAACGACGGGCGGCGGAGTGGGCCACCGTTAGGGGGGCGCGGCTCTTACGTGTGGACGGGGACCTTAGCCTTGCGGAGGCAACGCGGGCCAGGGTCAATGAGTTAGTGGCCCAGACGCTAACCGACGGGGAATCACTAGGGACACTCAAGAAGCGGCTTCGGGAAGACCTGGCGTTCTCACCGGCGCGGGCTGAGATGGTGTCAAGGACTGAAACAGCGACGGCTCTCGGTCAGGGACAGAAGGGCTCGGCCATCATGCAGGGCCGGAACGAAAAACGATGGATCACCCAGGGAGCCAGTGACCCCCGGGTGGACGAGGTATGTCTGGAGAACGAGGCCCAGGGATGGATTCCGATTGGGGACCCTTTCCAAGGCGGTGTCGATACGATTCCCCAGCATCCGAACTGCATGTGCGTGTGCGCCTACCGCACGGCGGAGCAAGCGGGGCTTGCGGCGCCCCCCGAGGCGCGGTGCCGGACCTGCGGCAAGCTACTGGCGAAGGATGTGACCGGAGCCCGGCTATTCTGCCCGAAGTGCAGGCTGGAGGGGGTATATCCTTGATAACCTATATCATTGTGGCGGCTGTCATAGCTCAGGTAAGCACAGCGGGATTTTGTGGTTGGTTGGCTCAACGCAAGGGCCGTAGCTATGACTCTTGGGCTATGTTGGGATTGCTCTTCGGGCCGATTGCGTTACTTGCCCTGGTTGGGGCTCCCGACGAATAAGCCCTTGACATACCCCTGAATTCCGTGGTATGGTGAAAGTCTAACTGAATATCTGGATCGACCGCCTAGAGCGGCATATCCACCCAAGAGGCTCACGAAGCCCGCCATTGTGCGGGCTTTTCTTTTGGAGAGATGATGGAACCCAAGCCTGGACAGCAGTACAGGGAAAAGACTCTCCGGTTGGAGACAAAGGCCCTGGAGCATGGGCTGATAGAGGCCGTGGTCTCCACCGAAGCCAAGGACCGCCACGGTGACATTATCAGGGTGGCAGGCTGGGACTTGACGAACTTCCTTCTGCATCCGGTCCTCATCGCCAACCACAACTACAACGATCCCCTCTTCCAGATCGGCGTGTGGAAGTCTATGGAAGTGAACACCCGGCGCAAGCAGCTTGTCGGCGTGGCGAGCTACAATCTGGGCGCCAACAATCCCATAGCGGAGTACGCCTACTGGCTGGCCGAACACGGCCAGGCCGCGTTTAGCGTGGGCTTTATCCCCGATATGTCTAAGGCGAAGGAACTTGAGGATGAAGGACGGCACTTCATGCCCTCGTTTGAGTTCAACGGACAGGAGATGCTGGAGACCTCCCAGGTGACCATCCCGGCGAACCACGAAGCAGTCCAGCGCATGAAGGGGCTGCTGGAGCATGACATGCTGGGGGCTTGGGTAGACCAGTTTAACCAGCGGTTGGGACAGGTTGAGGCAGGGCTAAAAGAAAACCCTGTTTCCCCGCCAGCCATGCCGCGGGACTTACCAGGTGAACTTGCTGAAGCAATCAGGAGGGCTTTCTAATGGCTGTTGAAACTCTTACAAAAGAACAGATCGCGGAGATCGGGGGGACCATTGGGAAGCTGCTCAAGGATGATCTTGGGAAGCACATCACGGAGCTGCTCCCCGAGGCGCTGAAGCACCATGGGATAGACCCGGAGGCGTTGAAGGCCCCGCTGCGGCGGCTGCCCATGAGTGAGGGTGGGCCGAGGGAGCAGGCGCCGCTAATGGTGCCCGGATGGATCCCGGACTATAGGGCCATGTTATTGCAGCGGGCCAACCAGCCCACTGAATGGAAGGGCTTCGGGGAGTACGTGCAGGCCCTGTACTTCGCTATCCATCCTGAGTTCAACCGCAAGATAGATGCCCGGCTCAAGGCGAACAACGAGACCGACGGGGGGGCTGGTGGCTTCCTGTTGCCGGACCCCTTTGTGGCTCAACTCTTGATGGTATCGCTGGAGATGGCTGTCGTGCGGCCTCGTGCCTTCGTGATGCCCATGACTTCGGAGACAATCCGTATCCCGGCGATTCGGGACACCAGTCATGCCACCACAGTATTCGGCGGGGTACAGGCATATTGGACTGCGGAGTCTGGAGCGGTCACAGAGTCCAATCCTACATTCCGCCAGATTCAGCTTACGGCGAAAAAGCTAACAGGGTACACAACCACCAGCAACGAGCTGATGGCGGATAGCGCCATTTCCATCGAAGCGTTGATTCAACGCATGTTTGGGGAGGCCATAGCGTTCTACGAGGACCTGGCCTTTATCGAAGGGACGGGGGCAGGGCAGCCCCAGGGCCTCCTCGGGGCCGGAGCTGTTGTGTCTGTGGCCAAGGAAACGGGACAGGCGGCCACTACCATCGTGGCGGAGAATCTGGACAAGATGTACGCCCGCATGTTCCCTGCCAGCCTGAGCCGGGCGGTGTGGCTGGCGCATATAGATACCTTCCCACAGTTAGCGGCTCTTTCCCGATCTGTCGGGGCGGGTGGAGCCCCCGTGTGGATGGCTAATGTTTCGGGGTCACCGCCCACCACGATCTACGGGCGGCCCGTGATTTTCGCTGAGAAATGCAAGACCCTGGGCACCACGGGCGACATCTACTTCGTAGACCTGGCTTACTACATCATCGGGGACCGGCAAGGGGTCACGATGGCGGCAAGCCCCTACCCCAGATTCACGAACGACGAAACAGTTATCAAATTCGTGGAGCGGCTGGATGGACAACCCTGGCTTGACACTGCCATTACCCCCAGGAACGGCTCCAACACCATGAGCCCGATCGTGAAGCTGGATACCAGAGCCTAGCGACAACCTGAACTGGGAGGACTGATATGGGTTCTAAGAGCGCCCTTGGCGACATAATAGACATCATTCCGGCAATCGCGCCGCTAGACCTCCAGACAGCCCGTGACGGCGACTGGGTGAGCTTGAGGAACGCTGCCCACCTGACGGCGGTGCTATTCAAGGGCGTGGGCACGGATAACGACGACCCGTCAATCAGCTTCCAGCAGGCCTCCGACGTGGCGGGCACCGGGGCAAAGGCCCTAACCCAAATAGACGAGTACTGGGAGAAGGAAGCGCTCACTGACCTGACGGGGACAGGCGTCTGGACCCGAGTGGCGCAGACCATATCCGCGACGGTGGCGCCTGGAGACCCCAGCGCCCAGAGTGCGGCGATGTACGTCTTCGAGATAGACACGGATACCTTGGACGTGGCAAACGGGTTCGACTGCCTACGGATACGCGTAGCGGACACCGGCACCAATGCCCAGTTGGGAGCCGCTGTCTACATCCTGAGCGGGCTTCGCTACAAGCAGGCCCCGCAGAACTTGCCCAACTCGATCATTGACTAGGAGCCTATGCTGACGGCATGTGAACATTGCGGCTCGGCGGCCTGTCTGAAGGAAGCGCCTCTGGTGTGCCGCCATACCCGCAAGGCCCGGGGACCAATTAAGGTCGTTGTCCCCGTGGCTACAGCGGCCATGGCAGGCCCAGTGGTGCATACGGCGATCATACAGGCTCCCATGAACAAGAAGAGAGGCCGGCCTAACTTAGGGAGGCATTAAATGGTAATGGTCGGGACTGCACAACGAGACCGGCTAACGCAGTTGGCGTTGGGGCATCATGTGGTGAAAGCGGCGGCGACTCTTCCCGCCACGACCACACAGACCATCTTCACGGTCGCGGGCGGCCGCGTAGCGATCATACTTCTCCTGGGAGAGGTAACCACGATTGTCCAGGCCCTAGCTAACAACCTGAAAGTGACCTCAGCGCCGACGGTGGGTACGGCTGTTGACCTAGCCTCCAACCTGGACATAAATGGCAAGGAAGCTGGTACGCTCCTATTGGCGGAGCTGGACGGCACCGCCCTAGTGGGCGCGAACGCAGGGGCTGGCCTGAGCGGTGTGGGGGCTATGTTCGCCATCGTGCCTATCGGGGTAATTCGCATCGAGACCTCAGCGTCGCTCACCGGCGCTACCAAGTGGGACCTCTGGTATTTCCCTCTGGACTTGGGCGCATCCGTCTCATAAGGACACCATGGCAGTCAAACTTGAATCGACAACGAAGCGGTGGCTGGGCGAGTCCACCGATATAAAGCCGGGGGTAGTCACCACAGAGATCATCCCGCCGGGATCTAGCTTCCTTGAGACTGATACGGGCCGGATATATCGGTGGGATGGGTCTCAGTGGACCGTGCATATCCCGGAGGATGAGCAACTGGCGGTGTTGGAGATGATGTTGGTGGAGCTTGTGCGGGCACGGGTCCTGCTCGAATACTTCCTGGAAGTGGACTCGGAAGAGTTGATTCCCGCGTAACCGAGAAAAGGAGGCTTACATGGCACTCGCAACTGTACTGAAAGGCATATACAGAGAGTTGACAGGCTCCCAAAGGGAAGTTGACCTCGGCGCTACCCGTGAGGGTGGCCTGCATGTGGCGCAGCGGTCTGCGCCCTATGTCGAGATCACCAGGCAAGGACAGATGTGGTCAGTAATGAACACATCAGCGCTGGCTGCCCTGGTGGTTCGGCCCAGCACTGTCGCCAACCTGACCCTCCATAACTTACATGCGGAGGGCGGCCCAAGCCTTGTCATTGTACGGGCCTTCTTTTTCAACCTGGTGTCAACCGCTGCTCAGGCCCGGTCAGGGCTGTGGTTGTGCTCCCACCAGAAGGCGGCGGCCCCCACAGCGTCAATTGTCGTTGTCAAGGGCGCGACGGGTACGCCAAATTCCGATGTGGCAGCGCAGGTAGTGGCGGCTGTTGCCGCAACCGTGGTGGATGATGGGTGGTTCCCATGGGGCGACTCGGTGGACCTGGAGCCCACAGGGGTTCTGCCTGGCACACAGAAGGATGTGGATGTGCGTGGGCTGCTCGTTGTACCCCCAGGGCGCAGCATTTCCACACAGGTAGTCTCCGGAGTCGTGGGTAACACCTTTACCACAGGGTTCATGTACTATAAGGCCCAACTCGACCTCGGATAGCGGCGGGAGATAGTTATGGCGGGTCCCGTTGAAATCAAGGGCCGCGTTGATGTTCGCAGTGGGCTATACCTGGTGGAGTTCATGGTGCCGGGCATAGCCCCAGCGGACGCCTTCGACGCTGGTGACGCCTTTGGGACGATGTACGCGATCATTGTGCCGGAGCGGGGCATCATCAGCTATGGCCTGTTCCTGGACCTGGACGACGAGGGCACGGAGATAGATGCTCTATTCTACACAGCGCCCATTTCCGTTGTAGCCTCAGATGCGGCGTTTGCCCCCACGGATGCGGATGCTCGTAAATTCGTCACGGCCCTGAAGTTCTCCGCATTTGACGACTGGGGGCTTTTCCGCACCTCAGAGATCGCTAACCACAACGTGCCCTACTATGCGCCCCAAGGCAAGCTGTACGGGCAGTGCAAGTGCGTGAGCACTCCCAACATTGCGGCTGGGTCAGAGCCGATAATCCGGCTCGGCATCCTGCCTGCTTCCGGCGAGGAGTAAGGCCCATGATGCGCGTTGCGATCCGGCGGGTGCTGCTGACCATACGTTACATCCGTAACGCCTTGATGCTGGAAGACGGGTCTGGCGGGCTCCTTCTTGAAGACGGGTCCGACGTGCTGGGTCTGGAGTAAGCGATGCCTGGTAGTTATGGCACAAAGCTAACGGCCCTCACGGAGCTCACTGCCCCGTCTGACGATGACATTGTTTATGTCGTAGATGCTCCTGGGGGCACTCCCCTTAGCCGTAAAGCTACTATTGCGAACCTGCGCCAGTCGATAATGGCCTTCCCCGCCACCCAGGTTGCTTCCGCCGACGCCAACACCCTGGACGACTACGAGGAAGGCAACTGGACACCTTCTATTGCGTTCGGGGGCGCTGCCGTTGGTGTAACCTATAGCCTACAGTTGGGCGCGTATGTCAAGATAGCTAGGTCAGTATTTCTTACGTGTATTGTGGTTTTGACAGCTAAAGGCACCTCTGTAGGGGCAGCTACAATAACCGGCCTGCCCTTCGCCAACCTCAGCGGAAATAATAGATTTATTGCCGCTATGAGTTTCAGGGTGGGCGGCGCTGTGACTTACGCCAACATGATGCAAGGATACGTTGATACTGGTGGGTCTGCCTTCATTCTGGAGGAAGTTACAGAAGCAGGCGTAGTGACCGCATTGGCTAATACTGACTTTGTTGACACAAGCAATCTAAGTATGTCCGCCCACTACTATGCTACATAGGAGTTTTAATGCTTACTAAGCAGGACATGATAGACAAGATTGAAGCCCTGGCGGACGGTCAGATTCAGGTGCGCCGGAGAACAAGTATCCTAGAGGATGGCGTGGAGCTCTCCTTTTCTTATCACCGCCACGTGCTAGCTCCTGGAGGCGACCTTACAAAAGAAGACGCCAAGGTGGGAGCGGTTGCGCGGGCGCTCTGGACGCCAGAGGTTGTTGCGGCGTATAAAGCGGCACAGCTAATTCGGGTATAGGGGAAACACCATGCCCTGGCAGCAGCTTGCGAACATCATCGAAGAGAACCGGCGCCAGCAGGCCGAGGATGCCCGGACTCCCCCGGTGGCCTGCCCCATTGATGGGACTCCCCTTCAGGTTAATGGGCGCGGGGAACGCAACTGTCCCCTGGGCAACTTCCAGTGGCAGACGGGGGATAGGATACCCTAGAACCAACAAGGTGTAACAGGTCTCTTCCTGTATAGAAAGCAGTATGGGAGCGGGACATGGGGAACCTCTACGCAGGCCGTAGGGCCGTTAAACTCGCCTCGTCCATCATGGGCGCAGACCGCGACCCCATCATTGACCGTCTGATCGAAGCGCATTCGGTTGACATTGAGCGCCAGACCCGCCGCCTGTTCATTCCCAAGACTCACACCCGTGTCTTCCGCTGGCCTTCCCGTCAACCTTCCGAGGGGTACATCCTTTATCTGGACGAGGACTTGCTGTCTGTCACGACGCTGAAAACCAAGGCCCAGAACACGACTCCCACCACCATCGTTGCCGCTGACTACTTCCTGGAGCCCGCCAACTGGGGGCCGCCTTACGACCGGATAGAGATTGACCAGTCCAGCTCGGCGGTCCTGGAATCGGGGGACTCCCCGCAACGGTCTATTGAGGTGGTGGGCTCCTGGGGCTACGGGAACGTCACCCGGACAGGCGGCACGGTGAGCAGCGGGCTTGCCTCGGACGCCACGGCGACCTCGATGGTGGGCTCCAATGCTTCCCTGGTTGACGTGGGCGATACCCTGCTCATTGAATCCGAGCAGGTCCGGGTCACGGAGCAGGCTTACGCTGCTCTGGCGGCGATCACGCTTAATGATGCGGCTGTGATCGCTGACCTGGCCAACGTGTCGATAACCGTTGGTGCGACCCACGGAATCGTCAAGGGCGAGATCATCAAGGTTGACTCCGAGGAGATGTATGTTTCCAGCGTAGCGACGAACGTCCTCACGGTGATACGGGCCTGGAATGCCTCTGTGCTGGCCTCCCATGCCAATGCTACCGCCGTCCACATCAACCGGACGCTCACCATCGTGAGGGGTGTCAACGGGACCACGGGCGCAACCCACGCTAATGCTACGGCGGTCAGCGTGTACGATCTGCCCAAGAACATCGTGGAGTGGTGCATAGCTGAGGTGATAGCCGCTTACCAGCAGGAGCAATCGGGCTGGGGCCGGGTTGTTGGGACAGGCGAAGGGCAGGCCGAATCCAGCGGGCGGGACTTGGCCCGACTCCGCAAGTCCAATCTGGCTCTGTACAAGCGGCATCGGCTAGGAGTGATCTAACATGAGCATCATTCTGAACCCAGTGTTAGCTTTTAATCCTTTGTTATGGGCATTGATCTTTGGCGTGGGTTGTCTTTGGTTATGGCTAAAGCACAAGGAACGCAAGCGCAAGGAACGCAACCGAAAAGGTGGGGGGGGGAAACATGAAGATTAACGCTGGCGTCACCATCTCCGGCCCCATGTTCACGAAGGGCGGCTACATAGTCCATGCGGCGGCGCAGGGCGTCATATCGGACCTTGTGGAGCTTGGCACGGAGCGGCTTGACCAGATGCTTCGGACACGTCCAGCGGGTGTTTATCTCAGCGTCCAGGAAGCACGTAAGGGCAAGGCAAGCAAGGGACACTACCGGAAAAACCTGCACCCTATGGTTAAGGACCTGTACGGGCGGATAGACGACGGGAACGTGGTCTATGGCCCATGGCTGGAAGGTACGGGCAGCCGCAACCAGACAACCAGGTTCAAGGGCTATGCCAGCTTTCGGCGCACGGCCCAGTTCATGCAGAAGCAGGTCCCTAAGATACTTCAAACGAGGATAGCCAGGGCCATAAGGGAGCTAAACGGCTGATGGCCCCTTTCAATGTGAAGAGCACCCT
>OBEQ010827207.1_pt1 | contig 10467 bp, 12 predicted proteins | sample 1670901 | NCBI WGS metagenome assembly OBEQ01 (sample SAMEA104232315, study PRJEB22302) | groundwater metagenome | biome: forest; feature: aquifer; material: groundwater | place: USA | collected 2011-08-07 | depth 5.4 m | reverse complement strand
CAAAGCTAGCTATCTTTCAAGATCCAAGAATTTAAACTTGAATTTGTCGTTTTGATGATCTTCTTCAAAGATTACTTTTTTATATTCTGAATAGTCCGGGAAAAAGGTATCTGCCCCAAAATCTCCTTCCACAACTGTCAGATATAACCGGTCGATAATATCCATTGATTGCTCATAAATTTTCGCTCCGCCAAAAATTACAATTTCTTCCGGCTGATCTTTTACTGCTCTTTCCAGGGCTTCATCTATTGAATACACCACCACACAACCCTCTGGGTGACTGTTAACATAATTCTCATCATGAGTAACCACGATGTTAGTGGAACCGGGAATAATTTTTCCCTCAGTATAAGTAAGCATGGACTCATAAGTATTTCTGCCCATGATAATCGGTTTTCCGGCAATTAATTGCCTCATCCGGTCAAAATCTTCTTTAATCCGAAACAAAAGTTTATTGTTTTTTCCAATTCCTCTTTTTGAATCAAGAGCTACTACAGCACTTACTCTGATATTTTTATACATTAAAAACCTCCTACTACTGTGACTTCACCCTTTATGGGCGGGTAAGGATCATAACCAACCAGATCAAAATCTTCAAATTTAAAATCATCAATCTTTTTAATTTTCGGATTTATTTTCATTTTGGGAAAAGGCCTTGGCTTTCTTTTCAATTGTTCTTTGACTTGGGTCCTATGATTACTATAAATATGTACGTCACCAAAAGTATGAACAAATTCACCGGGTTTTAAACCCACAACTTGGGCAATCATCATTGTAAATAAAGCATATGAGGCAATATTAAAAGGCACTCCTAAAAAGGAATCTGCTGATCTTTGAAAAAGCTGCAGCGATAATCTGCCGCTGTTAACATTAAATTGAAACAGGGTATGACAAGGTGGCAAAGCCATGGATTTTCCAGGCAGCGCCATTTCATAAATAAACTCCGGATTCCAGGCAGAAACTACAATAGATTTTCTAAAAGGAGTAGTTTTTAGTTCATCAATAACCCAACCTAACTGATCAATTAGTCTACCATCGGATGTTTTCCATTTCCGCCACTGCACTCCGTAAACATTTCCCAAATCGCCGTATTTTCTTACAAATGGATTATCTGCTGGAAGAGATTTAATTTTTTGTATAAACTCTTCTTGTGTTAGCAACCTTTGACTCCTCTGACTCTTTTGACTCATCTGAATTCTATACGGCTTGTAAGCCCATTCATCCCAGATATGCACATCATTATTTGCCAGATATTTAATATTGGAATCCCCCATTAAAAACCACAGTAATTCATGAATAATGGCCCGCAGGAAAACCTTTTTGGTAGTAAGTAATGGAAATCCATCTGCTAAATCAAAGCGGATTTGTCTACCAAATACTGATCGAATTGACACTCCAGGATTATTAAACACCGGCTTATCAACACCATTTTTAATGATATCTTTCAAAAGATCAAGGTATTGATATTCGGGATGTTTAGACCTGGCGTTCTTCTTCATGAGGACTTATTCTACCACCTTGATGTTGCCCTCTGTAAGATACTGTTTGCCCTTTAATTTCAAAGAAAACTATGTTACAAACTCTAGCCCCTAATTGTAACTTCACTTCAAACTCAGACAAATTTTTCAGCCCCATGGTAAGAGTTCCTTTATATCCCGGATCTGTTTTGGAATTTAATAACAACAAACCTGCTCTAAATAAAGAAGTCCGGGGATAAACAATTGGCATTAAATCCTTGGGGGTATTTATTTTTTCTAAAGTAGAAACTAAATAATAATCACCTGGTTTTATTATTACCCATTCCTGCGGCCTTTTACCCTTCTTAAATTCTGCTATTAGTTTAGTCTTAACTCCCTTTCTCTTCCCCAAGACTGCTTGCCCTGAGCTTGCTTGCAGTGAGCTTGTTGAACCTGTCGAAGAGTCACCTTCTATAAATGCTCCACCCTCTACAATTTGATAGACCGCACCCAACCTTAAATCTACTCCTACTCCTTCCGGATTTTTTAATTCCCTGGCTCCCAAATTCTCAATCAGTTTTTCCTTTTTAACCCTTTTTAAAATTTCATCAATTCCTAATACACTCATAATAAATAAAGGTGGCGAAGTGACAAATCATAAAAGCATATGGAAGATTTTGCGTGCAGACCTAATTCACAAAATCTTCTTTAAGTGAGACTAGAGAATAAAACTAAATGATTCAGTACTTCTAGTCGAACGGTGCTTTTTGATGTCACGAGCCACTCATCTAGTCGAACGTTTTTTTGCGACCGAACGAGCCGCACTCTTCTTTCCCATCATATTAGAAACCTGCGGCATATCACTTCCTCCATACCGATTATTAGGACTCATTTTATATGAGCGGTTAACCGGAGCTGCTAGCTTTTCAAATGAGAATGCACAAATTGGTGACCCTTCATATATAACTAATTTTTTGCCTTTTAGAAAAGTGCCGAATTCCAAAACCGGGTGCCCATCCCACCCCGGGTCAAACCTGGCAGCAGTTGAATGTACTACTACTCCCAGTCTTGCTAAAGAAGATTTTCCGTGCAAATGCCCAACAATATCAGAAGGGAGAGTTAATCTTTCTTTAGTAGTAGCAATCACAAAATCATGCTCAGTTAAAATAAAAGGCTGTCCGGGTTTAAGTTCTACCAGTCTCATCATTTCCTCCATATCCTGTTTACTGGCATACCTGGTATCAATAGTATTTAATCCTTCATCAGTAAAAACCCTTAAGCTTTTACCCAGATGAAAATCAACAGTTACTTCATCCACATTCTCTTGCCAATCCTTTGGCAGCGGATCAATTTTAATAATTCCTTTTTTGATATATTCCTTAATTACCCAATCAGGTAAAGTCCCAATCATATTTTGAATATCAATTTTCGCGGAAGTCTTTTTTGCCATAACAACTTTCATACTTTATGCTGGTTAAACTTATTTTTCAAGAGGGAAATTCTCAGAACTTTGATGTATAATGTGTCAACATGAAAAAAACAGTCCAGCAAATCCAAGATGAGATTTTTAGAAAGATGCCTGCAGAAAAAAAAATAAAGTTAGCTTCATCATTTTGGCATTTTGCTAAAGAGGTGGCTGGAAACTCAAGAATTTATTACAATACAGATGGAATTAGAAATTACATTAAAAAAAATTACTAAAATTCTTAGGAAACTAAAGATTCCCTATTTAGTAACGGGTGGTGTGGCAATCGTGGTCTGGGGTAGACCACGCTATACTGCAGATATTGATATTATCATTGAACTTCACAAAGATAAGATACAAAAGCTAGCTTCTGAACTGATCAAAGAAGGGTATGTCGATGAAGATACAATCAGTCAAGCAATAAAATACCAGTCGGAATTTAATTTCATCGATAATGCTACCGGAGTAAAAGTAGATTTCTGGATGTTAGAGAATAGTGATTTCGATAAATCCAGATTAAAAAGGGCCAGGGTAAAGAAAATGTTTGGAGAAAATATTATTTTTTCTTCGCCGGAAGATTTGATTTTAAAAAAACTATTGTGGTTTAAAGAATCCAAATCAACAAGACAACTTGAGGATATCCATTCTGTAATTGCGATTATAAAAGATCAGCTGGATTATAAGTATTTAAGAAAGTGGGCAACAAAACTAAAGACAATAGATATTTTAGAAGAACTAATCAGGCTAAGCTGACTTCGGAATAGATGGAGCTTTTCTAACATTTGCCAATGTATCTGGTTCGGGTTGAGCTAAAAATTTGTCAAACTCTACATGAATACTATGCTAGAATTTTGTTATGGATCCGCTGGTATATGTTGACAAGATTATATCCTAGAAAATATAATTTAGCTATGAAAGTATACACATTCAGACAAGATTTAAAGAAGAGGTTAAAAGATCCTGAGTTTAGAAAAGCCTGGGAGGAATCTGAACTGGAATATCAAATTAGTCGAGCTTTAATCTCCAACAGACTAAAGGCTAAAATATCCCAGCAGCAACTGGCTAAAAAAGCTAATACTACACAGGCTGTGATTTCAAGACTTGAGGGAATGAATGCCAATCCATCTATAGATTTGCTCAAAAGAATCGCCGTTGCCCTAAACCTCCACCTCAAAATCCAGCTACAATAAGTTTCGAATAATAAATCCGTTCTTAGCTGGGTAATCTCAGATCATTAAGATTTACCCAGCTAATTAGTTTAGGTTCCCATTTCAGCTAAACCATATCCCTCTAGTAATTCTTGTAGGGAGTTTCTGTAACTCTCTGGTACTCTTACAAGAGGTAACCGCAATACATCTTCTCCCATTCCAGCAATTTCTATCATTGCCTTAATAGATGAAGGTGAGGGTTCAGGCGAAGTAGGCGGAAAAAGAGCCTCAAATAATGGCATTAAATGCTCATGTGCTCTTTGTGCCTCTTCTTCTCGTCCAGCAATTTGATTATCCATCATTGTCCTGATTGGTCTCCCAACCAAATGACTTGCTACTGAGACTACTCCATAACCACCGTTTCTTAGGAAATAAAGTGTATCTTGATCGTTACCACTCCAAACTTCAAATCCAGGAGTTCTATTTTGGGTTACTGTAGTAACCTGCCCTTGCCCCCTTTCATCTGAAGTTCCAATAGCTTCTTTCAAGCCAACTATGTTTTGATATGCTTGATCTAGTCTCGATACTGTTTCAGGTATCATATTTACATTAGTCCTTGAGGGAACATTATAAAGAACAACTGAAATGTCTACTGCGTCTGCAATAGCTCCAAAGTGCCTAAATAAACCCTCCTGCGATGGCTTGTTATAGTAGGGTGTTACTAATAAAAGTCCATGAGCCCCTTGTCTTTGTGCCATACGAGACAAATGAATACTTTCCCTGGTTGAATAAGTACTAGTTCCAGCTATCACTCTAGCCCTATCCCCAACTTCTTCTAAAACATTATCCAAAAGATCTGCGCGCTCCTTCTCTGTTAAAGTAGGCGACTCACCAGTGGTACCGGCAACCACTATGCTTTGTGTACCTGTATCAACTAAATGCCTGGCCATGTTTCTTATTCCTCTAATATCAAGATCTTCATCTCTATCAAAGGGGGTAACCATGGCCGTTATAAGACGGCCAAATTCTTGTGCTTCTATCATTGATTATCACCTCCTCTCAAAACATCTCTCATTGAAAAAACTTGCCCTTGAACCCCTAGGCAAATTTGCCTTCTTAAGAATTGAGCTGCCATTAAGGTTCCTTCAACATAAGATGATCTTCCCCTAACTGCTGTGCTAAAATGATAAATTAATTGCGCGTTAGGATTGCTAACCATAACCCAATGATAAGCATGACCGCTATCTGGATCTGGTATACCTAAGGTTTCCTGGATTTTGGTATCTCTAATACTTACTATTCTTCCATTCGGCCTTGCATCATGACTTTCAAATTGAGATCTGAAAGCAATCGCGGTACCACTGACATCCTTTTTAGTTTTTTGATGACTTTCAATTATACCGACGGTTGCATCCTTAAATACTCCTGGATTTATCTCTGCGAATTCATCTATCGCCATCTGTTGCCTTATTATTTGTGGATCCATATTGGCAGCAATAACAGCGCAGGTTCTACTTTGTCTGACTAACCCCTCCATTTCTTCTCTATTCCCCCCACTAGTTCCCATAACAAACGGTACTCTCAAACTAGTGTAGTCAATACTATTTAAAACCACACTTTGAGGAGTAGTAAAATCAATTGCCACCCTTTCTGGACTTAGGTTGTTCGGACAGTAATCAACTAAATGAACCCTTTGACCATTTATTTCAGCCCAAGTTAATTTGTGCCTCGGGGAAGTCATTGCAACAGGAAGAAGATCAAATTCTTCTCGCACAGCAACAGCTTCAGCAACCAAGCTTGCCATTTTCCCCGGTAAACCGGCCATAAAAATTGGTATTGGACTATTTCCTTCTAAATTTTCTCTCATAATGCAGGCATTAAAACATTAAATAGAGTCAGTGTCAATTTTTTATATATATTTGACAAATTTAGTATAAAGTGTTAAATTCTAAACATGATTTCTGTATCTCAGGTTGTAGAAGACATAATTAAGAGAACTCCTTCTTTGGAGGATGCTTTAGAAAAAGGCATCGTAAATCATTCATCTTTAGCCAGACTGATTAAGGCTCAAATAGAAAAGGTGCTTTTTAAAGGTGTACAAGAAGGTTCAATAGTTGTGGCTTTGAATCGACTTTCCAAAAGCCTTAAGAAGATAGAAGCTACACAAAATAGATTACAAGGCATAACCGATTTAACTATCCGTTCAAATTTAGTGGATTACACTTTTTTAAATTCCCCCACTCTGGGAGATGCCCAAAATAAATTGCTGGAAAAAGTTGCAAATAATAGAGATGTTTTTATTACTGTCTCTCGAGGAATAAGTCAGGTTACAATAATTGCCAGTCAGTCCTTAGGGCCTGATATAAAGAAAGTTTTTAAAAATGAGGCGCCTATTTGCAGTATTGAAAATTTGTCCTCACTTACCATTAGAATTCCCATAGAGGCAACAAAAATTCCAGGCGTTTTATATTCTATTTTAAAAATCCTGGCTTGGGAAAATATTAACTTAATTGAGTTTATATCTACTTTTACTGAACTAACTTTAATTATGGATAGTAAGGATATTGATAAAGCTTTCTCAGCTTTAAAAAGCTCAATAGAAATTACTTAAATTTTCGCTAATTTATCCAAATACAAATCGAGGTAATTAATATCATCCTGGATATATTTATATTCTACATTGTCAGTATTTTTCGGGTACGCCACATAAATATCATTTAAAACTTTTTTGTGATTTAAAAATTGTTGTTTAAGTGGGGTAATTTTATCCACCAGTTTATTAGCCACTGCTAATTCCGTGATTTGTCCGGCTAAAGAAAAGTATCTATTAGCTGAGGGCAAAATGTATCCATAATTTTTATGATTGAACACATTTTGTAACTCCTGCAAACGGACGTTTAATAAATTGCTCATATAATCTACTCTTTCTGACGGGGTGGTTTTAAGTTTAAGAAAAACTTTTTCCTGTATTCTTTTTAAACTAAACAAAGGAGGAAAATCAGGATTGGCAGTTTGGGAAAGAATCAATGATACAGCCAAAACCACCAGCACTATTATTGCCCTTAACTTAATTTGTGTGATCTCTGAAAGTTTCATGAGTGCGATATTAACACATCATTAAATATTTTTACAATTTCTTTTTGCATATCCTTGGGAGATTTCATCTTCCCCTGCTTCATACAATTTACCACAATCCAGTTTCTGTCTTGCTTAGAAAGCTTAAGATAATTTTTTCTGGCATTTTGCAGATGAGCCAGGTTTTGTTCATGGATATCAGGATTTGGTTTACCCAAAACATTTTTTTGACCAATTATTGGATCTACATTAAGTAAAATAGTAAAATCTGGTTTTGGCATATCCTCTTTTAAATCAACCCCTAGATGAGCTTTATTGGCTGAAGTATATCGATTAGCAATTACTAATTTTCCTTCCCTTAGCCATTTTTCAATTTGCGGTTTTGCTAAAGTTCTATCCCCTGCATAAGCTTTTGCAATTTCATATGGAGTAAAATTTAGCTTACCCTTTAGGTAATTTTCTATTTGGGCAGTATATTTATTATTTCCATATCTGGGAAAACTAATAGCCTCACAGGCGACGCCTTGCGAAGCTAAATACTGTGTTAAAAGTTCAATCTGGGTAGTCTTCCCTGAACCATCTATTCCATCAATAACTACCAGTAACCCTTTTTTCATTTTGCGGAAACAGCCTTAAGGAATCCTACAAAAATGGGATGTGGGGAAAGAGGACGCGATTTATATTCCGGATGGCCCTGAGTTCCCATATAAAAAGGATGCTGCTCTTTGGGAAGTTCTACTATTTCCACCAAATTTTCCACCACTGATCTGGCAGAAATTACCAAACCATTTTTCTCAAAGTCTTTAATAAATTCATTATTAAATTCATAGCGGTGACGGTGACGTTCCGAAGTATGTTGCGTTTGATAAATTTCAAAAGCTTTGGTTCCTTTTTTAACCATTGCATCCCAGGTGCCCAGTCTCATGGTTCCGCCATAAGCCCGCTTTTCCATATATTCTTTTTGTTTTGGCATTAAGTGTATCACCGGGTGTTTGGTAGATTTATTATTTTCTGCAGTATCCGCATCTTTCCAGCCCATTATATCCCTGGCAAAAGCAATCACTGCCAGCTGCATTCCATAACACAGTCCCAAATAGGGAATCTTTTTCTCTCTGGCATAACTGGCTGCGGAAATCATTCCCTCAGCCCCTCTTTCTCCCCAGCCAATTGGTACAATTAAACCATCTGGTTTACCAATAATTCCTACTCCTTGTTTCTCCACTTTTTCCGCATCAATCCATTTAGTTTTAACTGAAACTCCTAAGTTATAACTGGCATGATCTATGGCATCCAGTAACGCTGCGTAAGCATCCCTTAGTTGGTAATCACCGGTGCCAAAATATTTACCAACAATGGCAATTTCAACGGTTTTACTATTTTTATTATTGATCTTTGAAACCAATGTTTCCCAGGCTTTTAAATCTGGTTGTGCAACTTTTAAGCCAAGTTTTTTCAGGATTTTTTCTTCAATTCCCTGTTTGTGTAAAACCAGCGGAATTTCATAAACTGATTTTAAATCCGGATTGGAAATAATATCTTCCGGTTTCATATTACAAAACAGGGCAAAGCGCTCTCTTCTTCTTTGATCTAAGTATTTTTCACTTCTGGTAATGACAAAATCCGGCTGAATTCCCAAAGAGTTTAAAGTGCGAACAGAAAGCTGAGTTGGTTTGGTTTTTGGCTCTCCTAAATGAGCCGGTGTGGGAACATAAGAAACATGAATATGTATGACATCTCCGGGATTTTTTAAAGTCATAATCCGGGAAGCTTCATAGTAGAAAACATTCTGATATTCGCCGGCTGTTCCGCCCAGCTCAATCATCACAATATCAGCTTTTTTGGCTTTACCAACCTCATTGATTCGACTAATAATTTCATCAGTTAAATGGGGAATGGCTTCTACATCTTCACCGTTATACTCAAATCTTCTTTCACGGTCAATTACTGTTTGATAAATCCGGCCCATGGTAACAAAGTTTAATTTGCCCATATCTTCATCCAAAAACTTTTCATAAGTACCGATATCCATGTCGGCCTCGGTCCCGTCTTCACATAAAAATGGATCGCCATGTTCAATCGGGTTAATAGTTCCGGCATCTAAATTCAGGTAATTTTCAAACTTAATCGGAGCAATCTTGTAACCGGCGGATTTTAAGAGGAAACCAATCGAGGCAGCTGTTGTACCTTTTCCAATACCGGAAATAACACCACCACTAACAAAAATATATTTCATACTAATAGTCTTCAGCTTACAGCTTTCAGTCTACAGACAATTTTTCATGTCTGTTAGCTCTAGACTGTTGACTGACAGCTTTTTAAATGGGGACCTGCTCTTTTGAACCCGAAGATCCTTCGACTAGCTCAGGACATGATTTTGGGCCCTCTATATAATACTAAAAAGCATGATTGGTTTGCAAGCATTAATTTAGCTTAGTCACTTCGGGGCTTACAGCAGGCTCAGGAGTAGCTGTTTTAGGCTTAGTCCAGCTGGCATACTTACAAGTTGGCCAGTTTTTACAGCCATAAAAAGTTTTGCCTTTTTTAGTATGTCTGATCACTATTTCTCCTCCATCTTCCGGACAAATGGCATTAACTTTTTCTTCCAAAGCTTCAGTATGTTTACAAGCCGGAAAACCGCTACAGGCCAAAAATTTGCCAAATTTTCCAATTCTAACCACTAAATCTTTCCCACACTCCGGACATTTTTTATCAGAAACTTCCAGTTCTACTTTGACTTTTTGGGCAGTTTTAGCGGTTTCTTCCACCCTTTTCTCAAACGGTTTGTAAAAATCGGCAATAATTGGTTTCCAGGGTCTTCCATTGGCAATTTCATCTAATTCATCTTCCATATGAGCAGTAAATTGGTAATCAAACACATCAGGAAAGTTTTGTATCAAAAAATCACAAACTGCAAAACCTAAATGAGTGGGGATAAATTTACGCTCCTGCTTTTCTACATAAAACCGGTCCTGAATGGTAGAAATAATTGGCGCATAAGTAGAAGGCCGGCCAATCCCCAGCTCTTCCAGTTTTTTAATTAACGAAGCCTCATTAAATCTGGGAGGCGGTTCGGTAAAATGCTGACCTGGTAATAACTGCAAAAGATTAAGTGGTTGATTTTCTTCCAGTTGCGGCAAAACTTGTTTTTTCTCATCCTCACTTTCTTCTTCAACATCTTTCCCATACAGTTTTAACCAGCCGTCGAATTTAATAACACTCCCTGTTGCTCTTAATAAATACCCGTCATTGCGACCCGCCAAAATTTCATATTTAGGCGGGGAAGCAATCTCACTGCTTGAGGCGAGGGATTGCTTCGTCGCTT
>OBEQ010339038.1_pt1 | contig 10467 bp, 13 predicted proteins | sample 1670901 | NCBI WGS metagenome assembly OBEQ01 (sample SAMEA104232315, study PRJEB22302) | groundwater metagenome | biome: forest; feature: aquifer; material: groundwater | place: USA | collected 2011-08-07 | depth 5.4 m | reverse complement strand
GCGTGACCTCAAGTTGGAGGGTGGCCAATTCCACTCAGTAATAGTAAGTCGTTAAGATTTTTCTTTAGAAAAAGCACTGACGGCTTTTTCTTTTTATATAATTTGGAATCTGCTACAATAGGAATGTGCTACATAGTATATTTCTTTCCATTTGAGTGTAGGTTCAAAAATGCGGTCTTATAAATGCTCCGCAGCACAGGAAGTCATTGATTAATTAAAGATATGGGCAAAAATGAAAGATGTTATCCATAAACATATAAATAAAGCCAATTCATTAAGTGAAGTGAGAAATGCTTTAATAAAAGCGCTTGAAGAAATAAAAAATACCAGAGAAATTACACATATAGGCTATGTTTCTGGTATTGTTTCTTCAGATGGAATTGAATATATAAAAAGGAACATTCAGGTTTTAGGGCAATACACAGAAAAACTAAAAAATATTCACAAGTTTCCGATGTTTTCCGCTGCTGATGTGTTGAGTGAAGAAATTTTTTTAAAAATTGACGGAGCGAATTTACCGACGCAAGTATGGTTTGATTTTTGGAGGAATATTTTAGAAACTGGCTATATTACTGACATATTTATGACACCAGGATGGGAAGCTTCATTGGGCGCAAAAGATGAATATGAAACAGCACAGAAATTAGGAATATCAATAGTAATTTTAAAAGAATAAAAAATTTTATGAAAAATAAAATAAAACTAGGTAAATATAAACACTACAAAGGTAAAGACTATCAAGTACTCGGCGTAGCACAGCATTCTGAAACTAATGAAGAATTAGTTGTCTATCAAAAACTTTACGATGATTATTCAATGTGGGTTCGTCCGCTAAAAATGTTCGTTGAGGAAGTAGAAATAAGCGGCAAAAAAGTTCCTAGATTCGAGTATATTGGAAAATAAAATTTAATTATCCACATTTCAGTACAGATTAAAATTGTGTTACAATAGATGTATTATGCTTCAATCATATTATGTTTTACAAAACCACGATGTCATCTTAGATGATCAAGGCAAGCGGTATCATTTAAAAATAAGAGATTTGCCGGAAGATGAAAAGCCTCGCGAGAAGCTTTTAAAACACGGGCTCTCGGCTCTTTCTGCCTCCGAGCTTCTTTCGGTGGTGCTCAACAATGGAACGAAGAAAGAAGGAATTCTGGAAATGTGCTCAAGAATCATGAAAGACTATGGCGATGGAGGAATCATGCGGGAGAAGAATCCACGAGTTCTTTCGGAAAGTTTAGATATCCCTCTAGTCAAAGCAATGCAGATAATAGCATGTGCCGAGCTCGGAAGGAGGTTCTTTGAGAGAAACAATGTATCAAGACCTACCATTCGCACTGCTCGCGAAGTGTATGACTATGTGAGAGATATGCACAATCTTTCCAAAGAGCACTTGCGTGGCATTTATCTCAACGCTCATTATAAAGTCATCCATGATGAAATTATTTCTATCGGCACGGTTGACGCCAATATTATCCATCCTCGCGAAGTCTTCAAGCCGGCAGTCGAACATTCCGCTGTCGCTCTTATTTTAGTCCACAATCATCCCTCGGGCATTGTGACGCCTTCCGAGGCTGATGTAGCTGTGACCTCTCAGATCATTGAAGCTGGCAAGCTCTTAGGGGTTGATTTGATTGACCATGTGATAATTACCAGAGATACCTTCGCTAGTATTCCAGGGTCATATCATTAATTATCAGGTAATTTTTTAGATTATGTTTATAACTTCACGTTATCGTCTTTATAAAATTCGTTTCCCCAAGTACTGGCTTGTGCGTGATGAATCAGTAGATATGCTTTATTCACCGGAAATAGAAAATTCTCCGCATACCAGTATGTTATTTCATATCTCCGCCGGAGATTATTTAAGCACACTCGCGACCATTTTGAGGTTTTTTGAAGAAACAATAAGCGATGAAAAAACAACACCGGAAATGCGCAAACTTCAACTTGAAACAATGAAAGATTTAAGGAACGACCTTCTTTATCTTCATAGACACTATGCAATAGTGCCTAGGGACGGGAAAGAAATTTAATGAAAAACCTGTTTAAAAATCTTAAACTTCGCAGACGAGGGATTACAATGTTGGCGGGGATGCATTTTTTTGGCAATCCTTCGGAGAAGCTGAAGATTATCGGAGTGACGGGAACAAATGGCAAGACGACAACGGTTACGCTTTTATATAGGATTGCGCTTGGGCTCGGCTACAAAGCAGGGCTCATCAGCACGGTGGAGAATCTAATCAATGGAGAAGAAATGTCTGCCACATACAATACGCCTTCGACAACCCCAGACCCAATATTTTTGAATAAGTTGCTCAATGAAATGCTGAAGCAGGGATGCAAATATGTTTTTATGGAGGTAAGCTCACACGCACTAGACCAAGACCGAGTCGCTGGGGTAAATTTTGCCGGGGGGATTTTTACAAATTTGACGCAAGACCATTTAGACTATCATAAAAGTATGGAAAAGTACTTTTTGGCCAAAAAGAATTTTTTTAAAATGCTACCCAAACGGGCTTTCGCTTTGTCTAATACTGATGATGAGTACGGAGAGAAAATGCTCAAAGAAATAGTTGCCTGTAAATTCTCTTATGGTTTTGAGAGCGAGGCACCTGCCCGCAATGCTTCCAGCATAGCTGATGCAGGCGGGGACTTCAAGGGTCAAATTTCTAAGTTAGATTTTAAAGGTTTAGAACTTGATTTTAATTCCAAAAACTTTCTGACACGAAGGCAAGTGCAATCAAAACTTCTGGGCAAATTTAATGCTTACAACCTGCTTGCCGTTTGGAGCGCTTGCATGTTGCTCCATTTTGATATTGATAAAGTGGACAAAATTTTAGAAAATATTGAAGCACCAGCCGGAAGATTCCAGCCTTTTATGACGCCCGACGGAGTCTTGGCTATCGTGGATTATGCTCACACTCCCGATGCACTGGAGAATGTATTACAAGCAATCAAAACATCCTTTGCGGGTAGCAAAATAATTTCCGTATTCGGTTGCGGAGGAGACCGTGATCCACTCAAACGTCCAATCATGGGTAAACTCGGAGCGACATTGTCTGACATTGCTATTTTTACATCGGACAATCCAAGGGGTGAAGACCCGGATAAGATTATTGCAGAAATGAAAAAAGATTTATCTTCCGAGTTATCTGTCAAAGTAAAAACAATTCCAAATAGGCTCGAAGCTATCTCTGAAGCTACAAAAATCGCCAAAAAAGGAGACATTATACTAGTCGCCGGCAAAGGCCATGAAGACTATCAAGAAATCAAAGGTGTCAAAAAACATTTTGACGATATGGAAGAGCTTAGAAAAGCGTATGAATAATTTCAAACAAATTTTTAAAGACAAAAAAATAACCATTATGGGCTTAGGTCTACTTGGGCGTGGTGTCGGAGATGCTATATTTCTTGCAGAATGTGGAGCTAAATTGACCGTCACAGATTTAAAAACCAAAGAACAGCTAAAAGAATCTCTTAAAAAATTAAAAAAGTTTAGAAATATAAACTATGTTTTAGGCAAGCACAGACTGCAAGATTTTCAAAATTGTGATTTAGTTTTGAAAAATCCTGCGATTCCGCTTGATTCTAAATATATAAAAGAGGCCAGAAAAAACAAAATTCCAATTGAAATGAGCGCAACACTTTTTGCAAAACTTACTTCCTTACCGATGATTGCTGTGACAGGGACCCGAGGTAAGTCTACAGTGACACACCTTATCGCGCATATTCTCAAGTCGGCAGGCAAAAAAATAATTTTGGGTGGAAATATACGCGGTGTTTCTAATCTCCAGCTATTAAAAGATATCAAGGGTGTTGAGGTTGCAGTATTCGAGTTAGACTCATGGCAACTTCAAGGATTTGGAGATAGCAAAATTTCTCCTAGTGTCTCAGTTTTTACTACTTTTTTACCTGACCATATGGGCTACTATAAAGGTAGTATGAAAAAATATTTTTTCGATAAAGCTCATATTTTCAACTATCACACCAAAGACGATATGTTAATTGTAGGCAAACAGGCAATGACCTATATTAAAAAATGGGGTGGAAAAATTAAAAGTACAATAATTATTCCAAAAGAAAGATTACCCAAAGGCTGGAAATTTAAATTATCAGGGCTTCACAATGAATACAATGCGCAACTTGCTATTGAAGCTACCAGATCCTTTTCAATACCAGATGCCAAAATAAAAAAAGCTGTAGCAACTTTTACTCCTTTGTCAGGCAGGCTTCAATTTTTGCGTACAGTAAGGGGTATAAAGATTTACAATGACAATAGTTCGACAACCCCTGACGCTACAATTGCCGCACTAAGGGCAGTGGGAGACATAAAAAAAAGAAAAGTAGTTTTGATCCTTGGTGGCGACAATAAATTTTTGGATATGAGGAAGCTTCTTGTAGAGATTCCTAAATTTTGTTCTAAAGTTGTTTTATTTAAAGAAAGAGGCACTGACACTATTAGTGGTAGAGTATTTGAATTCAAGAAAAAAGGAATTGAAGTTTACGAGGAAGAGGGACTTTCTGCTACAGTGCGTAGAGCCTTCCATGTCACGCAGAGGGGTGAAACCATCCTCTACAGTCCAGCTTTTTTCTCTTTTGGAAAACATTTCAAAAACGAATTTGACCGGGGGGATCAATTTGTAAAAATTGTTAAAAGTTTGAAATAGATATATGGAGAATGAAACAAATTGCATAATAATACATGGATGTTCGAACATTAAAGAAAAGGATATGAGTCTAGAGATGCGAACCTACTACAAACATTGGATTCCTTGGGTTAAAAAAGAATTGCTGTCAAAGGGAATAAAAACAGAAACACCACTAATGCCGAATCCTTGGGAGCCTGACTATGAGGAATTCAAACAGGAATTTGAAAAGTACGCAGTCTCTGAAAATACAATTTTGATTGGCCATAGTTGTGGATGTGCTTTCTTGGTTCGTTGGTTGGGTGAGTCAAAGCAGAAAATTAAAAAGCTAATTCTTGTTGCACCATGGAAAGTTCCAAAATCTTCAACAATACCAGATCCTTTTAGAGAGAAATTTTATACATATCAGATAGACGAAACAATTAAATCCAGAGTAAAGGATATAGTTATGTTTACTGCGGACAATGAAAAAGAGGGTGGGAAAGAAAGTTTAGATATTTATCACAAAAGTCTCGGAGGAAAAATAATAGAACTTAAAGGCAATGGGCACTATACTATGAGAGACATGGGCACAGAAGAATTTCCAGAGTTGGTAGAAGAAATAGTAAAAGAATCTAAATAAAATGGAAGATAAAACAACTTTTAATCTCACAGATAACGTTTTCGTTACCACATATTCAAGGTTGCAAGATACTCCCGAAGTTGTAGTTTTTCCAGAGCAAATTCATGATAAGAATATTATTGAAGTTGTCACAAGGAATGAAAATCTTCAGAATTGCGACGCAGTTGTAACAAAAAACAAAACTTTCTCGCTTGGTATAAAAACAGCAGATTGCGCGATAGTTTGTTTTGCTGACGATGAAAAAATCGGCATAGCTCATGTCGGCTGGCGCGGTCTTTGTCTTTCTTTAACAGAGGAAATGTTGAATAAGTTTAGCCACGAGAACCTACGTGTTTTCGTGGGTCCTTTTATGCATTCTTTCGAAATTAAGAAAGATTCTTGCTATGACCAGATACAAGAAAAATTCGGCGATAATTATTTTATTAAAAATAACGGGAAAATAACTTTTTTATTCAAAGATGCTATTATGTCATTGTTGCCCTCAAACACAGAGTTTGATAATCGAAATACTTTTCTAGATTTGTCGTTGCCGAGCTTCCGTAGGGATAAAACTAAAGAACGGCTGGCAACGGTCATTAGTTATAGATAATATGGAATTAGACTTATCAAAAATGAAAAAAGTTTTTTTTGTGGGGATCGGTGGGATTGGTATTTCGGCTATTGCGCGGATGATGTTGCTGGAGGGCAAGACGGTACTTGGTTCAGATATCGCCGAGAATGAAGCTATAGCTGAACTGCGCAAATTTAATGCCGAGATATCCATAGGGCAGAAGATTGAGCTGATTCCAAAAGATGTAAACCTGATAGTTTATACCATTGCTATCCCGCGTTTCGATCCAAAATTCTTTCAAGAATTAAAAAGTACTTTTACCGTGCCTACTCTGACCTATCCCCAGATGTTGGGCATCGTAACGGCTGACAAAAATACGGTTGCGGTTTCCGGAACTCATGGTAAGACCACTACCACAGCAATGATAGCTAAAATTTTAGTTGATGCCGGTAAAGACCCTTCGGTCGTCATCGGTTCTTTCTTAAAGGAAACCAATTCCAACTTAATAGTAGGCAAGAGCGATATTTTTGTAGTCGAGGCATGTGAATATGAAAGGTCCTTTTTAAACCTAAAACCAAAGATTTTAGTTATCACAAATATTGAGCCCGACCACTTGGACTACTACAAAGATCTGAGCGATATCCAGAATGCCTTCGGTCAACTCATGTCACAGACAGAGAACGTGGTGGTCTACAATGGACAAGATGCAAACATCAGCATACTAGTACATGAGTATGCGCGGAAGAAGGTAGATTACACAAAATATTTGGATCAGGTTCCAAAGTTATTGGTGCCGGGAGTCCATAACAGAATGAATGCCGCTGCGGCACTTACTGTGGCAGATATTTTAAACGTTAATAAAAATGAAGCAGAGAAAGCCGTAGCAGGATTTTCTGGGACATGGCGCCGGTTGGATAAGAAAGGTGAGACAAAAGACGGAACTATTGTGTACGACGACTATTCCCACCATCCAACGGAGATTAAGGCGGCTATTCAGGGGTTGCGTGAACTTTACCCTGACAAAAAAATCACTATTCTCTTTCAGCCACATTTGTATAGCCGAACTAAGGCACTCTTTGCCGATTTTGCTAAAAGTTTTAAAGGAGCAGACAAGATGTTGCTTTTACCTATTTATTTTGCCAGAGAAGCCAAAGACGATAGTATTTCAAGCGAGAAGCTAGCAGATGCTATCTGTCAGGCAGGGGAGAATGCGCAGGCTTTTGCTGACTTTGAAACAGCTGAAAACTTCATGAAAGGGCTAAAATTTGGTTCAAATGACGTATTTGTGACTATGGGAGCGGGGGAGGCCTACAAAGTTGCCGACAAGATATTCAAAATAGTCTAGATCTTTATCCACAATCTCTTAATAATCCTATTTTAAGCCTTATTTGTCAATGGGTATGTATGAAAATATCCTTATTTTTCAACATATTTTCAATTTGACATATCAAAAAAATGTTTCATAACTATTGACTTTTCCCGCCAATAGTGATAGTATCTCAGCAAGTCCTTGTTTTGTACGCATCTATGCAAATAGGTCTATAAATAAGGATATTTCAGTATAAGCTTGTAAAGAGCTTCAGAGTTCTGCGGAGCGCAACCGCAATAATATGCAAAAAATAAATTGGTTTACTTCGACAGGTATTAGGAAGGTTCGCGTATCATGTTTATGTCATTCTGATGGACAACATGTGCAACCTCCTCGTCGAAACAAAAATTTAATAAAAGTTATGGGGTCTCTTGCCTTGTTACCAGTCCTAGCGGCTGCACCACTTGGTGGCTATTTGGGTTTCGCCCAGAGTAATGCAAGTAATGTTCCTCAGATTGTATTATCACAGCAAGACAATATGACGGCTAGCGCTGTTTTGGCTTTCAACCAAGCTATGCAGGAAAAATCCCAAACACTTCAAGAACAAGCAAAGGCTATTGATACTTATTTTTCTTCTCATAAAATGCCCCTGAAAGGCACAGGTATGAAGATGGCCGTTGAGGCTGACAAAAACAATCTTGACTATCGTCTCATTCCGGCTATTGCCGTAGAAGAATCTACCGGTGGTATACATGATTGTGACTATGCTGAACACAATCCTTTTGGTTGGGATTCTTGTAAGACCAGTTTTAAGTCCGACGACGATGCGATTGAGGTTTTAGCGAAAAACTTGAGTGGTAAAAATCCTAACACAGCTAAACACTATGCTGGTAAGCCCACAAAAGCCATACTTGAAAAATATAACCCACCTTCTGTAGTACCTGACTACGCTTCGCAGGTTATGGGTATAATGAGTGCTATAGGTAAAGAAGATATCACCCTTTCAACAACTACTATTAATAACGGCTAAAAGAAAAACTACATAGATGTTTCATTTCAGCCTTATATTAAAAGGCTTTTTTGCTTGACAAATATATAATTATATGCTATACTGTACAAGGAATTTTTCAAAGTCCTGTGTACCCATCTTGTTGGGTGTGCACATTCGAAAACCGAATAGAAGGAAAAGAAAGAAGGAAAAAAACCATGAACAACGCTTTTTTGAAGAACGCTTTGATTTGTATAGTCCTGCTGTCAGCATGTACACAGCCCACTCGTGCTAACAGAGTTGTCGTAGGGATGGCTCTGTTCATATACGGTGCAAATGGCTTGGCGAACTGGATGATAGCTCGGCGAGCTCGTTTAGGTGCCAAGTCTCCGTGTAGGTCTTGCGCGGTGATACTTGTGGCGCTGCTGCTGGGGTCTATGGTCGGCTGCGGAGGGAAACCGGCTAATGGTGGGTTCCCCGAGAGTACGCTTGAGCAGAACTCAGGTGGAATTCCACCTGTTGACAAAGAAAGGCTGGTTAATTTCACTTGTGGTGGGGAAAGCATTCCTCACACAGTTGTAATTCCAGTCGGAGTCTCGGCTCGAAGCTACTACTGCTGGAGTCACCAGCAGTGGATTACGGTAAATCGATGACGGGCAAATATCCGGGAGTCAATCGACTCTCGCAATGGCCAGCAACACTATGTGTTCGCTGGCCATTAAATTTTATACAGATAAAAATGCTATCTTGCACTTACAATTTTTTCTAAAAACTATCTACGTTTTACTTATTCCAGATTCACTAAAGTCATCTTTTGATCTTTTGGGGTTAACTCTACATACTCTTGTTTTAATATTTATCTACGTATATAATGTACTTATGTCCAATTTAATTACAAAAAATAAGATTCTGTGGTCTTACCCCTTAATTGATCAAAAGGGGAGGCTTTCTGTTTGGCGAAAATCTTTTGGTATACTGAAAAAAAACAAGCTTAACTACACAAAAGAATTAAAAAAAATACGTACGGAGTGGGATAGAAAACTACCTTCTTAAGTATGTCTACATTTACTTTTGATACAAATACTATAATTTATTATCTCAAAGGAGACAAAAAGGCTTCTCATGTCATAGAAGAAATTCTAAAGAATAATCCAGCCATCTATATTTCGACTATTACAGAAGTTGAGCTTTTTGGCTTCTCTAAGATAACAGAGACAGAGGCATATCAAATAGAAAAAATTCTTGCGACAATTTCTATTATTCCACTTGATTCAAGAATTGCTCGGATGGCAGCTAGAATTCGTCAATTGTATAGATTAAAAACTGCTGATAGTGTAATTGCGGCTACGGCTAAATTCACGAATTCCGTTTTGGTTACCAGAAATGTGAAAGATTTTTTGAGGGTTACAGATTTGCAAATCAAATTAATTTAGGTTTATTCCAGATGCACTAAAGTCATCTTTTGATCTTTGGGTTCAAAGAGAGTGATTTGGAAATTGTAATTTTTTCCAAGCTCCAGTTTCTCGCGAAGTTTTGCCTCGGTTGGGAAGGTAGAGTTGTGCACTAGCCCGGCCACACCTTCCTTGATGGAGATGAGCGCGCCGTGTTTGTTGTATTTGATAACCACACCTCTGATGATGTCTCCCTTTTTCAACTTTCCTTCGAATTCTTTCCAAGGATTTTCCTTTAGAGCTTTAGTGGAGAGGGATATCTTGCCGTCTTTTATTTCTATTACTTTGGCTTGCACTTTATCTCCCACTTTAAACATTGTGCGGGGGTCTTCCACCAGCCCCCAGTCAAGTTCGGAGATATGTACCAGGCCCTCGAGTCCGTCTTCAAGCTTTAAGAACACTCCGAAGTCAACGATGCCCGCTACAGTACAGTCTACATTGTCTCCAACACTATATTTACTTAGTATTTCTTTCTTCTCTTCAGGGTTGTTGTCTTTCTCGGAGAAAATTAATTTGCCTTCCTTAGGAAGCGTGGAAATTATCATCACGGAAATACTTTGACCGACTAGTTTCTTTAGTTCTTTTAAGATTTTATCTTTGTCCGAATCCAAAACGCGCGGATAATGCTCTGCCTTGAGCTGTGAAGCGGGCAAAAATCCTTGTATGCCTTGCCATTCCAAAATAAGTCCGCCTTTGTTAGCGTCTTTTATTTCCAGACTCATTACTGTTTTTGCTTTTATGGCTTTTTCCGCTTCGTTCCAGGTGACGGCTTGTCTGGCTTCTTTCAAAGAAAGTTCCACATAGCCATCTTCATTTTCTATGTCTACGACTTTGGCCTTTATAACATCACCCAGACTTATTTTTTTGATTATATCTTTGGCGTTGATAAATTCTC
>OBEQ011881466.1_pt1 | contig 10468 bp, 10 predicted proteins | sample 1670901 | NCBI WGS metagenome assembly OBEQ01 (sample SAMEA104232315, study PRJEB22302) | groundwater metagenome | biome: forest; feature: aquifer; material: groundwater | place: USA | collected 2011-08-07 | depth 5.4 m | reverse complement strand
TCGGACTGACGGGAAAGAGACGCGTGAGAGGACCCTTCGCACCGATGCGTCCTTCGACGAGCGCCTTCTCGGTCTCGAGTGAGATCACCTGCGCCTTCGGAAACGTCAGCACACCGCCAGTATGATCGGGATGCCCGTGCGTGATCAGGATCGTCGTCACGGCATCCGGACCGAGGTGGCGGCGCGAGAGCTCGGCGAGGATCGCCGTCGCGCTCTTGTCGTTGCCCGCATCGACCAGCGCAATCTCACGCTCGGACACGGGGATGACGCCGACGCTCACGACTCCGTCTTTGACGATGCGGATGCCGCTGGCCTCGGCGCCGTCGGTGATCGATTGGCGGCCCATGAAGGTCGCGGCCAGCAGCGCGACGATGGCGACGACGAGCACGGCGACGAGCAGTCCGACGATCTTCAGCACACGTTTCATGCAGCGGATTATACGTGCGCGGTGATACCGTTTCCCCGTGCCTCCGCGCCCAATGCTGGACCGGGCGACTTGCCGGCCGCTCGTCGCCGCAGCCGCGATCGCCACTGCAATCGCTGGCGCCGGGATTCACGCGCAGCAAGAACCGCCACGATATGTCGAGCGCGTCAATGTCGAGCGCCTGATCGTTGACGTCCGGGCGCTCACCGATCAGGGCGATCCGATCACCGGGCTCACCGCCGACGACTTCAAGGTCACGATCGACGGCGCGGCTGCGCGTGTGGAGACGGCGACGTGGGTCGGCGCGGGCGACATCAACCCGGACCTCGCATCGCCCGCACCAACGACGCTGGTGGAGGTGGCCGCGACCCCGGCGGCCCCTCGCGGACGTCTCATCGTCTTTCTCTTTCAGAAGGATTTCGACGTGTCACGCCTCCGCGGACTGATGCGGATGCTGCTCAAGAGCCGCGAGGTGCTCGACTCGCTGACGCCTGACGATCGCGTCGCCATCCTGTCGTTCGATACGCATCTCAAGATCTGGACCGATTTCACCGGCGATCGCGGGCGCCTCGATCGCATCCTCTCGCACGACCTGCTGCTCGAACGTCCGCCCGCCGTGTCGGCTTCGTCGGCGCCTTCGCTGGTAGAGCGACTGGATCCGGGGAGCGCACAGCACACGTATGGGATCGAGCTCGCGCTCGAATTGATCGGCGAGGCGCTCGAGCCGCTGCCGGGGTCGAAGTCGCTCGTGCTGATCGGCTACGGCTTTGGCCAGCTCGGTTTGGGCGGCGTGATGATGGAAAACAATTACGGCGCCGCGCGTCAGGCGCTCGTGGACGCCAGGACGTCGGTGTTCTCGCTCGATGTGACCGACGCCGACTACCACTCGCTCGAAGCCGGCCTGCAGATCGTGTCAGAGCAGACCGGAGGGTTCTACGCGAAGACGAATCTCTTCCCGGACATCGCGATGCGGCAGCTGGCGGGTGCGCTCGCCGGGTACTACGCGCTGTTTGTCGAGAAGCCGGAGAGCACGCGCGCCGAGCACGACATCAAAACGGAGCTCACGCGCCGCAAGGGGCGGGTGCTCGCGCTCACAAGCGTCTCGGAACACTCACCGTAGCGGGTCTATGCCTGCTTCAATCGCGGGAACAACGCGACCGCGTTGTCGCGATAGATCGCCTGCCGCTGCGCCGGCGTGAAGCCCGTGTAGCTGTCAAGCCCCCGTTCGACGTTGCCCGCGGATCCGGCGTTGCCAAGGTAGTCGCTTCCGAACAGGATGTGCGAGTTCGGAATCAGCCTGGTGAATCCCTCGAGCGTGAACGAGGTGAACGCCTGCGCGGTGTCGTAATAGAACTTCTGGATCGTCGCCAGCCTGGCGTTCGGTTTTCCATCCGGTCCCTTCGTCGCGCCGAACCGTCCCGTGATGTACGGCATGGTCCCGCCGCCGTGCGACCAAATGAACGTGATGTCGGGGAAGCGAGTGGCGGTGTTGTTGTCGAGGATGCTCTCGATCGTGACCGTGGTGTCGGTGGCCAGCACGATGCCCATCGCATGGCGATCGGGCAGGATGCTGTAGAGCGGCTCGGCGCGGAACGGATGCGTGTAGCAGATTGCCTTGCGGCGATTGAGCTCCTCCATCACCGGCGTGAACAGCGGGTCGCCGAGGTACTTGTTGCCCTGGTATTTCCCGAAGCCCGGATAGCTGCTCATGAAGCAGATGCCGTCGGCCTTCAGCGTGTCGTATGCGTACGCGATTTCCTTCAGCGAGCCGTCGACGTCGGGCAGCGGCAGGATCGCGAACAGTCCGAAGCGCCCGGGATAATCGGCCATCATCTTCGCCCCGAAGTCGTTGCAATCGCGGGCGAGCGCGCACGCCTTCACATCGTCACCGAAGTGGACGCCAGGCTCGCTGATTGACGCCATCGACGTCGCGACGCCCCACTTGTCCATCTCTTCGACGGCCTTCGCCAGGTTCCACTCGATGATGCCGGTCTGCCCGGTGCCCATCGGCCGGAGTACTTCACTGTACGCGGGCGACGCGTAGTGGTAATGGGTGTCGATGACGCGGCGCGCGGGCGCCGCGGCTGGTGCGCCGCGCTGCTGCGCCCGTAGGACGTCTGGAATGAGTGCGACCGCACCGGCCGCCGCAAGACCCGAGAGAAACTCACGCCGTCCGACACGTCTGCTCATGGTGTCCTTTCTCTGCGTGGGGAATTCTGTCACTATTGCCCCCTCCTGGAGGACTGAAATGCGCGTCACAGCTTTGCTTTTTGCGTCCGTTCTCTGTGCGTGTGCGCCCGCGTTCGCGCAGGAGTGGGATCAGTACACCTTCAAGGACGACGGGTTCAAGGTAGACTTTCCGGCCCAGGCGAAGATCGCCGAGACGACATTTAAATCAGAGTACGGCGCGGATATTCCAGCGCATGTATACACGGTCGATCAGGGACGCGATCATTACAAGGTCACGGTCGCTGATTACACGCAGGCGCCGCGGCTGCTCGACGAGAAAGCCAAGCTCACGTGTCCGAAGGATTTTCCGGATGAGCGCTCGTGCGGTCTGACCAACGCCGGGCGCGGCTACTGGAAGGAAGACATGGCCGGCCCCATCCTCTGGGCCACCTACGGCTTCCTGAAGCGCGACGCGAAGCTGACGCACCTCGCGTTCGCCTGGCAGGACCTCGTGCAGGGCCACGAGATCCAAATGATCAACAACGCCGACAAGTCACGCATGTTCGCCTTCGTCGCGATGCACAAGGACAAGCTGTACATCTTCGAGGCGACCGTGCCGGGCAACGCTCCGCCGCCGGGACTCTTCCAGCAATCGGCGGGCTGGGTTGACAAGGACGGCACCGGCGTTCGCTATCAGTCGATCTATTCGGGCATGTACGCCGAGCATCCCCATGTGTTCCCCCGCCAGCCGAAGCTGACGGGGCAGGGTGGCGGCGGGCGCGGCGCGGGTGCCGGCGCCCCGGCGAACGGAGCGCCGCCGGCAGGCCGGTAGCGCCGGGTTGACGGGGTCTCCGCGAGAGTATTACTCTTACTGGTAGGAGTAATACCCATGCGAATCACGAGCAAGGGCCAGGTCACCATTCCGATGGACATCCGGGAGAAGCTGGGGCTGCTCCCGAATACGGAGGTCGAGTTCGAGATCGACCGCGACGCCGTCCGCGTGAAGAAGGCCGCCGGCCGCCACGATCGGCGGGCACGCGGCCGCGCGCTAATCGAGCACATGCGGGGCCGTGGCACGCGGAAGATCACGACTGACGAGATCATGCGTCTCACTCGCGGCTGACGCCGGTGGCCGCGACGCTGGTGGACAGCAACGTGGTGCTCGACGTCCTCACCGAAGACGACGAGTGGTTCGAATGGTCGGCCGACCGGCTCGCCGACGCCGCCTCCACCGGCCTGATCGTGATCAATCCAATCATCTACGCGGAAGTCTCCGCACGGTTCGAGCGGATCGAGGATCTCGACGAGGCACTGCCAGCCGACTACTACCGGCGCGTTCCACTCCCGTGGGAAGCCGCGTTCCTGGCCGGTCAGTGCTTCGTCAAGTACCGACGCAAGGGCGGCGACCGGCGGTCGCCGATGCCGGACTTCTACATCGGCGCCCACGCCGCCGTTTCAGGGCTGACGCTGCTGACGCGCGATCCGCGGCGCTACCGTACGTATTTCCCGACCCTACGCGTCGTCGCGCCGTGATATTTTTCGAGCTCCGACTGGATCTCAGGAGGCAGCGATGACCCGGATGGTATTCTTGGCGGCCGTGTTGGTGGCGACTGCCGCGTCGGCGCAAACCGCGCCTGCAAGATTTTCAGATGTCACGATGTCGGCGGACGCGACCAGGCGCGCGCACCTGCAGGAGATCAACCTCGACACGGCGAGGAAGCTTGCCGACGCGTGTGTCGCCCTCTCGAGAGCAGCCAATCCGAACGGCGGCGCCACCGTGGTCGTCGTCGGTCCGTCGGCCAACATCGTATACGCGCAGCGCTCCGATGGGCAGATCCCGAACAACTTCGACTCGGCGTTCGAGAAGGCGAAGATGGCGCTCTACATGCGCGCGCCGACGCGATCGATCGTGAACAGGTGGGGCTCGCCGGAGGCCGCGCTCGCGCGTGCGCCGCTGAACCTGTATCTCGTCGAAGGCGGCTATCCAATCATCGTCCAGGACATGATGATCGGCGCGCTTGGCGTCGGCGGCGCATCGGGCGGCGATGAAGAGTGCGGACACGCAGCGCTCGAGAAAGTGCTCGGCCCGCAGGCTCCGATCGTGAAGCCGGTCCGTCCAAGTCCGGTCGGCCCGGCCGCTCCGCCTGCTCCTGCGCAAGGACGTTAGACATGACGCCACGAATCGTACGCGTGCTGATCGTCTCGGCGCTGCTCGCGCTCTGCGCGCGCGTCGCGTCAGCCGAGGTCGTCAACTGGATGGTTGACGGTGTCGAGCGCGACGCGATCATGTACGTGCCGAAGTCACCACCGCCCGGCAAGCTGCCCCTGATCTTCTCGTTCCATGGACACGGCGACGATGCCCAGAACTTTCAGTACGTCGGATTACATATCGCATGGCACGACGCGATCGTCGTTTACTTCCAGGGGCTGCCGAGCCGCGACGGATTGAGCGGGTGGCAGGTCGAGCCCGGCGAGTACGGCGATCGCGATCTGAAGCTGGTGGATGCCGCGCTCGCGTCGCTGCGGAAGCAGTACAACGTCGACGACAACCGCATCTACGCGACCGGCTTTTCCAACGGCGCGCACTTCACCTATCTGCTCTGGGCCGCGCGTCCGAACGTGTTCGCCGCCTATGCGCCGGTGGCCGGACGAATCAGGGCGGCCGCGATGCCGAAAGAGCCGCGGCCTCTTTTCCACGTCGGCGGTTCACGCGACGCTCAGGTGGCCTTCGCGGATCAGAAGGCGGCGATGGGTATTGCCATTCGCGTGAACGGCGTCGACGGAAAGGGGAAGTCGTGCGGCGACGGCTGCATGCTGTATGGGGCCGGTGCGCCGGCGCCGGTGATGACGTGGATACACCCGGGGGGGCATGAGTATCCCCGCGGCACGTCGGAACGGATCGTCGCGTTTTTTCACGACCATTCGAAGGGGAATCAGGGAACGAACGGACTTGGGAACAAGGGAGTTCCCAATTAGTATTAGCGCCGCAAGGGGGACAACGTTCATGCGCGTAACCGCAATCGCCGTCGCGTTGGTGCTGTCGATGGCCGCAACCGCAGCCGCCCAGGAATGGGAAGAGTTCGTCAGCAAGGAAGACGGCTTCAAGATCGATTTTCCGGGCACGCCGAAGGTCACGGATATCACCTGGAAGTCGCAGATGGACTACATCCTTCCTGGCAAGGTGTACAGCGTCGACAAGGGCAAGGAGCACTACTCGATGACGGTCGTCGACTACCGGCCGATCGAGCAGCAGGGCATCGAGCGCGCCAAGACGTGCGAGGAAGGCAACCAGCAGTGCCGTCAGAACGCCGGCATCATGGGCCCCGGCTACTGGAGACATGACGAGCGCAGCGCGCTCATGTATGCCACCTTCAAGCTGCTGCAGCGCAACGCGAAGCTGACCAGCCTCGCCTGGGAATGGGAGGACATGGTCGAAGGCAACTTTGTCCAGTTGACGAACAACGCCGATCAGTCACGCACGTTCGCCTACGTCGCGATGCGCGAGAACAAGCTGTACATCCTCGAAGGCACCGTCCCCAAGGGATATCCCGAGCCGGGACTCTTCCAGCAGTCGATTGGCTGGGTCGACGCGAACGGAAACGCCATTCGCTATCAGGGGGTCATTTACTCCAACGCGTATCACGGCATGGGCGTGTATCCGGCTCCAACAGCCGGCGGCGGTTTCCCTGGACAAGGACAGGGGCAAGGCCAGGGCCAGGGCGCTGGTGGCGGTCGTGGTCAGGGCGCCGGCGGCGGCAGCCAGAATCCCGGCGCGGGCAGATAAAACGGGGGGCATCATGCGCGTGACCGCAATCGTGTCCGCAGTGGCGCTGTCGATCGCCGGCTCTGCGTCCGCGCAGGAGTGGGACCAGTACGTCAGCACGCAGGACGGCTTCAAGGTCGATTTCCCCGGGACGCCGAAGGTCACCGAGACCACGTACAAGTCCGAATACGGCTACATGCTGCCAGCGCGCGTGTACAGCGCCGACGTGGGCAAGGCACACTATTCGATGACCGTGGTCGACTACAACGGCATCGAGAAGATGGGCGCCGAGCGTTCGGCAAAGTGCCCTGCGGGTGCCGAGCCGTGTCAGGGTCAGCGTGGGGAGAGATCGGTCATCGGTCCCGCCTATTCGACGCAGGACATCCGCGGCGCGCTCGTCTACGCGTCGTTCCAGTTCATCAAGCGCGACGCCACGATCACGGCTTACCTGTGGAACTGGGAGGATCTCGTCGAAGGCCACGAGATCCACATGACGAACCACGCCGACCAGTCGCGGACGATGGCGTTCATCGCGATGCGGCAGAACCGTCTCTACATCCTCGAGGGAACGGTCCCGAAGGGATATCCGGAGCCCGGCTTGTTCTACCAGTCGCTCGGATGGGTGGACAAGGACGGCAACGGGATCCGCTATCAGCAGATCTACGTCAACGAAATCTACGGTCTCGGCCTGTATCCAGAGCCCGGTCACAACCAGGGCGGTCAATTCCAGGGCGGCCAGGGTGGTCGCGGCGGCGCTACGGCGCCTCAGGTTCAGCCTCCCGCAGGTAGATAGATACTTTCATTGAATGGTGTCGCCATGAAGAAGAGTTTCACGCTCGTCATCGCGGCGTCTTTGCTGCTTTCGATTCGCATCACGGCGCAGAACTCCGCACCCGACGCAGACGCCGTTCTCAAAGCGGTCACGGCCGCGATGGGCACCGCGCGGCTTCGTTCGGTACAGTACACGGGCACCGGCTCGACCAATCCGACAGGCCAGGCGTACACGACTGGCGGCCCGTGGCCGCGCTACACGGTCACGAAGTACACGATGTCGATTGATTACGCGCTCCCCGCGATGCGGCAGGAGCTAGTGCGCATCGACGATGCCAAAGTGCCGCGCGGCGGCGGGGCAGGCGGATACAACCCGCAGACGTTTCAAGGTGGCATCCGGCCGATTCCCGGCGACATTATTCAGAACAACACGATCGACGCGCGCGCGCAGAACGGAGCGATTCAGTTCTGGCTGACGCCGCACGGCTTCCTCAAGGGCGCAGCCGCGAATACGGCAACGCTGAAGACGTCGACGGCGCGCGGCAAGAAGACGCTGACATTCACCGCGCTCGGCAAGTTTCCGATGACTGCCACCATCGACAACCGGAATCTGATCGAGAAGGTCGAGGCGCTGGTCGACATCGCCTTCACGGGTGACACCGTGCTCGACGGCACCTACACCGATTACCGCAGCCTCGACGGCGTCCAGTTCCCGATGCACATCGTCATGCGCGAGGGCGGCTTCCCGACGCTGGAGATCGCGGTGGCGGAGGTGCGTCCGAATGCCACTGTGACGACACAGGCTGTCGGGCCCATTTCGTTCGCGTCGGCGTCGGGGCCTGGGGCCATTCCTGCGCCGCCCCCACCGCCGGCGCCGGTGAAGCTCGCCGACGGCGTGTGGCAGCTGAATCCGAACGGCGAAGGCAGCATTCTCGTCGAATTCAATGACTATCTCGTGATGGTCGAAGCGCCGGGCGGTGACGCGGTGACGACGGCGTCGATTGCGACGGCGAAGCGGCTCGCGCCGAACAAGCCAATCAAGTACGTCATCAACACGCATCACCATGCAGACCATGCAGGGGGCATGCGCGCGTACGTGGCGGAAGGCATTCCGATCATCACGCACGAGTCGCACAAGAAGTACTACGAGGAGCAGATCTTCAAGAACCCGCACTCGCTCAATCCGGATCGCCTTGCCCGGATGCCGCGCGCGCCGATGATCGAAACAGTCAAGGACAAGCGCGTGCTGACCGATGGCAGCATGACGCTCGAGATCCACCTGATGCGCGATCAGCCGCACAGCGAGGGTCTGTTGATGGTGTACCTCCCGAAAGCCAAGCTGCTGATTCAGTCGGACGCGTACATTCCGCGCCCCGGCGCCCCGCCGCTGCCGGCGCCGAGCCCGTACACGACGAATCTGGTGGATAACGCGTCACGACTGAAGCTCGACGTCGCGCGCGTGGTGCACGTCCACGGCGGCAGCAGCCCGTACAGCGACGTGCTCGCCGCCGCGGGCCGTCCAGTCTCGACGAACTAAGCGATCCGTCCGCCAGTTCGAATTAGTAATCGCCGAAGCGGCCATGTTGCTTCGAAGAACCGGAAGGCCCCATGGCCGTTCCCTGGACCGTTCGGCGGCCGTATTCTCGGACCGGTTCTTCTCACCAACATGGCCGCTTCGGCTTAGGGTGGCAGCGTCCTACTGCGCATACGTGATCGCCGATATGCGGCCGGCATGGTCATGCGCGAAGCAAAACCTGTTCAGCGAACGCCGGAGGCGAAGCTACTGGGAGCTTCCAAAGGTTTTGCGGAGCCGCATGGCCATGACGGCCGCCAGCATCGCAGATGCGTCAGGAGACGAGTTCAGGGAACGAGAAGACTGGGTCGATGTCGACCGGCACATCCTTCGCCGCGGCGAGCGCCGCCTTCAGATCGGCCGGCATCTTGTCGTACTTGGTGAACCACGCGTCGGCGCGCGCGCGGTCGCCGGTGGCTTCCTGTTCGAGCAGCTCCTTCGCCAGCCGCGCGGTGGCGGCGCCGATCTTCGTGTAGTCGACCCGGTAGCGGCCGTTGGCCTTCACGATCGCGCCCTGCTCGCTGTAGTAGTTGAACTCCATCATCTCCGCGCGTCCGTGCGCCTCGCCGGTCCCGAAGCGCACCGTGCGGAAGATTCCCGCGAGCTCGGACGCGTAGTACTCCTCGAGCCGCTCCTTCGGGAGCACGCCTTTGTCGACCAGCCACTTCAACGCGAACATGCCGACGACGTCGGCTTTGGCTTCCTCGAGGCCGGAGAAGGAGCGGCCGATCGCTTCGCGGATGGAGACGTTGCTCCCCTTGATGCGCGAGAAGGCCGGCCCCAGGCCGTGACAGATCTCGTGCATCACCGTCGTCGCCAGGTAGCCTTCGGCTGACGCGCGGCGCGCCTGCGCGGGATCCATCACGCGGCCGGCGAGCGGCAGGATCACCTCGGTGACGCGCGCGTCCATGAAGTTCTTGAAGAAGATCTTCTTGGTCCCTTTCTGCTCGTGAATGCGCGGGTCGTTCGGCAGGTTGTCGGCGACCGCCTGGTAGCCGTGGCGCAGGTCGCCGGCGCGGAACGGCGCGTCCATCACTTCCATCGGCGTCGCGTGGCCGCGCACAGAGGGCCGATCGGCCGGCGCGAGCGGCAGCGCGTCCTGGATGTCGGGAACCCACTTCTGATAGAGCGCCAGCTTCTGGCTCTCGGCGTCGTTGCGAATCAAGATCGACGCGCCGTAGGAGGTCTTCACGCCGAGCAGGTCGTCGAGATAGGTCTCGTAGGGCGCGTAGATGATGTCGAACTTCGGGTTCTGCAGGTCGAGCCACGCGATGTCGCTCGCATAGTAGTCGTCCGTGAACAGCGCATCGGCGCGGAGCCTGAGGAATTTCGCGAACGCGGGATCGTCCGAGAGGTCGGCGGCCTTGCGCAGCGCGGCCGCGGCCGGCTTGATGAACGCCGCGAATTCGTCGTGATACTTGGTCCCCGTGAGATCCGCGCCGCTTCTCCGCACGATGGTGTACGGATCGAACACCAGCGCCTTTCGATCCGGATGCGCGGCAACGTAGGCATCGACCTGCGCCCGCGTCAGGTCTGATGGATAGAGCGCGTGGCCGGGCGGCATCGGCTGCTTGCCGACGAATGGCTCGTTCTCGTTGACGAGATCCCACCGGCTGCCGTTGATGAACAGGTAATGCCGCGTGTTGCGCGCGAGCGGCGTGTCGACGTTCTCGAGCGCCTTGTACAGTGCGAGCCCTTCGGGATCGCTCTGCCGCCAGAACATGCTCTCGAGCTGACGCAGCGCGATGACGAGTTGATCCACCATCTG
>OBEQ012238538.1_pt1 | contig 10469 bp, 9 predicted proteins | sample 1670901 | NCBI WGS metagenome assembly OBEQ01 (sample SAMEA104232315, study PRJEB22302) | groundwater metagenome | biome: forest; feature: aquifer; material: groundwater | place: USA | collected 2011-08-07 | depth 5.4 m | reverse complement strand
TACACAAAGATACTAATCTTACATTTATTCATCCAGCTTATGGTCCGAATAAGTATTCAAATTTAAAAGAATTAATAGAAAAAGATGGTTTAAATTCTCCAACTATGTCTGAAACAGCTTCTTTAGTTTATCAGGCTTTTATTAATGATAAAGAAGGGAAAGAACCAGAATTTAATGATATTAAAAAAATAATAAAAGATATGTGGTTATGGGGGTTTACAGGGATATTATATACACCAAAGTTAATTTACATTCAAGATAATCCTGAAACAAGAAGCGGAACGCCTTTTATGGATGAAAGTGAACTAGTAAAGAAATTGGGAGAAAACGACTCAAATGTAAAGACTCTTCAATATGGATTTAAATTAGAATCAATGACTTCTCTGGAATTAGCTAAAAATCCATTTGTAATTGCTTTAGCTGGAGAAGAAGGTGCTGATAAACTAGCACAAGTTGCAGATACTTTTAAAATTAAACCATACTTATGGAGTTTTAAATCCGTTGATAAAAATTTAACAAGAGTTTCCGCCTTGGGTTCCTATTGGGACTTGGGTCGCAGGTTGGTTGTTGATGGCGACTATCTTGGTGGCAGCAGGGGCGGTTATGCTCTTGGGGTACGTCACAAAAATTTTTCCAGTGGAAATAAATAAATTTATTAATTCTTTTAATTTTCTTTTTTTGTCTTAGTTAGCAATAATAGCTAAACTAGGGCTACATGCTTATTAATAGCGCTTTCTAAAGAAAGCCATAAAATTCAATCATGACATTAAGTACTCTAGTTAGGAAATATGAAATGATGGTGTTTATTTTTAATTAATGAGCTACATATCTGTTCCGCCTTGAATTCCAATAGGAACTTAGATCACAGGTTGAATGTTAATGGCAACAATCATGGTAACAACAGGAACGGTTATGCTCTTGGAATAGCCCTGGTTGCTAAGACTTTTTAGATGAGAACTTATAACCGCTTGTATGATAAAATTTGTTCTTACGAGAACCTTTATCTAGCTTATAGAAAAGCTAGAAAAGGCAAATCAAAGATGCATTATGTTAAGGAATTTGAAGAAGATCTGGCAAACAATCTTTTACAATTAAGAATTAATTTATTATTTCATTCTTATAATCCTAAACCTCTTGAGACTTTTATTGTAAAAGATCCAAAGACCAGAAAAATCTCTAAATCTAGTTTTGAGGATAGAGTTGTTCATCATGCTTTAGTTAGAATATTAGAATCAATTTTTGATAAAATTTTTATTTATGATTCATATGCAAATAGAAAAGGGAAAGGAACCTTAGCAGCACTTAAAAGGTTTGATGTATTTAAAAGAAAACTTTCTAAAAATGGAAAATTAAATGAATGGTTTAATAATAATAAAATAAAAGGTTATGTTTTAAAAGCAGATATAAAGCATTATTTTGAAACTATTAGTCATGATATTTTATTAAACATACTAAAGAAAAGGGTTAAATGTAATAAGACAATTTGGTTAATTAAAAAAATTTTGGATAATTATCAAGAAGGTGAGGTTAATATAGGAATGCCTTTAGGTAATCTAACATCTCAATTTTTTGCTAATGTTTACTTAAATGAGTTAGATTATTTTGTTAAATATGAACTGAGGATAAAATGTTATATTAGGTATGTTGATGATTTTGTGATTTTAAGTAATTCTAAAGAGGAATTGTTTATAATTAAAGAGAAAATCAATAATTTCCTAAAAGAAAAATTAAATATCGAGTTACATCAAGATAAATCTAGAATAATTCCAATTGGAAAAGGAATTCCTTTTTTAGGATTTAGAATTTTTTATTATTACAAATTATTAAAAAAGTTCAATAGAAAAAATATTTTATTCGGACTAAATAAATTTTACAAATTATATTTAATAAGATTAGCTAATTATGATCAATTTTATGAAAGTATCCAAGGCTCATTTACTTACATTATTTATGCAAACACTTATCTATTCAGAAAAAAGATATTAAGAAAAATTGAATATTACTTTTCTAAAGAGATTTCCTCAATTGAAGTAAACCGATATCTGAAATTGTTAAAAAATAATAAACCCTAATTTTTAAATATAATAACATTTAAAAATCAGATTCTATCTGTAATTCTATGCAAGATATCAAACATCAAGTGGAAGCTGTATTATTTACAACAGGCAAATTTTTAACAATTGAAGAAATAGGGAATCTAGCTAATTTATCAAATGAAATAGTTTTACAAGGAATTAATGAATTAATTGAAGATTATAAAAATAGAGATACTTCTTTAGAAATAATCCCACAAGGTAATAAATATAAATTAAATATAAAAAAAGAACATATGCACTTAACAACTACATTATTAAAGGATACAGAATTAGACAAACCGACTCAAGAAACCTTGGCTTTAATAGCGTTAAAGCAACCTGTTTTACAAAGTTTAATTATTAAAATGAGAGGAAATACTGCTTATGAACACATTAAAAATCTGCATCAACTTGAATTTATAACCTCAGAAAAATCTGGAAGAACTAGACTAGTAAAAATAACTCAAAAATTTTATGATTATTTTGATATTGTTGAGAATGATCTAAAAGAAAAGTTTAAACAATTTAAGAGTATAAACACAAATGAAAATTAATTCAAAACTAATATTAACTGTAATTTTTTTATTAACTTTATTTTTTAGATTATATATATCATTTACAAATTCAAGCTTTTCAAATGATGATTCTTATTTTAATTTAAGACTTACGCATCATATAATAAATACAAAAACCCCTTTAACTTACGATGATTTAAGTTATGGCGGAAGGAAGATAATCTATCCACAAGTATTTAATTATTTTTTAGCGGCTTTTTCATTTATTCCAGGTTATGAAAAAATAATCCCGGCTTTATTAAGTTCTTTAATCGTGATTATAGTTTATTTGATCTCAAAAAAAATATCTGAGAATGATATTGCAGCTTTATTCGCAGCTTTATTCGCAGCATTTATTCCAATTGAAATAAAAACTACTATAAATCAAATTTCTGTTTATAGTTTAGTTATTCCAATTATACTTTTAATGATCTTATCCATATTAAACTTAGAAAAGAAAAAATATTTTGTTTTATTTATAATACTCTCATTTTTGCTTCCATTAATACACCCCATTTCAATATTGTTTCTTTTTTCTTTAATATTTTATTTGATTTTATTAAATACAGAATCCATTAATATAAATAAATTAAAAAAAGAAGCTTTATCTTTCTCCTTGTTTGTTATAGCTATTATAAACTTCTTTTTATATAAAAACGCTTTATTAAGATATGGCACAAATCTAATATGGCAAAACATTCCATCAAATTTATTTTCAACTTATTTTCAAACATTTAATATATTAGAAGCGTTATATTTAATTGGAGTACTTCCATTAATCTTTGGGGTTATAGGCATTTATTTTGGTTTATTCAAGAAAAAAGAAAGCAATATAATTTTATTATCGTCTTTTATTCTTTCAACTTTATTATTAATGTCATTAAAATTAATTAATATGCAAATAGGGATTTTATTTATTAGCTTACCTTTAGTTATTGCATCTTCGAAATCTTTATCTAATATTTATTATTATTTTAGCTTGACAAAATTTTTGAAATTTAAGAAGTACTTTAATATAATTTTATTTGTATTAACCATAAGTCTTTTAGTTATCCCTTCTGTATTATTGGCAATATCCCTCCCAAACTATAATCCGGAAATCAAAGTTTTTAGCTGGTTTAAAGATAATACTCCTGAAAATTCAGTTGCTTTAGTCCCTTTTGATTTAGGAAATTTATTAACTTATTTTGGAGAAAGAAAGAATGTAGCTGATGATAATTTTTTACTTGCTCCTAATGTAAAAGAAAGATTAGATGACATTGATCTAATATATAAAAGTGCTTTTCAATTTAAAAGAATAGAATTAATTAAAAAATACAATATTAATTATGTTTATTTTCCAGATAATCTCGTGGAAAAATACGGAGTAAATAAAAATCAAATTAAAGAAGATAATTGTTTCAAAATTATAAGAGAGGATGTCTATGAATTTAAATGTTAAATTAATTATAATTGTAATTTTAGGAGGTGTATTTCTTTTATTACCAAATTTATTAAGAACTTACGATTCTAGACTTGGAGACCAAAGTTATTTTTATGAAAGAATTGTAAATCTAGCACATGATAATATTCCTAAATATGATGATTTAAGTTATGGCGGAAGACCATTTACATATGACCTTGGGCCAATTTATGTACTTTTACTATTGAATAAATTTTTTGACGTTAAAATTTTGTTAAGCATTCTTCCTATAATTTTTGGTTTGATTACCCTTATTTTGTTTTATTTATTACTTAAAAAATTAGAAATAGAGGACCGAGAGATTAATTTAACTTTGGTATTCATATTGCTCTCTTCTACATTTGTTTACAACTTTGGTTCTTATACTAAATTTACGATAACAATACCTTTAGTTTTATTAACATTATATTTTTTCATCAAACATAATATATACAAATATATTTCTTTTATTCCTTTATTTTTATTGGGGTTCTTTGATTATAAAGCTGTTATATTTATTTTATTATTAATGCTAATTTATTTGTTAAAATACAAAAAATTCAGAGAGTTTTATTTGCCATTATTTATTTCTTTTATATCTCTAGCCTTATCTTACCTTCCAAAAATAATTAAATATGGTATTAGTAAGAGCATACTAACTGAAAATTATTTTACATTTATATTAAGTGACTTGGGTGGATATTTAGGAATAAGCATTTTCTTAGTATTTTTCTTATTCTTTGGATTAAGTTATCTGTGGAAATCAAAATATAAATACTTACATATTTACTCTTTATTTTTAATCTCAATCTTATTAATTATATTAAACAAGGAATTTATAGTCTATGCAAGCTTCTTATTCTTTTATCTTGCTTCTGTTGGTTTAAATCATTTATTAAAATCTAATTGGGAATCAGAAACCATAAGAAAATTATCTACGGTCTTATTATTAATAGGAATATTATTTTCTTTTTATACTTCTTTTAATAGTGTTAAAAACTCTTTACCCAATAATGAATTATTTCAAGCTTTAAGCGGATTAGAACATTATGGGGATAATACAGAAGTTGTACTGTCACATCATAAATATGGTGTTTTAATCAATTCTATATCAAACAAAAGAAATTATATAGATAGTAATTATTATTACATTAAAGATCTACCTGAACGTTATAAAGATATGCAAACTCTATTTTATAGCAGAAATGCGAATTTGGTTAAAAGTACCATGGAAAAATATAATATAAAATACATCTTAATTACAAAGGATATGAAAGAAGGTCTTGTTTGGAATGAGAATGATGAAGGATTGTTATTTGTGCTTCAAAATAGCAAAGAGTTTAGAAAAATTATTGACAATGATTATGCCCAAGTTTGGAAGGTAAGATGACTGAAATATTTTTATGGATCCTTTCATTTATTAGTTTGTTTATTTCTTTATTTTGGCTGCAAGTTATGTATATTAAAAAAAAAGACCATTATAATGATAATTATTACCTTGGTGTTACTATTTTAATTCCTGCTTTAAATGAAGAAAAAAATATATCTAAAACAATTAAATCTGTACTTAATTTAGATTATCCTAAAAATAAACTAAAAATTATTGTCATAAATGATGATAGTAAGGACAAAACAAAAGAAATTGCGTCTAAGTTTAAAGAAGTTTTAGTTATAAATAATGAGCATAAGGGTATAGGGAAAGCATCAGCTTTAAACAAGGGTTTAAGGCTTGTTAGAACTGAATTATTCGCTGTTTTAGACGCTGATTCAGAAGTTATGCAAGATTCATTAATAAAACTTGTTAAACTTTTTAGAGACAAGGATACAGCTGCAGCAATAAGTCAAATAAAAATTAAAAACACAAATAACACCTTAACCCATATTCAAAGACTGGAATATATACTAGCTACTTTTATAAGAAAATTAATGACAAAAATAGATACTTTACATATTACTCCTGGTGTTTTAAGTGTTTATAGAACTAAGATAATTAAAAAACTTAATAATTTTGATGAGAATAATATTACAGAAGATCTAGAAATAGCCATGAGATTGCGTTATAATAATTATAAAGTAAGAATGAATGACGAAGCTGTAACCTACACAAATGCTCCCAATACTTTTAAAGGTTTATGGCACCAAAGAATTAGATGGTTTAGGGGATTTATACAAAATAATTTAAGATATAAAAAAATGTTTTTGAGCAAGAAACACGGGATTATGGGGAGAATACAATTTCCTTTAAATGCTATAACTTTCTTTACAATTTTGTTAACTTTTTTCCTAATGATTTATGAATTTATAAAAAATTCCTATCAATTTATAATCAGAATAGTTTTATTAAGAACAGATATATTTTATACTTTTAAGATTCCACCATTAAGAGAATTTTTATTATCCATAGATATAAAATACATATTCCCTTTATTTATAGCATCATTATTGGGTTTATTTCTATTATACCTTGCACATAAAAATAGTAATGAAAAATGGTTATTTAATCCAGCATTATTAATATATTTTTCTATTTACCCGTTACTTAGGTTAACACATTGGATCGTAGCAATTTATAAAGAAACTTTAAAGACAAAAAGAAAATGGTAAACTATAGAAAAATATTACTTGTAAGTTTAATAATCACTATTTTAATTTTTTTGGCAGGTTTATTATTAGGATTAAGTTTAGATGATACAAGGATTTCAGATATAGTAAATAATTTAAATCAAAATGAACTTAATAGAGAAAGTTATTTAGTTGAACAAGACTTTATTAAAGTTGCTGGGGGAAATATATGTGATTTATCAAGACCTAGGATAAATGAATTATCTACAGAATTAGCAAAGCTTGGACAACTTCTTACCAGATATGAAAGTAAAGGGATATTAAAAGCTTCCGAGTATGAATACTTAAAAAGAAAGTACTTTTTGCTTGAAATTAAAACTTATACCTTATTTACAAATTTGAGAAAAGAATGTGATTATAATTTCACCACAGTATTGTTTTTTTATGATCAAGATCATCAAGATTCATTAAACCAAGGGTATGTTCTTGATTCGTTTGTTCAAAATGGAAAGAATGTACACATTTTCTCTTTTGATCGTAATTTTAAAGAACAAGCTATTGGAACTTTAATAATACACTATAATGTTACCCAGGCACCAACATTGGTATTGAATAACGAAATTATCAAAGAAGGTTTAACAAGTGTTGATGAATTAAAAACAATTATAAAATGAATTTAATTAAAAAATTCTTAAAAGAAAAATATGCTTTTTTAATTTATATTTTAGTTACAATATTCTTTATTTATCAACATACTTTAGGGATTGGCTGGGATTTTGCTAGCTATATATTGAACGCTAAATATTTCTTTTCAAATGGAAATTATTTTGAATGGCTAAGGCCACCATTAACATCTTTTTTAATAGGAATTTTTAGTATTTTTACTTGGAAACTAGCACCTTATTTTTATATAATTTTTTTAACAACGCTGCATTTTTATTCTTCATTAAGTTTGGCTAAAAAATTTAATATAAATTCAAACATTTATTATATAATTTCTTTATCTCCTTTTTTTCTCATTAATGGAATAACAGAAGGGACAGAAATTCTATCTTTATCCTTATTGCAGTTATTTTTAGCTTATATAAATAATAGAGGCTCAAGCGCATTTTTGGCGTTATCATTTTTAACAAGATACCCGAGTATAATATTTTTTCCTTTAATTTTGTTTAAAAAAGATTTTAAGAAAATTTTATTTGATTTATTTATATTTATTTTAATTTTATCCCCCTGGTTGTTATACAATTATGTTTTAACAGGTAATGCATTAACTAGCATTGCAGACGCTTATGCATTAAACATTAAGTTCAGATTGGAATATATTAATTTTAATTTTAATATTTTAGATGTAATTTTAATTGGAAATTATTTATTAATTTTTACATTCTTATATTTTATTAAAAATTATAAAAATTTCAATAAAAAAGATTTTATTATAATAATCTTCCTTGCCTTATTTTTAATCTCTTACTTAAGAACCCCGGTTAAAATATTTAGATATTTGTTCTTGATTTTAATTCCATTAACTTATTTTTCAGTTAAATATTTAGATAAATTAAAAAATAAATTTAAAATTACCTTTATATTATTAATAATAAGTATTATTATTTTTATCCTTTCATTTAGTATTAATAAAGACTTAGAGAATTTTAATATAGAAAAAGAAGCTAAAAATAATCTTGATAATTGTAACCTAATGTCAAATAGATGGGTTCCAATGAATTATATAGGAGTAACAGCTTTACCTGCTCCGAGAAAAGAATTATTACAATATTATATTAACGAGGGAAACAGAATTTTGATATTTTATAAGTCCGATGAGCCGGATTATAGCAATAATAAAGAATTTTTAGAAAGTTTTAGTGTGATTAAAAAAACAGATTCTTATATCTTATTAGGAGATAATAAAAAATGTAATAAACCTTTAGAAAAATTCGAGCTTAATTACTTAAAATCATTAAATGAAACAATATTCTTATTAAAAAATGATATATTAGATATATCAAATTGTGTAATATTTTTTAATAATAAACTATTTTGCAAATAAAAACATATTTAAAATTTGAGTTCATATCATAATCATGGCAAGTTGCGAAATTTGTGGCGAAGATAGAGATTTAGTAAAAGCTATTATTGAAGGAAGTTTGCTGGATGTTTGCAATAATTGCGCTAAATTTGGAAATACTATTGTTGTTAAGCAACTTAAAAAAGAAGAAAAACCAGTAAAAAAAATGACTAGTGAGATTATAAATATAATTAATCCAGACTACCCGTCTTTAATAAAAAATGCTCGGGAAAAACTTGGATTAAAACAGCAAGATCTAGCTTTGAAATTAAATGAAAAAGAATCAATAATCCATAAATTAGAAACAGGAAGCTTACAGCCGACAATTATTCTAGCGAGAAAATTAGAAAAAACATTAAATATCAATTTAGTTGAAATTTACCAAGAATCTCATGAAACATTAAATATCAAAGATGATAAGATAACCATTGGTGATTTACTTAAATTGAGGAAATAAAATTATTCAATCTCTATATTAGATGTAAAAGTTACCCATCCCTTTCTAATGCCGGAGGTTGTGTATATTGGATCTGTATAGCTAACAGATTTAGCTATTAATACTTTATCTGTTCCAATAATAGTTTCTATCTGTTTTGCTAAGTCTGATAACTGTTTTTCACCATCTTGCACCGAAGTTGGAATTATGATATTTAGTGGGTCTCCTTCTTTCATGTTAACCGTTATTAAATAAACACTCCCACCAGTTGTCACAGTTACGTCATGATCTATTTTACCAATATTTTTACCAGAGAATTTTAACTCTCCGTCTGAAAAAGTTAATTCTTTATAATAAATTATATGCACTTTTTTGGAATGCCCTTCTTCTCTAGTTTTAATAGCCAGATTTTTATATTCATCTGGAGAACTTATACGATGTTCTGCACCTAAATCATATTTTGAAACTAAATATAAATCTATTTCTTTATCTGAAGAATATGTAAAAGAACCCGCGCCTTTTATTGTGGCTGAAATTTTTCTAGCAGTATTAACTATATCATGAGGATTGTCCGTGAATTTACTGTAAATAAATAATTCACCCCCGTCTTTTAAAGTTAAAAAAAATCCTTCCCCCTCAAAGTTTTGATCAGCAACAGAAGAAAATATATGTAAAGAGCTAATTGGTTTGCTATTGGGACAAATTTTGTCTATTATAGGATCACATACTCTAGCAATGCCCCCATTAATCGATGGATTAGTGATGTTGTAATCATAATATCTGGGAATTTCTATTTCAGGTCCTCCCTTAACGCTTACCTTTTTAACTACACATTCAACCATTTTTTTATTCCAATCAATATAAGCAATTACAGATAACCCTTTTTCCTTATCCTCTATAGTAATGCGGTACAAGTCTTTTGGCTCAAAATATTGATTATTACAAGTATTTTTTATAGAATCTAACATTTTTGAAGATTGATCTGTTGTAAAGTATGTAACTTCAACAGCTGCATTTGGATATTTTTCAAGAAAATCTTTAACCAGCTGATTGGTTTTCGCAATTTCTTCAGGATTCTGAAGAACGCAACCTGATATTAGAACTATCAAGGTTATTAAAATGATAATACTAAACTTATTACTCATAGTGTTTGCAGTTTTATCTCACTATTTAAATATTATGGTATGACTTAAATTGTATAGCCCACACACATTTGTCACCAGTACTAAAATAGTTTTTCAAATGCGAAATAAACCTCTCCAGGAGATTTACCCTGAAGACTTGAATGGGGTCTAGAATGATTGTATCTCATTCTAAAATTAGATAAATTATTTCT
>OBEQ012060520.1_pt1 | contig 10469 bp, 10 predicted proteins | sample 1670901 | NCBI WGS metagenome assembly OBEQ01 (sample SAMEA104232315, study PRJEB22302) | groundwater metagenome | biome: forest; feature: aquifer; material: groundwater | place: USA | collected 2011-08-07 | depth 5.4 m | reverse complement strand
GGGGCTCTTGGGCCGCCGCGTTTTTGGGACGGGGCCCCGCCCCTCTCCCCCCCCCCCCGCCGTAGCCGGCTCCCCTCCCTGGACAAGTACGCCAGGCTTGAGCAGGACGGCAAACGGCATCTCGCCGGCTACGTGGAAGCCAGCCGAGGCTGCCTGCACCGGTGTCTCCATTGCCCGATCGTTCCGGTCTATCAAGGCCGGTTCTTTCTGGTCCCGGAAGACGCTGTCTTGGAGGACATCCGGCGGCAAGTGGAAGCAGGCGCGAAACATATGACGTTCGGTGATCCCGACTTTCTGAACGGGCCCGGCCATTCGCTCAAAATCGTGCGCGCGATGCACGCCGAGTTCCCTGCGATCACCTTCGACTGCACTGCCAAAATCGAGCATCTTCTCAAGCATCAGGCGATCCTTCCGGACTTGGCTGCGCAGGGCTGCATCTTCATCATTTCCGCGGTGGAATCATTCAGCGACGACGTGCTATCGAAGCTCGAAAAGGGGCATACGCGATCGGACGTCACCGCCGCCCTCAGCCTGCTCCGTTCGGCCGGGATCGCGCTTCGGCCCTCGCTGGTGCCGTTCACGCCGTGGAGCACGGTCGAGGATTATCTCGAACTGTTCGATCTCATGGAGCGGCATGACTTGATCGACGCCACGGATCCCGTGCAGTACAGCATACGGCTGCTGATTCCGCCAGGCTCCGCGCTGCTGAAACGCTCCGATATCCGCTCGTTGATAGGCCCCCTGGATCAGGCCGCATTCCAATATCCATGGAAGCATCACGATCCCTGCATGGACACGTTGCACAAGGCGGCGAGCATTGCCGTCGAACACGCCGCGAACACCGGCGAAGAACAGGATGTGACGTTTGATCGCCTCCGGTCCATGGCATATGATATCGCCGGTCGAACGCCGCCCCACGTCTCCACGCGTGCACCTCACCGGCGGCGGCCGCCACGGCTGACCGAGGCATGGTTTTGCTGCGCCGAACCGACTGAAGGGCAGCATCGTCCTCTCCGGATGCAGGAACATGACAGCGTGTAGGCGACTCTGCCGGGTTCAGATGGTTGGTCTGTGTGACATGGAAGGAGATCGGTGATGGAACTGGCGATGCAAGGAACGCTGTTGCAGGAACTGCTGAATCTCGAACTGCCGCCCGTGGCGATTGCGTTCCGGGACGCCGCTCCGCCGAACGTGTCTCGCATCGAGTCGCCGCAGCCCGCCGGATGCGGGTACTGGCGTCTGGCTGCCAAAGGGAAAATCTTCTACACAGAGGCCGCGGATCACTATACCTGTCCGGTCGGCGCGCATACTCATGGCGTTGAACTACCCGCGCAGGTGGCCGCAGAGTTGAACGCGGTCGTCCAAACAATGGTCGGCATTCAGTACATCACGATGGAGGAGATCCAAAAGATTCCGCGCCGCCGGGACCCGTTTCGACTGGCGCTGTATGCTCCGCTCGCCGAAGCTCCCTTTGAACCGGATGTCGTCTTGGTGCGCGGAACCGTGAGGCAACTGATGCTGCTTGCGGAGGCATCCCAGGCAGCCGGCGTAGCTGCGGGAGGAGCCACAATGGGCCGGCCCACCTGCGCCGTGCTTCCCCAAACGCTGCAGTCCGGCCATGCCGCGGCAAGCTTCGGCTGCATCGGAAACCGAGTCTATACCGGGTTGGGAGACGACGAGGGCTATTACTGTCTCCCCGGATCCAAGGTCGTAGAGGTGGTCACCAAGCTGACTGCAGTGGCCGAGGCGAACCGTCAGTTGGAAAGTTTCCACCGTAATCGGGTCGGTTCAAAAACTTAGAAAGCCCAGCGGGTGCCACGGCTCTTGCTGCTCCTCCCGACAACGACCTACCGCGCTGAGGCGTTTCTCGATGCCGCGCGGAAGCTCGATCTCGATGTGACGGTCGGATCGGAAACAGAAGCGGACCCGCCGCCTTCGGCCGGATTTTTGCCGCTTAATTTTCGGAACCTCCAAAACGCGCGCCGTACTGTTCTCGCCTTTACCGTGAAGTATCCCATCGCCGCAGTCGTCGGCGTGGACGACAATTCAGCGCTCATCGCCGCGGGGCTCGCCGAAACGCTGGGGCTTCCGCACAATTCCGTTGAATCCGTTGCGGCTGCGAGAAATAAACGGCGAATGCGCGAGCTTTTTCGGCAACACGGCGTTCCTGCCCCGCAACACACTGTCTTTTCCGTTGATGAGGACGCCGGCGAGGCGGCCGGCAAGGTCCGCTATCCGTGCGTGGTCAAACCGCTCATCCTGTCCGCGAGTTGCGGCGTCATTCGCGCAAACAACCGCGAGGAATTCGCGGCGGCCTTCCAACGGGTCGGTCTGCTCCTTGAACGATTGGGACTGCGGAGCCGGGACGAAGCCGGAGGATCCATTCTGGCTGAGGATTTCGTACCCGGCCAAGAAGTCGCGCTTGAGGGGCTGTTGAGGCACGGCGAGCTTCGGGTGCTGGCTCTGTTCGATAAACCGGACCCGCTGAACGGGCCGTTTTTCGAAGAGACGGTCTACGTCACCCCGTCACGGCGGTCCTCGACGATACAGGCGGAGATCGCCGCGCGCGCGGCTGAGGCGGCGAAGGCGCTGGGGCTGCAAGAGGGACCGATTCACGGCGAGTTCCGGGTCAATGATCGCGGCGTCTGGGTCATCGAAATGGCCGCGCGCTCGATCGGCGGCCGGTGTTCCCGGGCATTGCGTTTTGCAACCGATATGTCGCTGGAGGAATTGATCCTGCGGCACGCGCTCGGCATGGAAATGCCCGCGTGCGAGCGCGAGCGGCAGGCCGCCGGAGTGATGATGCTGCCGATCCCACGCAGTGGGACCCTGATTGAGACCGGAGGAGAGGCCGACGCGCTCGAAGTGCCGGGGATTGAAGAAGTGGCGATCACCGCGCAGCCCGGCGACTCTCTCGTCCCGCTGCCCGAAGGCACACGCTATCTTGGTTTTATGATTGCCCGGGCGGACAGTCCTGAAGCGGTTGAAGCGGCGCTGCGCGAAGCGCATCGAAGACTGCGATTCGTAATCGCCGATGCACCGCAGGCGGCTGGTTCGAAGACGATCAGGTTTTAGGACTTCTTGTTGATCTCCGACGCCATCTTTCTCGACCAATCCTCGAGGCTCTGACCTTGGGTGGTGACATCCGTCGTACCCGTCATATCGTGGACCCGCACACCCTCCGCCTCTTCCCCATTGCCTTTGAGGTTCTTCTTGATGAACTCAATCTCGGTGTCGAAGCGCTCGGGCGCGACCGCGAGAATGCGCGTAATGCGCCACTTGGTGGTCGGATTGCCGTCGGCATCTAGGTCGCACGCATAGTGCACAATGTCGAGTTTTCCGCTCGGAAGGGTCTTGGCGAGCATGCGATAGGTGGAGCCTTTGTCGGAACGGATCAGCGCCGCCTTGTATAACCGTTCCCCTTTATCGGGATCCACGGCAATTGAGGTTAGATCTTCAACGGCCTTCGTCGCGACCTCCGGTGATGTGTCCACTTCTCCCATGATGATCCCTCCTGTTCGAATGGACTGACGGCAGTCAAAAGCCTAGCAGAACGTCCTGAGGCCGACAAGATGCCGAGATGTATACAATATCACAGGACGCAACCGTAAGCGACCTGCCCCCCGTAAACCGGTCAAGGGCTCTTCGCAATGCGCATAACTAAATATTCAAGGTGGTACAACGCCTGGGGGCAGGTCAGTATTGAAAAAGGAAACGCGGTTTAGGAATCCGTCAGTCTCATAAGTGCGCGTAGTTGCCAAGAGAAAAGTGAAAGGAGTAGACTGATCCTCAAGGAAGGGCCCTTTTTTGTATCAATGAACATCCGGAAGGAGGTTGCTATGAAACAGGTTTTACTTTCTGTGGGGCTCGTACTCGGGCTCCTCATTCTTGCAGTGGCTTGCGACTACGGTACGTCCGGCGGTGGGACGCCGACAGCAGATTCAGCGCTCATGTCCCCTGCCAGTTCGGCCGGACGGATGGACAACGATGAAGGCGTCGGACACTATAAGCAAGGCCACTGGGATGTGTCTGAAGGCCACTTCCGCAAGGCCATTAAGGCCGATCCCAACCTGGCTGAGGCCCACTACAATCTTGGTCTGACGCTCGACAAGATGGGCAAGCATGAAGAGGCGACGACTGAATTCAAGAAGGCGGCCGAGCTGGCCCCAACAAACCCAGCGATTAAGGATTCGGCGATCCTGAAGAAACACATTGCGATGTAGGATTTTTCAGCGGAATCTCACAAGCGGATTAAAACGAGCTGTAAAAGGGTTTCGTCCAGTGATCTAAATTCGCGTGAATTCGGTCGTATCTTCATCATGTCGTGCCCCACTTAAGATTTGGACAGGCATCATTGGTCAATGGATGATCAAACGAGAAACGACCTGTCCCAAATGAAGTGGGGTAGTACATATCCTATATGGGATGCGTACTTGATAACTGCTGATAAACCTTGTAAGTTGTTGCAAGTACTTGTTTTCACAATGCATTGATTTCATTAATTTTCTTACGCCTTACCAAGGTGAGGGTCGCGGGTTTAAATCCCGTTTCCCGCTCCAATTTTCTTCTTTCTCGTAGAAAAGTGAGGGTGGTGCGCCCGGCAGGACTTGAACCTGCGGCCTGCGGGTTCGAAGCCCGACGCTCTATCCAGCTGAGCTACGGGCGCACGGCAAGTGAAGGGTAGTCGGATTGGCGAACAGTGTCAATTGAAGCGAAGACAGGATTCGCGGGGCTGTGGGTGGCGGCCTTCGAGAGCCGGATGGCGGCGGAGATGATGCAGCTCATCGAGCGCCACGGCGGCCGCCCGCTCGTCGCGCCGTCCATGCGCGAAGTCCCCTTGGAACAAAACAGCGACGTACTGCAATTCGGCGCGCGCCTCCTGGCTGGCGAGTTCGCCATGGTGATCCTCCTCACCGGCGTGGGGACCCGCTTCATGCTGAAGGTGCTAGATACGCGTTGGTCGCGGGCGCAGTCCCTTGCCGCGCTCGGAAAGACACTTCTGGTCGTGCGCGGGCCCAAGCCGCTCGCCGTGCTCAGGGAGCAGGGCCTCCAGCCAGCCCTCGCCGTGCCGGAGCCGAACACCTGGCGCGATCTTGTCAAAGCGCTGGATGAGCGCGCGTTGGCGCTGAAGGGAATGACGGTCGCCGTGCAGGAGTACGGCGTGGCAAACTCAGAGTTGCTCCAGGCGCTGGCAGCCCGTGGTGCCATCGTGACGCGCGTGCCGGTCTATCAGTGGATGCTGCCAGAGGACACGGCGCCGTTGCGCAAGGCTGTACGCGCGCTCATGGAGGGCGCGGTGGACGTGGTGCTATTCACCAACGCGGTACAGGTGGAGCACGTGCTGCAGATCGCTGAGCAGGAGGGCGGTGCGGAGCGGCTGCGCCAGGCGTTGAGCCGGGTCGTCGTCTCTGCCGTCGGCCCCATCGTGGCCGAGCGCCTGCGCGCGCACGGGCTGCCGGTGGACTTCGAGCCCTCTCATCCCAAGATGGGCATTCATGTCAAAGAGACCGGCGAGCGCGCCGCAGAGATTTTGCTCCGAAAACGCGCCACCCGCCGGAGCTGATTTTCCCGCCGCAACAGACGGCCGCGGCTATCAGATGCCAGATAAAACGAGAACCCGTTAATGGCCGTTAATGGGCGTTAGATTGCGGTAGATCAATGGCTTACAAAGGCGTTTTTCTAAGGGTTATGCCGGATGAAATGAGAAAACAAGGCCCTGAACATGGGGAAACCTCCAAATGATTTGTCTGAAGCGAGGGGGCCTTCAACGAGCGTTCAACTGTTGTTTAATCCAAGAGAAAGCGGCTAGTTCCCCCCCTCCAAAGTGGCCCCAATCCTCCCCATCCAAGTGCAGATCCTAGTGTAGCACCGAAAACGGCCCCTCTGAAAGTGAAGGTTGAATCAAAGGATTTTCTATTTGCCTTTTGGACAGATTCATTTATCTTGTCACACCATTGAGTATCCGGATTATAAACTCATACAATGGATCCACCTAACAGGTCTGACGAAACGAAGTTCGGTGAGCGGCGCAAGGCCCTGCGGTACACGCTCCAGGTGCGGGCGGGTGTGACCGGAGGCGGGAAGACCCGGTGGGGAAGCCTCACCAACGTGAGCCGGACCGGTGTGGCTATGTCTCTTCGGTACCAATTGCGGCCGAACCAGAGTGTGACCCTCCTCTTCAATCTCCACAGCGCCGACGGGCGGGAAGTCAGCGAGTCGCTCTCTGCCAAGCTCACCTGGCAACTGGGAGACAAAGTAGGGTTTGAGTTGGACCCGCCGCTAAAGGGCCGATCCCAGGCCGTCATGAAAGCGCCTTACCTGAACGCCTACCTGATCGAGAAGGAAGGCGCGCGGTAGGTTCACCGGCAGTGCCTAGGTCCCACCATCCCATCACTTTGACCTACCAGTCCGCGCAGAACTCCGCCGACAATCGGATCCCCGGCCAGGACTCGAACTGCGCCCCCCAGCCTAGAAGGAAATTGCCCATGCCATTTTCCTAACTAAGTCAACGAAGTGGGAAAGTAGTGAAGATTGCTCGTGGCCGAAGGAGTGTTTCAAAAAGGGTTGTGAAGAGCTACCTGCTATCCCCTGGATTGCGTTGAGGGCCAATACTAGTTGTAGTACGGGTCAAAATGAACTGTTATTGAACAGGACTCTTCTGTTCCTTTCGGGTGCCCTGATCAACCTCGCCCTGTCCACCAACTGGGCCTTGCTCGCCAAGCTGACCCTGTCCACCAACTGGGCCTTGCTCGCCAAGCTGACCCTGTCCACCAACTGGGCCCTGTTCGCCAAGCTGACCCTGCCCACCAACTGGGCCTTGTTCGCCACCTGGGCCCTGTTCGCCAAGCTGACCCTGTCGCCGAACCGCACCTTTTTCCTTAACCCCACCCTGTCCCCGAACACCGCTCTGATTATCATTAATGAGCTTGACTGAAACAGGTTCCGTGGTCGGTGTGGCCCAGCCACTGCGATCGCTTTTAATCAGTGACTTCTCAGGTTTCTTGAGAGTCCCGTACTCAGCGAATGAGTCTGAGATCGAAACGCCGAAGCAGAGGAACAGGGCACCAACATGAGTCACTTTTAATTGCATTTGTATCTCCGTGATTGAAGGTAAATTACCTGCTCCGTGATACACCAAAATTGAGAGCTCCCCTGCGCAGGGATCCGGCGGCGTGAGGAGGATCACAAGCGTGGCGGCGTACTGACTATTTCTCTTTGTCCTTTCCTCCTTTGACGGCTTTATTCACGGCTTCTCCGATCGCGCTGCCCGCCTTGGTGACGCCCTTGCCGGCCTCATTGCCGACTTCCTTGATCTTCTCCATCACTTCGGGAATCGGCTTGGGCAGGTCCTCCGTGCGGAGGCCACCTTTCTTCTCAACCTGACCCTTCGCCGCCGGCTTCCCTTCGGCCTCACCCGCATGGGAGAAAACGGCGCTCCCACACGTTACCGTCACTACCGTCGCAAGGATGGCCGATGAATAACACAAATATTGTTTGATCATCCTGTCCACCCCTTTCTGTCTGCTCCGGAAGGCGTCGGCAGCATGTCAACCAGGACTTCCAATTTCAACTCCGTCTGCGGAGAAAATAGTATGCCACCTGCTCCGCCAATGCAATCGCTCGTCGTCTCGGCGGTTCTCTCTGCTCATCCCGAATAGATTTCTTTTTGGAACCACAGGAGGATGCATCTATCCCTTTAAGAGGTCAAGCATTTCAGTCCCGGCAGTGGCCCTAGGTTTTTGCCCACAGGTAAAGGCTGTCAATCGACTTTTGGAGAAAACAGGCGTACCCTATTGTTCCGCTCACCCTTGGAAATGGGATCATGAAGCCCAGGGGCGCCAAGAAGACTTCCCGGAAGACATCAAAGCCACGCATGCGGCGAGTCTCCTCTTCCAAGGCAGGTCCGCACCGACAGAACGACTCCCTTTATTACCGGATCGCTCAGCGGGCGTACGAGCTGTACGAGCAACGGGGTCGCCAGGACGGCCATGAAGTAGATGACTGGTTGCAAGCTGAACAGGAGATTTTGGGCGGTGAGCGTAGCGTAAGGATGGCGACTAGGCTAGGGTACGCAGGGGAGAGACCCCTCTAGCCGGAAGGTTCAAAGACCTTTCACGACCGTAAGGCGCAACCTGTTGAGATTCAATGGGTGATCTCCAACCATAAAGGTGGGTTCTAATAGAAATGAATTTGTTCCCCACCTGTGATGCAAAAATTCTCTGGCATCACGTAAGGTCAGCCTTTCTCCTTCAGCGTTTCACCGAGAAGCTCTGCGACCGGCACTGGCTCTGGAAGGCCAGGTAGCTTCAAAGTCAGCGTTCCGCTTACCTCGAAAGCCCCCTGGATGTCTTTGATTGTTTCAGGCCCTACAAGGATCTGCCCTGGAGCAGCCATCTGCTCAAGACGGGCCGCTACGTTTACCGCGTGTCCGATCACGCTGTACTCAGTCCGGTCCTTTGTGCCCACGCACCCGGCTATAACCTCACCGGTATTCACCCCAATTCCGATCCTCAACGGCTGTAGACCTGCGCTGCGCCGCAACTCACACAGGGCCTCCACAGCGTCTCTCGCCCGAAGAGCAACCCGAGCGGCAGCTCGTGCATGCTCCTTGTTGGGGAGTGGAATGCCGAATAGCGCCATCAAGCCATCTCCGAGGAACTTGTTGAGGATTCCCCCCTCTCGCTGAATGGCATCTACGACCAGCAGGAAAATATCGTTGAGCACCTCTACCACTTCAGTTGGAACAACACTGGCAGAAAAAGAGGTGAACCCCCGAACGTCCATGAACAAAACCGTTACCGTCCTGGATTCGCCACGGTGCCAGTAGTCCTCGGGATGAGCCAGTACATATTCAGCGACCTCTGGGGTCACGAACCGACCGAAGGTTTCCCGGACTCTTTCCATTTGCCTCAATGCTGTATACGCCTGATCAAGTTCTGTCCGCAGCTCTCTTTCGCGGGCAAGTTCTAGCGAGAGAAGACGCTTTTCGATGCAACGGTTGACAGCCTGCAGGAGCGCGTCTAAAGTGAATGGCTTAAGGATATAATCAAAAGCGCCCCTCTTCAACGCTGTGATGGCGCTCTCGAGGCCTGGATAGGCAGTCATAAGCAGGACATCGGCGTTGCTCGATTCTCGCGTCCGGCGGATCAGCTCGATCCCGTCCACTGAGCCTGGCATCATCAGATCCGTAAGAACAATCTCCCAACCCTCGTCCAGGTGCTTCACCGCTTCCTCGCCACTCGCAGCCGTACCGATTTCGTGCCCGGCAAGCTCCAGCACGTGGCGACAGAGGGCCCGAATCTCGGGCTCATCATCGACCACAAGGATTTTCATCCCGCTTTCCTCCCGGAGGGAGACACCAGGACCTCCCGCACTTTCAGAAGTAGGGTATTAGGTGTGAAAGGCTTCTGCAGAAAGGACATATGTTCCGCCAGCACCCCATGGAGGACAACCGCGTCGTCGGTATAGCCCGACATGTAGAGGATTTTCATATCAGGCCGTGCGGGGTGCAGGCGCTCGGCCAATTCGCGCCCACCCATTCTAGGCATCACCACATCCGTCATCAGCAAGTGGAGAGGACCTTTGAGCTGCCGATTTAGGGACAGTGCCTCTTCACCATCACGCGCCACCAGGACGGTGTACCCATGCCCCTCAAGGACTTCCAGAATTAATTGTCTGACCGCTTCTTCGTCTTCGACCACCATGACGACTTTCTTTTCAGCTGCACGCCTAGGAGGCTCTACGGCGGGTTCCACTGTTGTGGGGACTTCGTCGACTTGGGGCAGATAGATCTTGAACGTCGTTCCCTGTCCAAGTTCGCTGTAGACCCAGATAGAGCCTCCACTCTGCTTGACAATCCCGTACACGGTGGAGAGGCCCAATCCTGTGCCCTTGCCTAGCTCCTTGGTGGTGAAAAAGGGTTCGAAGATGTGAGCCGCTGTATCCGCATCCATCCCGCCACCAGTATCGCTCACTGCCAGCATCACGTGCGGACCGGGTTGGCCCATCCCATGCCTGTGGCAGAAGGCTTCATCAAGGTCGGCAGCGGCCGTTTCGATTGTCAGCTTGCCCCCGCGCGGCATGGCATCCCGCGCGTTGATCACCAGATTCATGATGATCTGTTCAATCTGGCTCGGATCTGCACTTACCTGGCCCAGGCGTTTGTGTGTCCTGAACGCGAGCTCGATGTCTTCCCCGAGAAGGCGTCGCAGCATCGGCTCAAGATTCGTCACCACCGCGTTGAGATTGAGCACCTGGGTGGTCATCACCTGGCGGCGACTGAAGGCCAGGAGCTGCTGGACTAGTGAACTGGCCCGAACTGTGGCGATCCGGATCGCTTCCGCATTTTTTCTCCTTAAGTCCCCGGGTCGAAGATCGGTCACGAGCAGCTCGCTATACCCAAGCATGATCGTCAGGAGATTGTTGAAGTCATGCGCGATTCCTCCAGCAAGCCGCCCGATCGCCTCCAT
>OBEQ011480471.1_pt1 | contig 10469 bp, 11 predicted proteins | sample 1670901 | NCBI WGS metagenome assembly OBEQ01 (sample SAMEA104232315, study PRJEB22302) | groundwater metagenome | biome: forest; feature: aquifer; material: groundwater | place: USA | collected 2011-08-07 | depth 5.4 m | reverse complement strand
TAGGGGCGGGTCTCAGACCCGCCCCTACGGATTTTTCTCGCTCGGAGAGAGAGGAAGGTATTGATCACCATGACACGCAAGCGAGACGATAACCGCGCGGTTGAAATCCTGGTGGTGGAAGACAGTGCCACCCAGGCCGAGCAACTGCGCCTGCTGCTCGAAGAGCAGGGCTATCGAGTGACGGTGGCGGGCAATGGCAGGGCCGCGCTGGAAGCGCTGCGCGAGGCACGGCCGACGTTGGTCATCACCGACATCGTGATGCCGGAGATGGACGGCTATGCGCTGTGCGCCGCGATCAAATCGGATGCGTCGTTCAAGGAGATACCGGTGGTGATCGTGACCTCGCTGGCCGGCATCCAGGATATCGCCAAAAGCCTGGAGTGCGGCGCCGACAATTTCATCCGTAAGCCCTACGACCCCACGATGCTGATGGCGCGCATCGACTACATCCTCCTGAATCTCGAACTGCGCAAGCACCGCAAGATCCAGGTCGGCATGGAGGTGATGCTACACGGGAAGAAACATTTCATTACCTCCGACCGCGAACAGATCGTCGATCTGCTGATCTCGACCTACGAGGAAGCAGTGCGCATGAACGAAGAACTCGCCGAGCGGCAGAAGCAGATCGCGCACTCGAACCAGACGCTCGCGGGCATGTACAGGATCGCGGAGCAGTTGAACCGGGTTACGACCGAAACGGAGGTTTGCGATAAGGCCCTGCAGGGCGCCGCCGAGCTGCCGAGTTTCCACGCCGGCTGGATTTATCTGCGCGACGCGTACAGCGGCACACGCGCCGCGGCCGTGGGCGATCTGCCCGAGGCGCTGACTGTGCCGGGCGCGATGGCGGGGGATTGCGAGTGCCGGCGCCTGCTCAGCGCGGGTGAGACGCCGCGCGAGACCCGCATCGTCGAATGCGAACACTTGCGTCGCCACGGCGCCGTCGGGGCCGCGGGCACGCATGTCAGCACGCCCTTGTGGGCCGGCGACCGTTGCCTCGGCGTGCTGAACCTGATGTGGGCGGATCGGGCCGCCTGCGACGTGGAGGATCTGAAGAACCTGGAAACCGTCGGCAGCCAAGTGTCGATCGCACTGGAGCGCGCGCAGTTGCACCAGCATCTGGAAATGTTGGTGGAGCAACGCACCGCCGCTCTTCAGGCGGAGATCGCCGAGCGCACGCGCGCGGAAGAGAGGGTGGCCGGACTCAATCGTATCTATGCCGTGCTGAGCGGCATCAACGGCACCATCATCCGCATCCGGGATCGACAGGAATTGTGCAAGGAGGCCTGTCGCATCGCGGTCGAATTCGGCCAATTCAGCTTGGCCTGGATCGGTCTGATAACGCCGGACAGCGAACACCTCACTACAGTGGCGTGGACCCGCGCGGATGACGAACCCGGCAGCGCGGGGGCGGTGCCGGGATACGACGTCGCGGCGCAGTGCCGTACGCTGATCGAACTGGTGCTGCGCGATCGGATCACCATGGTCTGCAACGACGTCACCGCGAACACGGATCAGCCCTACGCCAGGGAGGCGCTGGCACACGGCTATCGCTCGCTGATCGTACTGCCGCTGCTGGTGGAGGGACGCGGCGCCGGCGTGCTCGCGCTCTATACGGCGGAACCCGGTGTGTTCGATGCCGGTGAATTGAAGTTGCTGGAAGAACTGGCCGGCGACATCGCGTTCGCCCTCGAATACATCGCTAAGGATGAGAAGCTCAATTATCTGGCCTACTACGATGTCCTGACTGGGCTTGCCAACCGCAGCCTGTTCTACGATCGACTGAACCAGTTGCTGCACGGCGGCGGCCGACTGGCGCTGCTGACCATCAATATCGAGCACTTTACCCGCATCAACGACACATTTGGTCGCAACGTTGGCGATGCTCTGCTCAAGGACGTGGCGGGCCGTCTCGGGAAGGCCATGGGTTCCGTTGACCGGCTGGCGCGGATTGGCGCGGATTATTTCACGGCGATTCTCACGGACTTCACCGTCGAGGCGGAAATCGCCCGCGTGCTGGACGACCAGATCCTCGAATCACTGAGCCGCCCCTTCCACCTGGACGGCAAGGAAATGCGCATCGCGGTGAAGGTGGGCATCGCGCTGTTCCCGAGCGACGGAGACAATGCGGAGGCGCTCTTCACCAATGCCGAAACCGCGCTCAAGAAGGCCAAGACCTCGAGCGACCGCTATGTGTTCTACGCACCGAAGATGAATGCGCGGGTCGCGGAGAAACTGACGCTCGAGAATAAGCTGCGCCAGGCGCTGGAGAAGGAAGAATTCGTGCTCCACTATCAGCCGGTAGTCAATCTGCAGAGCGGCGCCATCATCGGTCTGGAGGCGCTGCTGCGCTGGAACGATCCGGACACCGGGATGATACCGCCCAACGATTTCATCCCGCTCCTCGAAGAAACCGGAATGATTATCGAGGTCGGCCGCTGGGCCCTGGAACGGGCCATCGCCGATTACCATGCATGGCATGCCATAGGCCTGCATCCTCCCAGGGTTGCGGTCAACGTTTCGGCGGTTCAGCTCCGGCGCAAAGATTTCCTGAGCACCGTCGAGAAGGTGCTGGCGCTGCGCACCAACGGTGCCGATTATCTCGATCTGGAGATCACCGAGAGCCTGATCATGGAGGACATCGAGGCCAATATCCCGCGCTTGCGTACCATTCGCGAGATGGGCGTGAAGATCGCCGTGGACGATTTCGGTACCGGCTATTCGTCCTTGAGCTACATCGCCAAGTTGCCGATTGATGCCCTGAAGATCGATCGGGCCTTCATCGTCGATATGACCAGCAATCCGGATGACGCGATCATCGTGTCGTCCATCATCTCTCTGGCGCACGCGTTGAAGTTGCGCGTGATCGCAGAAGGCGTGGAAACCGAGGAACAGTCGAAATTCCTCAAGCTGCTCAAATGCGACGAGATGCAGGGTTTCATATTTTCCCCGCCGGTGTCTCCCGTGATGATCGAAACCATGCTGCGTGACAGAAACGAGAACTGAAGCGTTTTCCCTGCAATAGCAGCCAAATAGGATTGAACGGAATGAAACCCGGGTTCCGCGTCGCTCCACCCAGGCTACATTCTTAATTCCTGAACTCAACAAAGATTAGTTCGACGGTTAAAGGGGTAGGCTCGATCGAAATTCGGTTCAGTTTATTCGCTCGAGCTTGATCCCGAGCTTCCCTTTCACCAACCCACAGGCAGATATGGAACCTGGGTCAACGTGGCGCTATAGTTGTACCCGCCGTCCGACATCCCGATGTAGGTCATGCCGCTGAGCACATAAATCGCGAGCACGCTGTTGGTCTGCGACATCTGCGTGACATACACAATGCAGTTAGCCATCGCGCCGATCTGCACCTGGGTCTGAAGAATGCGGTCAGCCATAATACCGATTTGCCCTTCCGTGTAAAGGATGCCGTTCAACGTTTGGGTGTAATTGCTGGCAGCGGTGGCACCCGCATAGAAAACACCCGGCGATGTCGTGGCATTGGTGTTGATCTGAACGTATAAATTGCCGTAAGGTGAGCTTCGTAGTGATTAAGCATGACTCGTAGTGATTAAGCATGAAAAGTAGCCATTAGATTGGACTCGATACGTGACAAAGTTCTGAGACTGATGGCACTGACTCCAATGTTCAGAGGTGTCTCGTGGAAGAGCGACTGCTTACGATTAAAGTCCTAGATCACTCAGGCCTGGATGGTCATCAGGTCGGCGACCCAGCGGCCAGTGAAACTTTCGTTCGTTTCCCTTGATCGGCATGTCATTAATACTGGCATAGCGATATTGCATCAAGCCACTCCCACTGAACTCCCAGTTTTCGTTGCCGTAGGAACGATACCAATGCCCGGAGTCGTCATGCCATTCGTAGGCAAAGCGCACAGCGATGCGGTTACCGTTGAATGTCCAGATTTCCTTAATGAGCCGGTAATCCAACTCGCGGTCCCATTTACGTCTGAGGAATTGGACGATTTCCGCCCTACCTCGCGGGAACTCGGCTCGATTGCGCCACTGACTGTCTGGCGTATATACCAACGAGACTCGCTCCGGATCGCGGCTGTTCCAGCCGTCTTCCGCCATGCGGACTTTTTGAATGGCTGTTTCGAGGGTAAAGGGAGGAACCGGTGGACGAACTTCAGGGTCTGCACTCATGCTCTGGCTCTTTGGCTGGGATCGGAAAAATGGGCGTTCATAAGGGCTGACACCCGACGCAGGCAGCCTCGGTCTCGATAGACCCGCATCATCATGATGGCCCCCTGAATATCGGCAACATACAGGGCAGCCAGACGGCGAGCATCCTTGATGGGCATGACGGCTACTAGCAGGTGGGCAATGGCTGCAGCCCAGGTATCAAAGTAGTGTCGGATTAACTCAGTGAACGCCGGATTCTGGTCAATGGTTTCCAGCGCGAAGTTGCCCACCACGCAACCCCCTTCATCGGCGAAGAAATATTTTTCCGTGGCATGAGTGAGACGCGCCATGCGTTTATACGGGCTCTGACCTTCGTCATAGGCATGATGAAATACCTTTTGTTCGAAGTGTTCCTGCACCCGGGCAAGCACCGCCAGGCCCAACGCTTCTTTGCTTGGGAAGTGGTGGTAAAGGCTGGGCTTACGAATGTTGCACATCTGGGCTACCTCATCCATGGAGGTGCTGTGATAACCCTTGAGCCGATAGAGCCGCAAGGTTTTGTCAATAATGGTGCCGATGCCAACCCGATTTGCTGACACTTGAAAACCTGCATGATTAAATCAATGCATTTAGGTTACCCTACCGTTTGGTAGGCTGTCAACATCGACTGGTTAGATATCGTTAATAGAAAGGAGGCTCGACTACGTAGCCGCAGACGGTTTTATTCTCTGTAGCTCAGGGTATCCGCTAAAACTTCTTTCATCAGCTTGGCTACCTTGTGTGTAAGCGGTGACTGACTCAGTTGGTTGATCACCGATCGTTGGTCTTCTGATGGTCTATTCTGACTGAGCTTATACTTGCCTTGAATTTCCTGTACCTCGATTTCAAAGCCAACGATCATCTCCAGCAGCTTCGTTCGCCGCGCGCCGGAAAGATCGGGTTTCCACGGGTTGGACTGTTCGGACTCATAAACCGCCGTCAATCGTTCCACCAGTCGCTCGATGGCCTCTTCGTCCTCAACGAGGCGCGCCTTCCCATAAACATGAACAACGGCATAGTTCCAAGTGGGAACACCCGGAGACCCATACCAGCTCGGCGAGACGTAGGCGTGTGGCCCTTGAAAAACGACCAGCGCGGTTTGGTTCTGAGCCAGATCCTGCCACTGCGGGTTTGCTTTTGCAACGTGGCCGACAAGAAGCGATACACTATTATCTCGGCGTTCGTAGAGGAATGGAATATGACTCACAAACGGCAATCCCTCGTGGACCGTAACGAGCATGCCGAACGGGTAATTCCGAATCAACGCCGCTAGGCGCTCCGGGTCGGATTCTTTGAAATGATCTGGTAAGTACATGGGCGAATACCGTGGATTGAACAAAGTGAAGCACTACTAGCATAACGTAAAGTTGAGGGGCGCGCCGCTTTTGGCGCGTCTCTCGAACGCAATGTTAGAGCTTGGTGGCAAGGACAACACCACTAGCCCAAGATAGTTTAGTAACACGAAATTCTTTCAATTGCTCCAAGGTAGCGATAAGGTTCGCGACTTTTTCGGCATGCCCTTCTGGCCAGTTTGGTTGAGGAAGCATGTCGTCAATGAAATACAGGCCAGATGGAGCCAACAGAGCGAGAGCTTCTTCAAGCAAGCGATATTTTCCGGACCAAGTGTCGGCAAAGATGAAGTCGAAGTGCTGCCCGTGAAGAGATTGTAAGAATTCATCTCCATCGGCGCAGACGACAGACAACCGAGGGTCTGCACCCAAGTGTTCTTCAGGATGGACAATAGGGCTTCGTCATTATCGACGGTGGTTAGATGCGACCCTGAATCCATGCCATCGAGTAGCCATGCCGTCGACAAGCCAGTGCCTGAACCAAGCTCAAGAAAGCGAGCCGAGTGTTTGGATGCGGCCAACGTGCGCAGCAAGGAGCAGGTTAGCGGCTCTGACGCCATAGTAAAACCGGAATCGCGAGTGTCGGCCCAGATGGCGGGAAGGGTCTTTGGTTCGTTGAGATTGGAAAGATCGTTCATATTTTTGGAGAGCTCTAACGTAGAACTATCCGGCGGTGCGCGGCTTTATCGCGCAGCGTCCGGTTGACTGCCGGGTTGGGCGACTCGCGAGAATCGCTTGACCATGTGAGTTGCCGCCATAGACACCGTATTTGTAAGTGGCTGCGTGGTTGGGCCGATAACTTCATACCCGGAATGCCGGTAAAAGGCCTCAGCATTGTACGAAGCCTTTAGCTCCAGCGCCTCAAGCCCGATTGCGCGGCAGCGCGCCTCAACGCACTGTAACAGGGCGTAACCAACCCCGGAGCCTGAATGGCCGGGATGAACATACAGTGCTTTGAGCTGCGCCTGCGACGGAAGTGCGATGCAAAAACCTATGATCGTGTCGTGATCCAAGACAGCGATGGTGCATATCGCCGTGTCTTTCGTGATAAGGTCGGACAGCCATTTCTGCCTCGCTGCGTCAGGAGGTGGCGACCAAGCAAATTTCACATCATTGGAATAGTAGTCTGAGCCAATGGCATGAACCGCCGCAAAGTGAATGTCAACCATTTCGCGTGCATCGCTCTTCAGCGCTGTGCGATAGGACAAACGTGAAGGTGTCATTGAGTCGCCCAACGCCCCGCGTGAGCGACGCCGGCCCCGTGACAACAGAAAACGGTGCGACGCTTCACGGCGTCCGCCCCGACACGGATGTTAGGCAGGCTGTTTAACCTGCCATTGAAAAACATCCTTGGAATCTTCAAAGCATGATTTACAAACTCACCGATATCCATCTTGGGTTGTGTACCCTTCTTGAAGAGTGTCTGGAACCTGACATTCCATGAATTTGGAAAAACAGAATTCACAATGATCATGATCGTTCCCTGGATTGGATGGACGATACTGCTTCCAAGAAAGCACGACCCCTTTAAGGTAGCGTTCTTGGTTGGTTAAGCGCCAATCGTTTGGTTCGCGCATTCAGTTCTTTGCCTGCCCAACGTTCCGGTTCACGCGCCGGCGTAGCCGGCCGCGTGGAACCGGTTGTGTGTCTATTCATGGCTGTGCTTAATGGCCTTTACAAAATACGCTTTCCATCTTTTTGGCCTGCTTTTTTCTGGTGACTCAAACAGTGCGTAGCCATTTTTCACGTGACCCTTTGGAAAATATTTTAAGGGTTTGGCTTTTCCACTGCTTATTAAACTAGCCACTTCTTTCTCAGATAGCTTAAACGCCAGACCTACAGGAGACCACGACGCACAAATGACTTTATTCACGTAAAGAGCTGCCCCAGAAAAGAGATGTTTTGCCTCTATCCGACAATTGACTTCTTTCTCAATATCCAGCCGCAAGATTAGCCCGGATAATTTTTCTAAATATTCCTTCGCCATTTATCTATGACACATAACTATGTTAGCTAACCTGAAAGGGGTGCCTACACGGCCGCATCAAGATTCTCATGACGCGTTATCACCTTCCGGAAATGGTATCCCACCAATTCCATGCCTGCCCGCTCGTAGAAGCGGTGGGCATCCTTCCGTTGAATTCCGGAATCGAGGTGTACATGATCACAGCCTTCGCGCAGCGCCAGATCGGCAAGCCAGGACAATAGCGCGGCGCCATACCCGCGAGATCGCTGGCTTGGCAGCGTTACCAGATCGTCAACGTACAGGAATCGTCCCCACGCCAAGTTTTCTCCGATCCTAAAACCAGCCACAGCCATGGTGGCGGTACCCTCTTGCACATAGGCCAATCGGTAACCGGATTCCTCCTGCTGTCGCACTCTGGACACGAAAGCGCTTTCGACCACCTGGGGGCGCAACTCCCGCATCACGGGGTAACACGCCGAAATTTCGGCGTCTGATTTCGCTAGCCTGATATCCATATAGTCTCGATATTGTCGCAGCAACGCATACCGCAAAGTTGGCCGGCCCACGCCCAGTACCTGCTGGGCCGCAAGCCGGTAGATCATTATGTGTAACGATACGGGAGTGACGTTCGAGAAGCCAGAGGGCATGCAGAACGCGGTGATGGAGCGGCTGCGGGCAGCCCGGTGCTTTACTTGCGCAAGTATTTAGTCTGTCTGCGCGATGACCTCTTCAAGCCCTCTCTGTATTAATTGGTTCGTTTCCAGAGCAACGGCGCGGTCGTATCCGTAGGTCCCAACCCATTTATCACTTTTATAGTCGACTCTGAGCCAATGGGGCACAAACACCTTCTTGTCGGGCACAATCGGAAATTCGGTGGGTTCTTCCTCGCCGCTGTCGATATGGGAGATGCGGCAGTGTTTGGCGTAGCGGACCGTGCAGAAACTTGCGAAGAGATTTCCTGAAATCGTAACCGACTCGGCCTGTGTGCTGGGTTTGAACCATACCCGCTTCACCACCATGCAACCGAAGATCAGATGAATTTCAGCGACCAATGGCGCCGTGAGGTTACCCAACGCTCGTTGCGCGGCCCTGGTTAACTCGACGCGGACGTTTTTCCCGTGGAGGTTGATAATTTTGTACATGATTTGATCCTGTCCTAAATCAACCGACTTGGCTGTAGGATTCCAAACATTAGTTCAAGCTTCATCGACACTGACTTCTTCCAGCGGCAGGCGCCGCGGGCACATAGGCCATGAAGGCAATCAGCATAGTGAACATCTGCCCCAATCTGATTTCCACGTGGTCGACTTGTGTAGACACGGCCAACTCCTTTGAGTTGGCACGATTGCATGCTAGGCTATTTTGAGAACAGAGAACCAGTCACTGGCATGAATAGACATCATTCAAAAATGAATGGATTGAACTGGGATGATTTCCGCTATTTTCTGGCTGCCTACGAGTCCGGCAGTCTGTCAGCGGCGGCTAAACTGCTCCGCTCTAACCAGCCCACGGTAGGCAGGCATATCGATGATCTGGAGCGCGCGCTAGGGTTAAAACTTTTTCAACGCCACAAGCAGGGACTGACGTTGACACAGGAAGGCGCGTGGGTACTGGAGCAGTCGCAACTCATGCACAGCGGGGTGCAAAATATCCGGCGCATGATCGATGGTGAGTATCAGCAATTGCAGGGCAGTGTCCGCCTGGCGTTGCCCGAAGGTTTGTGCAACGAGATATTCATCCCGCAGTTGGCCGCCTTTTATCAGCGCTATGCGAACCTGCGTCTGATCCTGAATGTCTCTTCGCGCACCGCAAACCTCACACGTGGCGAGGCGGATATCGCCATCCGCCTGTTCCGACCTAAAGAGACTGATCTGGTGGCGCGTCTGCTGACCCGCATGGAGATGGGGCTATATGCCAGCCAGGACTATCTGCATACGCAGGGCCGTCCTGAAGTCATAGCGGATTTATTGCGGCATCGCGTTATTTGCTACGGTGATGAATTGGCGGATCTGCCTGAGAATAAATGGCTGCTTGATCACGTGGATCCGAACAACTGCGTGTTACAAAGCGACAGCACTACCAGTCGCTTGAGAGCAGCTGTATTGGGTCTGGGCATATCGATACAGCCGTGCATGTTTGCCACGTCCCATCCGCAACTTGTTCATGTCCTTAAGGACGTCAGCTTGCCGGCCCACGAAATCTGGATTGCCTATCACGGCGACCTGCGACATATACTGCGCATTCGCGTTACCGTCGATTTTCTGTCCACACTCTTTGGCGGCTTCGAGGGACGTTCGCCATAATTCATTCGACCATATTATGCCGGCGGGTTGCTTGATAACGCCCTGAACAATAGTCTACGCCCCTGTCTGCCTGTGCTGATTTCCTACCATTCACTGCGCCCCGGCAGCAGCCCGTGCAATTCCGCCCGCGACAGATTGCGCCATTGCCCGATCTTCAGTTCGCCGAGTTTGATATTGACGATGCGCACGCGTTGCAGGCGCCGCACTTCGTAACCGAATACCTCGCACATGCGGCGGATCTGCCGGTTGAGTCCCTGCGTGAGAATGATGCCGAACACATTCTTGCCGATGCGCCGCAGCTTGCAGGGTTTGGTGGTGGTGTCGAGTATCCGCACGCCTTGCGCCATGCCGTTGAGAAACACCTCGGTGACGGGCTTGTCGACGCTGACCATGTATTCCTTTTCGTGGTTGTTTTCGGAACGCAGGATCTCGTTGACGATGTCGCCGTTGCTGGTGAGCAGGATCAGACCGTCCGAGTCCTTGTCGAGCCGGCCGATCGGAAAGATGCGTTCGCTATGGCCGACGAAATCGATAATGTTGCCCTTGATGTGTCGTTCGGTGGTGCAGGTCACGCCCACTGGCTTGTTCAGGCAGATATAGACCTGCTTTCTTTGCTTCGCGCCGACCACACGCTTGTCGACCCGCACCTCGTCGCCGTCATCGACCTGGCTGCCGAGCT
>OBEQ010674518.1_pt1 | contig 10469 bp, 10 predicted proteins | sample 1670901 | NCBI WGS metagenome assembly OBEQ01 (sample SAMEA104232315, study PRJEB22302) | groundwater metagenome | biome: forest; feature: aquifer; material: groundwater | place: USA | collected 2011-08-07 | depth 5.4 m | reverse complement strand
GGTTCATTTGGATAGCCTGCCCTTTCTTGATAATAAGTAGGGGGATAGTCTTCTGTTATCTGAGGAGCTCGCATAGGGTAGGTGGGAGCTGTTTTAAGATGCCTTCTCCGTTCTGCTTCCAACTCTTCGTCAGTGTTGTGTTTATGAGGCAATTTTGTAGGTATTTCGCTATTATGTTTTAGAATATATCTTCTTCTTGTGGTTTCAATTGGTTGCGGAATACTTACATCCTCGGTGAGAGTTTCAGGTCGGAAGGACAGGTATTCCTTAAGTCCCTGACGTTCTAGTCTACCAATATTTGAGCGTAAAATGAAATAAGGAGGGTGTCCATTATACCTTGTAATAGCTCGGCCCAGCCTATTCCCTGGTTGTGTTTCAAATTCTCTTCTATCCATGAACAGGTATTTAAGTATAAATGAGCTGCTTTGTCAATGGTCTGGTAAATGATATAATTCTAGGGCTTGCCGCGTTCGTCTAGTGGCCTAGGACGTTGGGTTTTCATCCCAGAAATCACGGGTTCGACTCCCGTACGCGGTACAAAACTGGACTTTAGATTGTTACAACAATCTAATCTAATACTTCTAAAACTCTCTGAAATAAAGTTTCAATAGGTGAAGCCTTTAAAGTGGCAAAACCATTCTTCTCGGCTTGCTCTTTGAGCTTTTGTCCGTATTCAAAAGAAAATTCCGCCTGTCTATCTGCTAAATCCATAGAACCTTCATTTCTATTTCTTTCTAATTCCCTCTTTTTAAGATTTTCCTTATCATCGTAAAGAAATATAGTCTTGATTTTATCTTGATTTGTTTGAACAAGAAGGTTGGGTATTATTGAGTCACCTTCAAATATAACTGGTTCATTACATGCTATATGCTTATCTATTAAAGTATTTAATGGTTTCCAGACCTCTTGGCCAACATCAAATAACTTTTGTACTAGGTGATCTATTCCAAATTTTTCCAGATAATCAGGAGTAGTTAAAAACGTAAATAAATCAGGATTGGAGGTGTTATCTAATACTGATTGCAAGACTATTCTAATATCGTCTGCTTCAGTTTGAGGAATCTTGTAATATTCAGCTAATTGCCTCGCTAACTTAGATTTTCCAGTAGCTCCACTTCCTCCAATTAATAATACTGTCCAATCTTTATTCATGTATTGATTTTACTCTCCAGGGTAGTAAAAAGCCAGATTTAGGCATAATTATTCATAAAACAGGTTCTAATAGAGTCTAGTAGGCGGTACTGAGTGCAAAATCATTACTTCGAACATTGAGAATAGCTTGATACTCGGCGCTAATCTGCTAGATTCGATAAACCGGAATACTGCCAAGACAGTCCAGCGGGATATATCGAACCAAGTAGGAGTTCATGGACAGTTTAGATCAAATTAATGGTATGTGTCAAGAGGTAAATCGAGGCTAAATTTGACAAATCTAATACTATCTAGTACAATCTAACCTAGTTAGGATATATTGAATAAATTTATGGCTAGAAAGACTAAATTTGACAGAAGGCTAGAAACTATTTCTTCTGAGAATATAACAAAGATTGCAAGAATTGATGAATTAAAGGGTCAATGGTCTGCTGGTGCTAATCTAAATCCATATCTTTTGGGAAGGCTTAAAAGATCAGTTCTTATTACCTCAACAGGGGCTTCAACCAGAATTGAAGGAGCTAAACTTTCAGATGAAGATGTAGAGAAACTGATGCAGGGTATTGCTTTACAGAAGTTTGCAGATAGGGATAAACAGGAAGTTCAAGGTTACTTTGAGCTTTTGCAAAATGTTTTTGAAGCTTGGGAATCGATTAATTTTAGTGAAAACACCATCAAGCACTTCCATCAAGAACTTTTAAAGTATGTAGAGAAAGATAAATTCCATAGAGGTAAGTATAAAAGTAAGGAAAATAAGGTTGAAATGGTTGATGAGAAGGGCAAGAGAATAGGGGTTTTATTTGATACTACACCTGCCTATCTTACCCCAAAGCAAATGCAGGAGCTAACTGAATGGACTAAAAGTGCTTTAGAAAATGAGTCTTATCATCCCCTTTTAGTGGTTGGTAATTTTTTAGTGGAGTTTTTAAGTATCCATCCTTTTGAAGATGGCAATGGTAGGGTTTCCAGACTTTTAACAAGTCTACTTTTACTTAAAGAGGGCTATTTATATATGCCTTATGTTTCCCATGAGAAATTAATAGAAGATCAAAAACCACGATACTATATTGCCTTAAGAAGAAGTCAAAAGACTTTTGAAAAAGGTTCTGGTGAAATTGCACCTTGGCTTCATTTCTTTTTAGATATTATCCTTGTTCAGTCCCAAGAAGCTATTAATTTAATTTCATCTGAAAATATAGAGGCTATATTATCTAGTAAACAACTTGCTGTCTGGAACTATCTACAAAGTGTTCCAGAAGCAAAACCCCAAGAAATATCTGATAAAACTGGTATTGCCCGTTCAACGGTAAATAAAACAATAATGAAACTTCTTAAACTGAAAAAGATTGAAAGATTGGGTCTAGCAAGAAGTATTCGCTATCGTAAAGTCAGCTAATATTTTGTCCCACCCTTCGGGGACAGTTTTTGCCCTATTTTAGCCTTGATTTATACTTGATGGAGGTGGTATTATCCTTTAACAATATATGGTGTAGGAGGGATTGGCTAAGATGCTATCCCCATATACCCTCTGCCCCTATCTGCTCCAAAATAAAAAACAAACAAATTAAGTAAGCCATAAACAATCATTATTAATTACTAAATAACAGAATAAACAAAAACAGAATAAACAAAATGTAAATAACTTATTAGAAAAAACTAACTGCCAAAAATAAAATGGCAAAAAAAGAAATAACCAATAAACAAAAATTAATTCTGTTACTTTCATATACTTTTAGATTTTTAAATAGCAGACAGATACAGGAATTTTTAGGGCATAAGGATCATCGAAGAATAAATAGTTGGCTTAAAGATTTAGAAGAAAAAGGATATATTGTCAGAGAATTTAAACCAGTGTTTGGACAGTTAACAAAACCGGCTGTATGTTTTCTCACCGCTAAGGGCAGAGGGTATATTCGGCATTCCTACACCTACCAATTTCCAAAATACTTAAAGAAGATCTCAAAAGACAAAGGGACATCGAAATCTTTCCGAATTCGCTGCCAAATTATTGCTGACTGGTATTTAACTTTTTACCAGAAATCAAATAATGAGGATGATAAGATAAAGTCAGAAACTGGAATAGATATAATAGATTATTTAGAAACACAACTTAAAACTGATGTTGATGAAAAGTATGAAAAAATTCCTACAAAATCAAAGCAATTTTTTACCTCTGCTTACTACCCTTCCCTCATACTTTTAAAAGAAATAAAACCCGATGGTTATATCAGAAGGAAAATACCTCAAGGAATAGTACATGGTCTTTTGTTTGTACTTGATGCATATATCCCTAGGTTTTTATTAAGATATAAAATACAGGGAATCTTTGAAAAACTAAATGAGGAAAATTGGGAGGATGATACTGTACATTCTTTAAATATTTATTTCCTTTGTCCAAATAATGTAGTCATAACTTATTTTAGAAGATTGGTTCCATCATTTTTACAAAGTTATTATGGATCAAAACCATTAAACTTTTATTTTGCCACCAGAAATCAATTGTATAGATATAAGGATGGTAAAGATGAAAAAATAAAGTGGTTAATCTTTTCCTCAACCGATTTCTGAGTCTCTACGAGGATTAAGCGTAACGCCTCAATATATCTTCATTTTCCTCTGGTAGTCCAATATATTTTGATGGCTTTTTTGCCTTTTTCCTATGTTTCTTCCTATCTTGTAGCCATAAGCCTCCATTAATTTAAATACCCAGATCAAAAATGATTCGATGGTATTTGCGTTCAGGGTACTGATATCGGAGGCAACTGTGCACCGTTACACGGCAAGCTGTTCGCTCTTTTTACGAAGTAAAAAGTAAGTTTCTTTACTCCCGTACGTGGTACTTGTGCCTAGCTCCATACCCTATATTTAATTGAAAGTTGTTTTTGAAGCTAAAATGGTTCCAATAAATTTGGGTCTGTTTTAGTCTCAGTTAACCCTCACTATCTAAATTTTTGAAAGTATTGAACGAATATCAACAAAATAGCTCCCAGTATGCTGAGTATTATAGGCAACTGAACGATTTTCTTTAGGGAACTCTACTCCCACTATAGCTTCCTTGGGTATTCCTCCAAAAACCATCACAGAATCTCCAGGAAATTCCATAATTCTTCCATCATGACCTTTACTACTATATTCATGGATAAAAGTTTCGGGATCAACAAAGGCGTTTCTGGTTTGAGCAAGACGAAAAGGATCAATCAGTAAAACTATCATCTTATTCGCCTCCTCGTCAAATTGATTGTAGGTAGTTACATCCTTATCAGCCCATTGTAAATATGTAGGTTGATCTGCATTTGGGTTACCCCAAATCCCCCGAGTATTTAGCATACTAATACCTTGCTTTAAAGTTTCATCAGTTAAACGTGCTACATGTTTGAGCACGCAATTACTTGTTATAACCTTACCCATACTATTTGTACTAAAAAAGCCCCATCCTGCGTCTTCAACCCTATACCTTCGTAATCTAATTAAGTCTATCGGTTTTAAGGTTATTTTTTGGTTGCCTTCAGTATCCACTTCAGGTACAATACCAAATTCTGGTCGGTGGTTTCGGTACCTGCGAAAAGGATCATAACCAAAAGCACTATTAGATTCCTTAGCACTATTAAGTTCATTCTCAAGAATGTGCAGAGGAGTTCGAACCTCATTAGTTGAATCTGTAATGGAGTCAGGTTGGGCTACTTGGGTAGTAGCTGATACGGTTTCAGAATTCGTTAGAGCATGAACAAGCTGTCTTTGCCACTCTTCAGTAGGTGGTTTAAATAATACCCTATCTAAAGGCTCTTGACTCCATCTTTGTTGATTATCTAGAAAAAGCTCATAATATAAAACTTCGTTACTGCTGGGAGAGCTCCCCTCTAAAAAGCGAGGCAGCCATGGTGTAGATTGTGTACCATCACCTTTATTCTCAACTACGTCCATAATTAGAATCCAAACTGAAGAATGAAACTTCTGTAAAGATTATATCAGTTTTAATCCCTAATGGTAGTTAACAGCTAAAGCTGGAGTAGAGCTATTCTCCAGTAACACCTTTCAGGCATGGAGTGAGCCCAGAAGCTGATTCCAATTCTCAATCATTGCGGGTACAAAAGGGTATTTAGATTGTTGGAATAGTGTAAACAGCTAGAGCCAGCTTCATTTTATAGCTCCAATTATTATTTCTTTTGTGATATGATACTAGTATGAAACCAAGTTACTCACCCGATACATATATTAAAAAGAACCCAGCAAAAGCAAGTATAATTAAGAAAGCCGTTAAGAAGGGCGTAAAACAATATGCAGAAACCTTCCGCAGACTTGCAGCAACCTAGTACTAGGTGGTTAACTCCTGAAGATTTTGAATATCTTTGCTTTGACTTGGCTCGTGAATTGTTAACCTATCAAGAACCCATTCCAGATTATTCAACAAGAGATAACTCATTGCTTGAATCTGCGCTGGGAGCACCTTCTCAGACGTTTGACCAAAAGCTACTTTATCCAACCTTACAGAAACAAGTAACCATTCTTTTTTATTCTCTAATAAAGAACCACCCATTTAGAAATGGGAACAAAAGAATAGCTGTTATGTCGTTACTAGCATTTTTAAGCGTAAATGCTAAGTGGATTAACATTAAGCCAAAGAAATTATATGAAATTGCTTGTATGGTGTCCGAATCATTACCTAGCAAAAGGAGTGAAATATTGGACTTGTTGGAAAAGATGATAACTCAGGACTTGATAGATTATCCAATTTAGAAATATCGGCAAGCTGTTCGCTCTTTTTACGAAGTAAAAAGTAAGTTTCTTTACTCCCGTACGCGGTACCAAAGGGGAGTTTAGACTGTTAGGACAACATAATCAACCACAGAGCCCAGTACATATCTTATAGTTGACGTTCCTCTTAAACAGGGTATAATATTGTCATGCCTGAGAGAATTAATCTTTTAAGACTTGCTGCGAGTGTAACGGCTTCAATAACAGTTGAAAGCTGTGTACCTAATAATCTACCTGTTGATCAAGGAACCCCTTCTGCTGCTTGTAGACAGATTGATATTATGCCTGGTTATAGTAGATCCCTTGATCAATATTTGGTATTCAATGGGTTACCTGATGGAGAAGTACAAATCATCGATGGAAAAACTCGTAAAGAATATGATTTACCTAAAGTTGAGGCTGGAAAAGACCCTAGATTGCCTGGCGGTATTAATGCAGATGTTTTATTTGGGGAAGAGAACAGGGTAACATTTAGGATGGGTTGTCTTGATGAAAAGACAAATCTCTAAAGGCTACTTAAATAATAGTTTTCCACATAATCAACCAGAGCCAGCAATTAAAACCCAGGAATATTCCATTCTACACTCTCTATTAAAGTCCGGATTGTTTCACCTTGGCGGTACAAGAATCTAAAATCCTAAATCTTGCAGAACCTTTTGTTTTATATCAACAAGATCTCTATTTATTAATTTGAATGCATAAAAGTTTTCTGGTTTATAAAATGTGGGAACCATACCAACTCCATATACATTCCCATTATGTTCAACGCAAAAGCTGTCTTGATTAAATCCTTTTTGGCCGCTTTTAACAGCCATGGAAGCTTTAAGTTTTTCTTTATCCGTTATCCCGACACATCCGTTTAATTTTGGTTCTCTTATTAAATGCACCCAATAACCAAAAAATTGAAGATTTAGTGTAACTTCATAAAAGCGCAGGTCCTGGCCCCCTGTTTCAAAATAGACTAATACCGGATCAGGTGGTAATTTGCTATCTTGTTTGATTTTATCAGTAAAGCTCTTAGTCATCCTTAGCTGCTCTTTTGCCCCGGAACCAATATCTAGGGAATTATTAAAGAATCTATTTATTTCTTTACTACTGGTTTGATAGAAAAATATTAAAAAGATAGCACTGAAAATGAACCCTAAGTTCTTGAATGATTTCATTTCATTTTCCCTAAATCTATCGCAAAGAATAGTAAGTATGGTTGCAATAAACAAGCTTGCTCCTATTGATGGCATGACTAAATACCGATGAGTTGGTTCGGAAAAACCTAACCCGCCGAGTATCAGCCATGTCGACCATAAAAAAATAACAGAAAAAGTTACACTAATTGCCAGATAGATCAGCAATATATCTTTTTTTCTGGTTAACCATTCAACAAAAATAAAAAATCCAGCAATTAAAATATAAATACCAAAACCAACTGGTTTAACAAAGCCTGGTATGGAGTTACTCCAGAAAAGGAGTACTTCTGCCAGCAAGTTTACAAAAAAAATAGAAAAGAAGAATCTTAAGGGGCTTTTAGATAACAAAAGGGATAGCAATAAAGTTAATAAGCCATAAAATAAAATAATGTTTTTCAGAAATAGATAAAGACCAGTGTTTGGTAAGATCAAAGTAGATCCACCGAGAAGATTTAAAAAGTCATCTGTAACAAAAATATACCCCAAACCTGAAAAAGGTAAGATAAGTACTTGCCACATGCCTTTGGTGATCTGGTTAAATAAAACAGATCCACCTGTAAAATATCCTGATGTTGACCTGGGAGCCATGGATTGAAGATACAAAATAGGTAAAAATATTGCAAAAATTATTATTGCAGAATTTATCAAATTCTTCTTTGACCAAACTTGTACCAAAAAAAATATTTCCAGTAGAGGCAGGAATATAAGTAAGGGATAAATCCTAATAGGAGATGCTAAAAAGGCAAGTAGAAAGGTTAAGGGTACTACAAGTAAGCTAAATTTATTTATGACGTGATAAAATTTTCCTTTTTCAAAGCTATAATAGTAGGCTATAAAGAAAATGAACATTAAAGAGATCGCTAAGTGCTCCGTCCCATAAATTACTACCTGAAGGGAACCTGTTGAAGAATGAATTATTGCAAATATTATTGCTCCTAAAAAAGCCAGTAATCTTCGCTTGCTGACAATGAGTATTAATAAATAGAGTAGTAGTATTGATAAAATTTTTAATAAAATACTAGCTATGTGAAAGGCCAGAAAATTAACTCCAAAAATACTTTCTAATATTCCAATAAAGTAAATGTGACTATGGATATAAGGACCTATTAATCTCCAAGTTGTTAATATTTCAATCAAAGGGACAGTGCTAAATGTTTTATAACTGAATAGGAGTTTCCAGTCATCTGATGCCATGCCAAGTTTAAGCACTGGTTGTAATAAGCTAAACTCCAGATAAGGGACAAGCACTACCAGTATGGCAAATAATAATAATTCAATCCGCCATTTCCTTAATAATCGAAACATTGGGGAGAATTATACACCATCGAAGAGTAAATTCTGGAGGAGGGATAACAATAGTTTTCTACATCAAAACTGCACATTAATTGGCAGTACTTATTAGAAATATAGTATTTCAAATCTTTAATGCCATTATTCTTCATCTTAAGCTCAAGCATGGGTAGAAAAATCAGGAATATTTCAGTTTGCAGATTCAATAAAAGTCCGGATTGTTTCACATTGACTGTACCCTATAGCAATAGTATAATCTCCAAATATGAATAGAGTAGAAAATTTACAAATGGCACAATCTCTAGCTCAGGAATTTAGCTCTAGATGGAAGGGTTCTACACCGGCAAAAATTCCGCTTTTTCTTTTTGTGGCTGGGTTCCAGGGGGCTGGTAAAACTACTTTACTGGAAATATTAGAACCAAGATTTGGATTAGCAATTATTTCTTTGGATGAGGTTAGACAAAGATTATTTGATGACGGTGTCCCTTTTTCTGAAGATTTTGTAGATATTGTGGATTTAACGTCAGACAAGATGATAAAGAAAGCGGTTGAAGGTAATCGTTCTGTTGGTCTTGATACAAATGCGGTTCCAACAAGGATGGCAAGATATAGAAATGTCCTACAACAAGCCGGAGGTTTTAAATATCATACTCTATCAGTATTTCTGGATGCTCCCAAAGAAGAATTAGAAAGAAGAGTGCAAACAAGACAAAGGATACCCAGACTTTATCGGGGGAGAGTGGAAGAACTGAGAGCTTCACTGGAAAGATATGGTGAGATTGATAGAACTGCTTATGATTTATGTTTTGATGCTTTTGTCTTAACTTCTGATGAAATTGCCCGGGCAGTTATTCAGCAGATTAAAACAAATTTAGGTAAATAATTCTTAACTGATAAATCATTTTTCCAGCTTGAAATAGCCTAGGGAAAATGAAATGCCGGGAATTATTTTTAAGTGAACTTTGCCAAGATACTGATTTGGTCCTGTTTCCACAATTTCATCCAAAATAAATCTTAACCAGAGAGGATTTTTAGAAATATTGTAATCAATTTTGAAAACATCCTGTTTATTATCTAATAAACCTTTAGCAACGTAGGTCTTAAAAGGATAGACTTCGTTGTTATTAATTAAGTTTAGACCAGTGGATGAACTGGCATCAAATTTTTTCCCTTGCCAGGTCGTTCTAAAACCGACTGAGCCCTTATAAAGTCCATCAGGCTTAGGGTTTGGGACTCTACCACCCAGGAACAGTTTTTGATTAGGACTGTTTTGAACCCCCCAGGTTCTAAGGGCTCCAAAAATTAAAAGACCGGTAATTAGGATAAAAAATAGGCACAAGATAAAAAGATTAAGCATCCTAATATTAGTATATACTATCATCAGGGACAAATTTTAAAGCTACCGAATTCATACAATAGCGTTTGCCTGTTGGAGCAGGTCCATCATCAAAAACATGGCCCAAGTGCCCACCACATTTATCCAAAACTTCAATCCGCTGTTCTCCAAATAGACTGTCATCCTTTTTGAGTACTAATGCATCAGGCTTAATCGGAGCCCAAAAACTGGGCCAGCCTGTTCCTGAATCATACTTTTGCTCTGACCTGAAGACCGGTTCATTACAACCAACACTGTAATAGGTGCCTTTTCGCTCCTCTGAATACAGCTCTCCGGTAAAAGGAATTTCCGTGCCCGCTTCACGCAAAATATGATACTGCTTTGCAGTTAAAATCCTTTTCCATTCCTGTTCTGGTCTAAATTGACTCTTATCAAAAGATCCGGAAATGACTTGGTTGCCCGCAGCCGGTAAGGGCTTTGTATCAGCAGCTTTTTGTTGACTTTGATTTATTAAAATGCCTACACCAATTAATATAGTGGCTATTATAATAACCGGGCCAATTTTTTTATTCACAGATATATAATATACCTAAATAGCCTATCATCCAAGTATAGCTCTGGTTAGCGAGGTTTGGTATTACACTCTTGACAAGGTAATACTTATTTGATATAGTAATGGCATGCAATTCACAACTTCAGTAACTCAAAAAGGCCAGGCTACAATTCCCGCACTTATCCGCAAAAGGCTGGGTATT
>OBEQ012899573.1_pt1 | contig 10470 bp, 5 predicted proteins | sample 1670901 | NCBI WGS metagenome assembly OBEQ01 (sample SAMEA104232315, study PRJEB22302) | groundwater metagenome | biome: forest; feature: aquifer; material: groundwater | place: USA | collected 2011-08-07 | depth 5.4 m | reverse complement strand
GCCCGTACGCGTCCATGGGATCGTTGTCCTTCTTGGCAAAATCCCAGCCGCGGATATCGTCCACATAGCCGTTGTTGTCATCGTCGATGCCATTACTGGGTATTTCACGCGTGTTCGTCCACATGTTCGCGGCCAGATCCGGATGGTTGTAGTCCACGCCGGTATCGACCACCGCGACTACAATTCCCTGCCCCTGCGCCTGATCCCAAGCGGCTCCGGCTTGGATTTTCTTGAGCCCCCACATGTCGCCGTAACCCTGGCCCCACGTGTTCGAGGTGGAGTAATAAGGATCGTTGGGCGTCATAAAAGCGGTCACTTCATAATCCGGCTGGGCATACGCCACGTGCGCGTCGGCTTGAAAATCGCGAACGGCTGAATCGACATTCGCTGTATCGCTCAACTCCAATCGGTAGATGTGGAACAGCTCAGGCAATGCGCCGCCCGCGGGTGCCTTTGCCGCGGCGGCCGCCTTTTGCTGGGTCTCCGCGGAACGCAGGGATGGGAGAGAAACTTGCGTGGGGCTTTTTGACAGCAATTGCGCCTGATTGTGATCGCGGAAGACGGGAGTAACGCTTCTCACGCCATGCTTCTGATAAAGCTGATCCAGCGAGTCAGAACGATCCGCCGTCAGCGACTGAAGGGTTTGCTGCTTTCCATACGCATAGGCGGCGTCCTGCGTGACGGTGTCTTTGTATTTCACGATCAAGCGCTTTTGCGCGGCTTTGGCCGTCGATTGGCGCGGAGGAGCCGACCGGAAAGCGTTTGCTTCGTTATTGGGGCCGCCGGCGATCTCGTGTCTCGTTTGAGGTTTATCGTCCACAATGGCGTGGGCCGAAGGCGCACAGAGCAGAACGGCTGCGGTTATCAGAATCACCCGCCCAATCAGTGCATCTACCTGCCTGCGATTGCGTACGATTTTCATCCGCTTCCTCCCGTGTTCCACAGTTCCCAAAGCCATCTTTTACTTGTCATTTCATATGTTTTCAGTTTTCGGCAGCCCAGCTCTTTTAGTTCACTTTGACCACGTTGATCGGCGTGGGATAGCAGCCGACGTTGTTCGTCTCGTTGCTCTCACCAATCGTTTGCTTCTCATCTGCATACGCTCAATGGGCAGGGATCGTAACGTACGCCGTTGCGCTGCACGCCGTGTTGTTCGACTCGTTCACCTCGGATACTTTCGCCGACACATCGACTATCCCGCAGATGTAGTACACCCCGCCTGGCGTATTCGCCGGAACCAGCATTCCTACTGTTTGGGTAAGCGGGTAAGTGCCTCCCAAACCCATCGTTCCTGGATTCACATAAACCGAGTTCGGGACAACAGGAGTCATGACAATGTCATCCGCATTGCCGTAGGTCCTATCCTTGGAAAGTCGGTAATCCAGAGCAGCCACAACCGCTATGTCGATCAGCCCTGTGTTCGCGACCGTACCTGTCACCGACACGCTGGTGCCCACCGCGACAACCTTGTTCGTCAGACTCGCTACCCGAAGAATCAGATCCGGCAATACCACCTTCACAGGGTAGGGGTTCGTGCAAAGACCGTTGTTGCTCTCGTTAAACTCATTCACCGTCTTACTCGGGTCAGCAACGGCGCATAACAGATAATCCTAGCGGGGTGTTAATCGGAAGGATCGCTGTCGCCGTTGCGCTCGTTACGGCTGTGGCGCCTAAACTGGCGATGGAACGCCCTCCCACAAGCCATACGTCATCTGTATTGCCAATGACGGCATCGTGTGAGAGCAAATAACCTACGGTGAATGCCCCCGAAGCCACGGCGCCCGCGTTCTTAACGGAATCGCTAACGGTAAGCGTTGCGCCGGGCCTTACTAAAGAAGCCGGCACTGAAACTTGGGTGACGGTAAAATCCGGAAGCGAACTGATGCGAAGGGTACTCTGTGAGCACACGCGATTGTTTGTCTCATTGAGCTCGCTCACCTGGTCAAAGGCATCCACCACCGCGCAGACAACGTAAATACCGTCCGGTACATACGCCGCGACGTTGGCCGTCCCCGTGTTCTTCGCTTGCGCTCCGAGGCTCGTAACAGTTCGGCTACCCGTCAATGGAATTAAGCTTCCCGTCGAACTCAATGACAGTGCGTATTGGATCACTGATGATCCCGAAGCTGCTGTTCCTATGTTCTGCAAGGTGTCAGTGAGCGTCAGGCTGCCGCCCGGACGAACAATCGTGGCTGTCGTTCCCACTTGTAGCGGTATCAAGTCCGGTTTAAGCACCTGAATTTGCGTCGTCGAGCATTGGGTGTTGTTCGTCTCTGCATATTCCGGGACGACGCGAGTTGCATCGGCTTCGGCGCACACATGGTAAGCACCTGCAGGCGTAGCCGCAGGAATGCTGAGCGATACGCTGCCCATGCTGCCGCCGGTCAGCGCCGCAAGCTCTGGAACGTTTCTTACGGCACTCAGCAGCACATCGTCCGCTCCTCCATACACGGCATCCGACGAAAGCCGATAAGCCACCTTTGATGCCCCCGCGACAGGGCCTTTATTCTTGACCGTATCTGTAGCCGTAAACGATCCTCCCGCCGGAACACCGGTGGCTGTGGTGGTCACCGACAAGATAATCAGATCGGGCAAGGTGATATCTATCGTCGTCGGAGTGCACAGCGTATTGTTCGTCTCGGAAAGTTCCTGCATAACATTCGTGGAGTCGACCGTTGCGCAAACAAAATACTTTCCGGTTGGAACGTTTTCCGGAATGGAGACGTTCAGCGTAACCGGGCTGTTGGTGCCCACGGCCAAAACCGGAATGAACCGTGTTTGAAGCAGGCGATCATCGGCGTCTCCTACAACCGTATCCTCCGATAATCGGTATTGCAGCACCACAGCAGCCGACGGCAGCTTACCTATATTCTGAACCGCTTCACGGACCGCCAAAACACCGCCGGGCTTCGCCGGGCCTACTGACTCCAGATAATACATCTGCAAATCCGGAAGCATCACTTCTATCGCCACACAACGCGCATTGTTGGTGTTATCCAAATCTTTCATGGATTCTTCAACAAAAGCGCAAAACGAATATGTCCCCGGCTGAAGCGTTTCGGGTATATAGACAGGCCCGCTGCCGGTGTTTGTCCCTCCAACCGGAATAGGTGTTAGAATCTGTCGGTAGGGTACTTTCACTAAATCATCACCATCTCCAACAATGGAATTTTTTGAGATCACGGACGACAGGCTTATTACAGAATCGGAAGATATTGTTCCCTGATTTTTGACGGTATCCGTCATTACAAGCCAATCGCCCGGCTTGATGATTGTCTTCGACACAGTTACTTGAGTAACCGCCAGATCCGCCTGAACAATCTTGATTGTCGCAGCCGAGCAGCGGCTGTTATTTGTTTCGTTCTCTTCGAATACGGCATCCTCCGGATCCATCTTTGCGCACACATAATAAGCGCCCAGCGCTGCACTATTAGGGATCATTACGCTGACGGAACCGGTTTTCGTGACCTTCGGTGCCAATAAGCTCACTTCCAACAAATGCGCCAACGAGGACATAGAAAGTTCAACATCATCGTTCCCTCCGTAGGCGTTATCCTTCGAAAGGTGAAAAGACACGCCGACTTTAAATGCCGGTCCTGAAGCGGCGTTCTGTAACCCATAATTTAAGGCAACTGTGCCGCCGCTACCTCCCAATGCGGGAGCCGTTAGCGACGCGACCAGCAGATCCGGGTTCATCCGATACGCGCTTGTCAAAGCCGAATCATGCTTAGGCTGCGGCCACTGCAAGGTCCGCAAATCGAAGGGCGCCGGCAGGTCATACAAAAGCAGCGGGCCTCCAATAAACGACCCTCCTCCGGCAAACAGCTCAAGCGTCCCGTTCTTGTCCAAGTCCACTATGTTCGGTTCGCCGACAAAAACACCGAATGATTTGGGGAGATATTGAGGCCAGCCGGGAAGGAGTTTGCCTGAACGATCAAAAGCCCGAATAGCGTCGAAGCTGACACAAACAATATCCGGATGGCCTTCTCCATCGACATCCGCAATCACGGGGCTTCCGGTAAACGAAGAAGTTGAAACAGGCCAGCCCGGCAGCACCGCCCCATTCGCCCCTAAGACAGCCGCCAACCCGCCGAATCCGGATGTGATAATCACCTCCGCTTTTCCATCCCTATCCAGATCGGCAACAGCTGGACCTCCGATGACAAAAAGGGGTTCTCCATAAAACAGAGCATCGACCGAACGCGGCCATCCCGCCAGAGATTGGCCATTAGGAGTCAAAGCCCAGACGCGCTTGCTATAGGTGCCGGGTGGATTGCCGGGACCGGGATCGACCAGAACACGGATCGTGTAAAAAAGGATCTCAGGCCTGCCGTCTCCTGAAAGATCTCCAAGTGCTATGTTCCGGAGGTCTTCTCCTATCGGAAGGAAAACAGGCCAGCCTGGTAGCTTGCTGCCTTGCGCATTAAAAACAACAACCGCACTCTTCCCATCAATATTCGAATTCGTTAGACCAACGACAATCTCCGGCATGCCGTCAAGATTCATGTCGGCCGCAGCCAGAAAAATATCCGGTGAACTAATCAAATTCGGAAGCGCTTGCGGCCACCCCGGAAGGATCTTACCATCCCCCGATCGAACATATAGTTGATACTCTGTCGTCGCTGTTACGACCTCTTTCTTACCATCCTTATCGATATCCACAAGAAGCGGCGACGGGGACAGTTGGCCCGCCGGTTGCGGCCAGCCTGATACGATGGTGCCGTCTCCATGGTAGGCATATATTTCCGTGGGTGTACTGACAACAACTTCCGCGCGTCCATCGCCGTCGATATCCCCAACCGCAGGGGCCATTACCGCAGGAACATCGACCGGCCATCCGGGAGGGATACTCCCATCATGCCGGTAAGCTACAATACCGGCTCCTCCTACAAGAATCACCTCATCCAGTCCGTCCCCATCCAGATCTCCGAAAGCGGCACCTGCGCTCGAACCTAAAAGTTGCTTGGGCCATCCGTGGTGTTGCCCTGGAAAAACATATACTGAACTAAGAGCCTTATACTCACGAGAAGTACCCTGAGGTAGCAGCCGAAGTCTTAGGGTAAAGGCGCCTGATTCATTATTTCCCAGAGGCCATACTCCCAAAACACCGCTGACTACCGGGAAATTATCCGCTTTTATAGTCACCCAACTCGTCGGGCTGCTGCCTGTTCCTAATTCGAGTACATAGCTTGCCGTAGTACCACGGCATTTAGCCGTTCCGCGGACGGCTATGGACCCCGCTTCGCTGGATACATAGCTTGCAGACGAAGGCGTGTCGATGGATGCAACGCAAGGAAAGTTTTCGTTCACGGCAGCCAACGCTTCCACACGGCCATAGCCGGTTGCTTCATCGAAACCCTCAGGCATCAGATCATAGGCGGTATTATGCAGAACCGATTCCACTTCTTGCGGTGTGAAATCCGGATGCCGGCTCAGAACAAGGGCCACTACTCCGGCGACGTGCGGCGCCGCCATCGACGTTCCTGCTTGCCGCAGGTAACGCTTGTCGGAGCCCACAACAATATAGTCCGGACACATATCCGGCGAACAGGTCGCCGACTTTAAAGAAAGAATATTCCGGATAGAGCTTTCCCAATTTTTGGTTCCGCCTCCCGGCGCCGAGACGTCCACCAAGGCTCCTTTATTTGAAAAGGATGTGGGGTAGCCATAGTAATCCGACGCGGCTACCGTAATGGCTTCAGGTATGCGAGCCGGGCTGAATCCGGAAACATCCGCAGAGCTGTTGCCTGCCGCATCGACCACAACCACTCCGGCGGCAACGGCCGCATGAATAGCCGCTTCGGTAACAGGATCTTCGCATTGGCAACCCCAGCTATTGTTGATCACCTTGGCCCCTTGTTGGACGGCATAGACGATACCAGCCGCCAAGTCCGATGAGAGCCCAGAACCCTGATCGTTCAATCCTTTAATCGGCATGATCTTCGCTTTGGGAGCGACCCCAATTACCCCAATACCGTTATTGCCTACAGCCGCAATCGTGCCGGCGACATGCGTACCATGGCCAAAGCCATCCTGCGGATCGTTGTCGGCTGATTTGGATACCGCGCACCCCGCGTTATCAAATACCTGACATGTGGTGGCGTCCCACCCGCGGATATCATCGACATAACCGCTTAGCTGCTGTCCCGGACACGCGTCGTCGATCCCATTGAAATCGCTCGCGTCTACCTGCCCATTGTGGTTGATGTCCTCGCAAGGATTGACCCAGATATTTGACGCGATATCCGGATGAGTGTAATCCACTCCGGTATCCACAACCGCTACGACAATGCCTTGTCCCTGCGTAACGTCCCAAGCCTCCGGCGCGTGTATTTTCTGGAGCCCCCATAAGTCCTCATACCCTTGGCCCCAGCTATTTTGCGACCATTTTCCGTCTTGATCAGGATCCGCGTAAGTGTCATTAGGCGTAAATAAGGCCTGCATCAAGTAATTCGGCTGAGCATACTCCACATGAGGATCGGAAGAAAAATCCGCCACAGCTTGATCCACATCCGCCCCTGTGCCTAGATTCAAAACATAAACTTCCTGTAATTCTGCGGCGCTCTGCTTTGAAGCGGCCTGCGCAGCACCTCCTGCATTCATTGTGGCGCCTAACGATATTTGCTTCAGCGTTGAAGCGGTCACGGCTCCAAGTGTCTTAGGCAAGGCCTTCTCCGACTCGACCGGGCGGAACACCGGCCGCACCTGTTTGACGCCATATTTTTTGTAGAGCTTGTCCAGAGAGTCGGACCGGTCCGTTGTAATGGAATAGGCTGCGTGGTTGAGCGCGAAAGCACAATGGGCGCACTCGGTAACGGAGTCTTTATATTTCACGATGATCTGCCCCGGGGCATATTTCGCAGCGCTCTGGCCACTGGAATGCGCTGCTGTCGACGCCGGGATCGGAGATTGAAGCGTGGATTTCTTTTGATTATTCGAGGAAGCGCTATCCGGGGGCACCACACCCTCAGCTAGATTTGGAGTGATGGCGACAGCAAGGATCGCAACTAGAAACCACACAGCTTGGATTTTCGCTTGCTGTCTCATCAGATCCTCCTTAATAATTCTGTTGATTTAATAACTCCTTCGATTCAAGAAACAAAAAAACCGGACCGCCTTTCGGCAGCCCGGCTGTCCTGGAGCGCCATCTGTGCTTGCCAGACGGTTCTTGGATCCGCGGCTTTGCGGGATCGGCCTCACCTCTCGGTGAGTGTGCCTTTCTCGTGGCTACTGAAAACATAAAACCGGACAGCCTTTCGGCAGTCCGGCTACCCAGGCTACTCAATGCTGGGTCCGCGACTTTGCGCCCCCGGATTACTCCGGGTTTGCCTTTTCGAGGTCGCTGATTGTTTCCGTTCAAAGAGCGATTCTAAAATTGACTGATTAAACTATGCCCGACCGATGTGAAACGAGTCAAGATCTCGGAGGGAAAATCTTTGCTTCTAAGGAAGCGCTTTCTCATCGGTGCCATACACAGTCACGCGATTCTTGCCGGCGCGTTTGGAACGGTAGAGCGCCGTGTCGGCATGCTTCAGCAGATCGTCCGCTAAAAATTCTTCGCCGATGGCGACAGAACGCAAACCAACGCTCAGCGTCAATGAAAGTGGTCCTGAGCCGGTTTGAAAAGGCTCCGCGGCGACGCACGCCCGCAGCCGCTCCGCCAGCGCTTCGGCCATGGCGCGGTCCGTGTGCGGCAAGACGGCGCAAAACTCATCGCCTCCGTAACGCGCCAGGCAATCCGCCTGGCGCAGCTCTTTTGCGATTCTCTTCACCAAGAGCTGCAACAGCTCGCTTCCGCAGGCATGGCCGTGGCGATCGTTGACTTGCTTGAAGCCGTCCAGGTCAAACATCAGGACGGCCAGCGGCTCGCGATACCGCTTAGACCGGGCCGCTTCATGCAAAAGCCGCGCCTGAAGGTAGCTGAGATTCGGGATTCCGGTAAGGCTATCGGTCGTTGCCATGCGCTTCAAGCGTTCGGATTCGACGGCTATGCCCGCAAATCGCACGACCAGCTGAAGAGTCCAGCACAAACCGAAGACGAACAGCGCCCCTGCCATGTCCGCGAGCCAGCCCGAAAGAACAGCGGCGACAGATCCTGCGACGATAACAAGGAAGCCTGCCACGGCTGCGGCAAAACTTCTTGCGGCTGAAGCTTGGTCCGCGGCGGCCAGGCCAAGCATGCCCAGGAGAAACCAAAGCGAGTAAGCCGCGGGCAGCGGCAAGCGCCTTATCCAGGATTCATCCAGGAGAGTAAGCAGGGTGTTGGCTACGACAACCACCCCGGGCTGAGGCCCTAGCGGGGTGAGCAAAATGTCATGAAACACTTCTCCCGTTGCGCCGACAAGGACAATTTTTCCCTGCAATTGCTTCAGCAGCTTTTCCGACTGCAAGACCTGGTCCATGGGAACCACGTCAAGATCGCCCAACTGGGCCATGAAGTCAATCTCAAGGCAGCCTTGCGCATCCAACGGAAGCGGTTTTGCCTCGCCGAGCGCCTTCAGCACCTGCGCCTCAAAAGAGGGACGATTCGATCCGGTAGCCATCCTGGCTTTGCGAATCCGCATGCTTTCATCCGGAATCTTGTTGGTGGCGCCGACAGCCAAGGCCGCTTCGGCGATCTCCGGCTGCAGGCCCGTCATCGCTCCTCCTTGCGGCTCAAAGCTCGCTAAGATCACGTTTCCGGCCTTGCGGATAGCCCCGGCTAAGAGCTGATCGCCCACGGGCTCCGCATTCCCCATGAAAAGCAGATCAATGCCGATCATGCGGAGTTCGGCAAGCCGAAGGCGGTCGATCAAATCCGCGACCACGCGGCGGTCCAGGGGCCATCGGAGTGCCATTCGTTTGAAGGCTTCGTCGTCCAGCGTAACCAGAACCAGCCGGTCAACGGAGGAGGACCGCGGATGCCATTTGTAACGAAGGTTCACCAAAAAGACTTCGGAATCGGCTGCGATTCGTTTCAGAAAAGGAAATGATTGCCTGGAAAAACCATAGGCTGCCACTATAACGGCTGCAATCAACGCGGCACGGCCGAACTTGATGGCAGACATGGTGTGAGGTTTGCAGCGAGGGTTTAGACTAACGGCAATAGAAGTCCGATAGGCCGGGAACCGCCGGAGGTCCAGCTGATGTATCCGAGTTGCCGACGAATTGATCGTGCTTTCCGGAACGGTCCATTTTAATGGTGTAGCGTGCCAAGCCTTGCTCAACCCGGCTCGCAACGACGCAGAAGTTATTGTTTTCGACCTTTTCCAGCGAAAAATTAAACTCCCTTTTGAGTTGATCTAAATTTTCCTGCAGCTCCAGTTTCCATACGGCATCCGCGAAACTGCCGGTGCGATCTTGATACCTCAACTGCGCGAGACGCATCTGCTGGAGCATGCTGATGGCTTTCAGTTTTTTTCCATCTTCGATGAGGCTTCCGTACCAGGGCACAGCCAGCGCCGCCATGCAGCCAAGCAAGGCAACCGCAACCATAGTTTCGGTCAGAGTAAAACCCTTTTTGGCATGTTTCGATAGCCATCCGTCCATACCTAACCGTGCCTGACGGCTATCCGATATGTCAATATGCCGAGCCTAATGGAGCTTCCGGAGAGCCTCAAGCGTGGCCTTTAAGCGGGATTTGATGCGGACCAGATCGTCCTCGGAGAGCGGGTACTCGAAGAGATGCTCGGCCATGGACAGGGCTGCGCCCAGGTAGGTGAGCGCCGGCATCACGGCCTGCTCGGCCAGGCGGGCCTGGGCGAGATCGAAATACCCTTCGCACGCGGCCAAGGCGGTTTGCGGATCGCCGGGCAGGTTGTGCAGCGCGTTGAGGTTTGCATTCAGCGCCTCTTCTTTGTTCCCGACTTCATTAAAGCCGCGCGCGAGCCGCGTCCAATAATCGCGGCCCGCGGCCGGGTCGCCGAAACGCATCTCAAAGTTGGGAATGAATTCAACGCCCCACGCCTTCAGCACCGGGTAGCTGTACAGATGCAGGTTGATACGCCGCGGCGCGCCGTTGCGGAACACGACGACTTCAGCGTGGTCCGTGGTTCCTTTAAGCGCGGCGGAGATCGCGGAAAAATCTTGGATCGTTCTCACATCGGCTTCGCCGATGCGCACGATAATGTCCTCCGGCCGCAGATCGGCCAGCCAGGCTTGGGATTCCGGGTCAACGCTCACGATCCGCACCCCCGCTTCGCCGTCCGAGGCCACCACGCCTCGGAAGAGCGAAGGCCAATTGCCTTCGGCGCGCACCGAGCCGGCCCAGCAAAAGACCAGAAGCGCGGCAAGCGCCTGCACCAAGCTTCTACGCATCATCCCAAACGTCCGCGCATCATTTAGAATTGGCTGCTGCCGCGCAGCGCGACCTCCGCAAGGACAAGAATGAGCACGAGCGGAAGCCACCACGCCGAAACCGGCTCGCGCACCGGCACGCGGGTGCTGGGCGGCAAGAACGCGGCATCCGGAGCCGCAAACAAGCCGCCGCTT
>OBEQ011966891.1_pt1 | contig 10470 bp, 13 predicted proteins | sample 1670901 | NCBI WGS metagenome assembly OBEQ01 (sample SAMEA104232315, study PRJEB22302) | groundwater metagenome | biome: forest; feature: aquifer; material: groundwater | place: USA | collected 2011-08-07 | depth 5.4 m | reverse complement strand
TAACGAAAATCTTCGATTTTCGGGATTGAAAAACCAATGGTTTTTCAATAGCTCCGAGCGGCGAGTTTTCGTTATCTCCTGTACGCAACAACACTTTCTGCTCCCATGTAATCCCTGCTTGCCGCGCCCCAGAGCAGAATTTCCTGTTCTGTTCCTGTTAGCATGCGAGAGCCATGCACCACTCTGTTTGCAAGTTTCCATTGCAGCTGCATGAATTCGGCAGTCGGTTCGAATGGCTGTGAACTGACAACGACGTCAGGCTTTACGCGCTCAACAAGCTCTAACACCGCGCTCTCATGCTTTCCAACACGAATCGGCCTGTTGGCATAGTGCTTGCCGTTTGAGTTCATGTCGCTTTTTGGCAGTGTGCTGTACAATGCATCTTCACAATTGCATTTTGCCATAAGTTCGAATGCCTGGCTGTATGCGGTTTGTGGATTTGTTGACAGCTTGTCTACTCTTCCTTTGTATGTCGCACCATCTTTACTAAAAGAAGAGATCTCGAATACAACTGCAGAACCATAATCTTCAACCTGAAGCGTTGCTTGTGCTGCGCCCATCGCAAGCAGACTATACATGCGTTTGCCCTGGATCGTGCTCACAAGAGAGAAGATCCTGCTTGTCTTATCCTGTTTTCCCATCCACTTCAATCCAGCGTACACGCCAAGAGGCAAATTGTCAAGCTTATCGAGCACAGCTGCAGCAGGCGTCAATTCCTGCGCATCAATTTGCGATGCGTTCGGTAATGATACGTACACAAACAATCCTTTCTTGCGAAAGTTTGGCACATCTGGAACGATATCCACGCTGGCAGGGACCCTTAGATATTCATCCCGATCCATCTCCAACGCAGCTTCAAGCACTGCCCTTCTGCTTCGTGGTGTGATTGCAAAGCGATCATACTGCGTTGCTGTGCTGGCCTTAGGCTGTTCCATGAGGTCTGTTATGTCCTGTTTGCCGAACAATCGGTCAGTTGTTCCTCGTTTTGCTGCACGTTCTATCTTCTTAGCGCAGCCAGGGCCAAATACCCCCTGTGTCACCCCAGTTCTCTCAACAACATACTTTGCGATGCTAAGCGTATGCCCATACTCGCATTTCCCTTTGCCTTCTTTTCGCTTGATCTCGATGTTTCCTTCTCTGAATGTGGTTTCCATAATGATCACCTACATACATGGAGAACAAAATTCTATAAATAAAATAGTGGTGATATAAAGCACCACAAATAGCAAAATTTAAATAAACTGTCAATAAACAGCTTTTATGGCATCTTGGCTGTGTGAGTTTGGCTTGACAGAAACAGAAGCAACCATCTATCTTGCCCTGCTACGGCAAGGAGCATGTACTGCAGGCATGCTCGCAAAATTCGCAAAGCAGCATAGAAGAACTGTGTACGATGCAGTCGAACGCCTGCTTGAAAAAGGCCTTGTTGGGGTCATCACAAGAAACAATAGGAAGCATTATCTTGCGCTCAATCCAAAGACCTTGCTTGAATTTCTTGAAGCGCAACAAGCAGCATTGGAGCATCTTACTGTCCTTGTTGAAAAAACTACAGAACAGGAGTGTACTGTCCAATTGTTTCACGGGAGAACTGGACTTAAGCAGGCATTAGAAGATCAGCTCAAAGAACGAAAGCCCATCGTTGTGCTGAACCCATGCCCAACACCGAATCATGCCCTAAGTTTCTATTTCCCAAAATATGAACGTGTGCGAATTGCAAAAAAACTTCATACAACAATGATTACGACAAAAGAGCATGCCGCTGCATTTGCCCTGCTGCCATACAGCACAACAGAAAAAATCCCCGTCGATCTGGGAAGTTGTGCGACAAACATCTCTGGAACACTTGTCAGTTTTCTTGTGTGGGGCGAACCTTCATTTTCCCTTAGCATTCGTCATGCAACCATTGCACAGGGCTTTCGTGAAATTGCAACACTTTCTCAGGCTGGAAAACATGGATGAGGCAAGAGGTATTCTTGCGGAGTTTGGACTCACTCCTGCGCAAGCTGCGCTGTATCTTGCCCTGCTGCGGCAGCAGCAAGTCCTTGCGCAACTTTCCAGGAAAACCGGATTGCATAGGCGCTCGATCATCACTACGCTGCACATCCTTAGTGAAAAAGGTCTGGTACAAAAAAAGAGCGATGGAACGTATAGCGCACAACCTCTCATGCATTTGAAAAAACTGCTTGAGCAAAAACAGGCAGTGTTGCTTGAACACCTTCCCTTGCTCACAGCGCAGTATGAAGCGACAAAAGACACGCAGATCGTCAATCTCCTGCGAGGGGTTGAAGGTGTAAAGGCAATCCTTGCAGACGAGATCCTAAAACAGATGCCGATCTTTGTATTGTTTGGGCAATGTCCTGAGATGTATAAACCACCTATTGAGGCATTTGATAGCATTCGTGTGAAGCAGCATATTCCCCTTTCTATCATATGCGCAAGCTCTGCTACAACAAAGAGACCATTGTGTGAGACACGTTTTGTCAAAGAATTTAAGACACCAATGGAGATCCACATCTATGCGAACAAGGTCGGTATCTTTTTATGGGAGAAAGAACCTGTAGTGATATCGATCAAGAAAGAGGAGATAACGCAGTCATGGAAAAGATATTTTGACTGGTTGTGGAGCGTTGCGAAATGAGAAAGATCATTGCGATCGGCGGAGGAGCGATTGGAAAAGCAGGACACGCAAAGGATGTGCTGCAGATCGATCGGGAGGCGATACGTTTAACAGGCAAAAAACATCCAAAGCTTCTGTTCATTCCAACTGCAAGTCTTGATGATGAACGTTATGTCAAAGCTGCTGCAATACATTTTGAGAAACGTTTGGGCTGTACAGTTCAGAACCTTCTGTTGTATAGAGATAAACCCTCTAAAAAGGAAATCAAAAAGAAAATTTTCTCTTCCGATATCATCTATGTAGGTGGAGGAAATACCTACAGGATGATGTGTTTTTGGAGGAAGATGGGTATTGACAAGCTGCTGCGAATGGCGGCAGCAAAAGGCATTGTTCTTACCGGCCTTAGTGCTGGCGCCATCTGCTGGTTCAGACAAGGGAACAGTGACTCACGTTTATACAGCAGCAAGAGCAAGAAACTCATTAAGGTTTCAGGATTCAATCTTAACCCGACTCTTGTCTGGCCGCATTACGACAGCGAGAAGAGACGGAAGCCTGCATTGAAAAAGATGATGAAGAAAATGTCCGGCATAGCACTTGCACTGCAGGATTGCACCGCACTTGAAGTTGTTGAAGACAGATGCAGAATCCTTAGCACACGCAAACAAAGCAATGCGTACAAGGTGTATTGGAAGCATGGGAAGTTTTATCATGTGAAGCTGAAAAGGGATAGGTTTTTATCGATAGAAGAACTGGTGCGTAAGTGATTAACCTATAACTTGCAGAAGGCAATTTGGACGTAGTGATGTGCAGCGAGCGAAACAGTTAAATCGCTGTTAAGTGACAGAGCCTGCAAAGTGCGCGATGTAAAGATTCTGTAAATAAATTTGTGGAGTAGTCAAACCGAGTGATTCTAGTGAACTGATGAAAGGGACTGGGTAGGCCCTGCGCCTGCAAACTTATGGCCATTTTAATACAACAACCAAAGTTGCTAAGGCAAAAATAATGTCCGCTATTTCTGCCATTTTGGTTTACCTCCAGGAACGTTTTATCTGAACTCTCCCTCGCCAGGTCGAGAAATTATCTATCCTGGAACCCGTTAACGTCCCTGCTGGTGTTTGGTTTTCTCCAACACACTGGTCATCGAGTCAGCCTTCCTGGTTTAACCATAACAGAGGACCCATAGTTGAATCAGTGATACTCTTTATTAATTTTTCTTCACTCGGTTTGGTAATTTCACTTAACACTCACTAGTTGAACCCCTCACCTCTTCCCATATCCTTTTGATCTACTTTTACATCTGTAATCCATCTTGATTACTTCATCAATCTCTTATCTCTTTTTTCTCTGTTTTCCTTCAAATTCTTCTGGCGTAAGAACACGATCCTTTAGTTGCGGGAACACAACGAAATCTTTTTTATTGAGGGTGATGAGTGTATCGGCATGTTCGCAGAGGAGCGTTGCGCCTATGAGCACATCTGCAAAGTCGTATTCTCTTTTTTCAGAGATAAGAAACGCGCACATCTTGGCAGCCATTTCAGCTATTTCTTCATCAACATCACGCCAAGTGAATTGATTCATCACCTCTTTCACATTCAATACAGAGATATGTGTATCCCGTCGCAAATAGGCACCTGTGAGAAGTTCTGCAACAGTAACGATGCTGATAATGAGTTCATCCTCCGCTTCCATGAGGCGCTTGAGAAGCTGCACAACCTGTTCATTGCCCCTATCGACCTCTACAAGAACGGATGTATCACACACTACTCTCATGAGATGATACCTAGCTTTCTTAATCGTTGCGTGTGAGGATATCTGCGCATCTCAGTGAGAGTCTTGTCAAAGTTTTCAGGCAAAAAATTGCGCTTATCAAACGCAGCAGGATTTCGTTTACTTACCAGTAATCCTTCTCCTACAGTGTTAACGATAACGATATCTCCTTCTCGGATTTTCAGTTTCTCCCGAATCTTCTTTGGCAGTGTAATCTGCCCATTTCTGGTTACGATAATCTCAGTCATAATACTACTAAAATAGTTAGTATTTATAAAATTTACTAAAAATTTATGTTATTTCGTAAATGTGCCAGAACCCCGCTAGAGAAGCAACTGGCAGAAAAGAGCATATATGCATCCGACGCATCCCTCTATCCGATGTCTCTTCACCTCTTCCCATATCCCTTTAGCTTGGCTCTTGCGTCTGCAATGCATGCATTTACTACCTTGTCAACTGTTGGCCCGCATATCCTTTCCAACTCATTACCATTTCTAAACTGATGAAGTTTATCCACTGGCAAATTTCTCACTTCAGTGTATGCTCTTTCATCTGTCTTTGTTCCATACAGTCTGGAAATTTCATTATACCCCATCCCATCGGTAATTGCCATCGGTTTTCCAAAACCGCCATCGACAGGAAGACCTAGTTCTTGTAATTGTCCACGCAGTGCTTCATATTCATCATCTGTAAGCAATGCACCAGTGTGTACAGCGATGTGAACGCCGACGTTATAGGCCGGGAATTGCCGTTGAATCCTTTGTGTAAGCTCTTTTTCCTTTTCTTCAGGAAACGGCTGCTTTAATCGTCCTGGGATCAACGGCCTTTTTCCTTGACTGTCCAGGTGGTCATAATATTCCAAGCTTACCGCATACCATTCTCTACATGAACCTGTCCGTTCAGTATCAAGCGAGGCCTTCCTGGTCAACTCCAAACTGACTTGCATCTCGACTGGAGAACGTACCTCATGCTGAAATGTTTGCCATCCTTTTTTTTCAACATACCTATTTTCGTCAATAGTTCCCTCTACCTTTGTCTGTGCAACATACTCAAGTTTCACTTTTTCTCTTATTGTTTTTAGCATTTTGTTCACCTTTCTCAAATTAGATCAGAGATACTCCAATTGATTTTTTACTGGAGAAAATGTTAATCTGATCCTGCCTTGCATTTCTTCATTGATTGTGGCAAAAAACTTTTTGAGATTGATGTCAATAGTTGAAGTTGATCCTTCTTTGTCGAAACTTATACATTCATGTACTATCCTGGTAAAAATGTCCTTGTGTAACTCGCTGTACAAGTCCACTGTTTCCTGTGATGGATCTAATATCCTTACATCTGTAATTCCAATAGGAGACGCAATGCGTGCCGTAAATTCAGCATCCTCATTTTCACGTTTTATAGTGCAATATACGTCTATATCATCATTTGAAGGGAACGATACGTGTGCATACAATAGTGCAGAAAGGAATGCCTTTGCATGAGGGCCCTGTTCTTTAGGATTGAGCATAGCAAAGATCGAATTTACCATATGCGTTCCTGCTATTTTTGGGTGAGTGTGATAGTGAAAAAGTTCTTTTCCTTTAAGGGATAATTCTTCAACTGACGTCTCTGATGTGAGTCTGAATTGTCCATTCGGCAGAAATTCTTCCTTATGTTCTGTGCCGATGCTATGTCATGTTGAGTCTGCTGGTGTATAGAACCAGGAACCTTCGTAGGGTATCTCGTTCGCTAAGGTAATGAGGTCTTTTTCACCGCTTTTCTGGCTTTTCCTGACAGTGTACAACGTGCCATCTATCGTGAGAGGGGAATCTGCTGGAAGCCTTCTAAAACCAGGGTTTTTTGGCATGAGTCCATACTGTCTGGCTATTTGTACCCCAATATCCAGAAATTCCTTGCCGATTTCCTTGCCGATTTGTCTCCATGTAAGTTCTGATTGTGTGTATGTGGTTTCCATGATGTTGTTCACTTTCGTAATCCTGTTGTAGTAACTCTCTGCATACTTAAACTTTGGCGGTGGTAAATACCACCACTAAAAGAAAAGTATTTAAATGGCAAGGTGTCTAAATGGTGCATGTACGAAGAACTCCTCCGTGAGATCGGCCTGAGCCAAAATGAAGCACGCGTATACGAAGCGCTGCTTCAGCTTGGACAGGCTTCTGTGCAGAAAGTCTCCTTGAAGTCAAAAGTCCATCGCAGAAACGTCTATGACTCGCTTAGTAAACTGATTGAGAAGGGTCTTGCAGCAGAGATCTTTATTCGTGGTGAGAAGAACTTCAAGGCAATTAATCCGACACGATTGCTTGATCTTACCAAGGAGAGGGAGAGCAAACTTGCGACTGTTCTGCCGGAGATGCAGGCAAAATACGAAGCACGCGAGGAAAAGGAAGAGGCGTATCTCTATCGTGGTATTGAAGGCTTTAAGAATTATCTGCAGGACATACTTAAGACAAAGGAAACAGTGTATTTCATCGGCGCAAAAGCATTCTGGCTTGACCCGCGACTGAAGCACTTCTTGCCACGATTCCAGCGGGAGCGAAAAAGGCTTGGTATCAACTTCATGCATCTCTTTGATTATGAAGTGAAAAAACAAAAACCTGAGATTCTCAAGCTGGTCGGTAAGCCATACAGATTCCTGCCAAAACAATATTCCAGCCCTACTGCTGTTGATATCTTCGGTGATTATGTCGTGACCTTTGTCGGTGTGAAACCAGGCCAACTTGATGAAGAGCCTTTGCAATTTGTGATGAAGAGCAGAAGACTGGCAGACGGTTATCGCAGGTTTTTCCAGTTCATGTGGGACCACTGCGATTAAGAACTACTTTTTTAAACCCTGCCATTACACATGCTGTATGGTTACCGGTATCATTGTCGGCAGTGGGTGGGTACATTCTGATCTTCTAAGGAACCTGTCCAAGCAGAGTATCCAGACACCATACGGAAACGTTGAATATTGGGTCAAAGATTCTGCAGTCATTATCCAACGGCATGGTAATCCAGTCATGCCGCCGCATAAGATCAACCATCATGCGAACATCAAAGCGTTGCAGCAGCTTGGCGCAGAAAAAATTGTCGCATTGAACTCCACTGGCAGCCTTAAGGCTGCGTTGAAACCCGGCATGCTCATCATCCCGCATGATTTCATGACCTTTCTCGCTCCCCCAACGTTTTACGATACAGGGTTTCATTTTACCACGCCAAAAATCAGTGAAGAGGTACGTTCCTATATTGCACGCTTGCTCAAGCAGGTACAACTCACTGCAAAAAATGGTGTGTACATCCAGACGCATGGACCGCGCTACGAGACAAAAGCAGAGATCAAGGCCATGACAAAGATGGCGGATATTGTCGGAATGACACTGGCATCAGAAGCAACACTGGCATGTGAATGTAACATTCCCTATGCTTCATTGTGCACTGTTGACAATTATGCGCATGGCATTGGCGCAAAACCTTTGGGGCAATCAGTTCTTGAACAGGCGCAGCAGAAAAACATGATGGTGCTGGAAAAAGTCCTGCGCCTGATACAGTGAGAACATGAGCATCCTTATCAGACAAGTATTGGTTAATGGAAAACAGCAGGACATTTTTATCCATGACGATAGGATCGATACTATTGGCGTTATCAAGGAAAAAGCAGACATTGTAATTGATGGCAAAGGCAAAGCACTTCTCCCCGCATTCGCCAATTGCCATACTCATGCTGCAATGACGTTGTTTCGCAGTTTTGGTGATGATATGGAACTTTTTGACTGGCTGCAGAATAGGATCTGGCCTGTTGAAGCAAAACTCACCCCAAAAGATGTGTACTGGGCAACAAAACTTGCCTGTGTCGAGATGATCAAGTCCGGCACAACACTCTTTAGCGATATGTATTTCCATCCTCAGGAGATTGCACAAGCAGCGTCAGAGATGGGCATACGTGTCGCAATAGGGGAAATATTTCTTGACGTGCTGATCCATGACACGCCAACACAGCGGGAGCAGAAGATCAAGCACACGATGCAAGAGATTGCAGCGCTGCCGCTGGCCATTCCCACATTATGCCCCCATTCCATCTACACGGTCAATGCAGAGCATCTGCAATGGGTGGCAGAGCAGGCAAAGAAGAACAACTGGTTCATGCACATGCATCTTAGCGAGACAATAAAGGAAGTTAAAGACTGTATCACTTTGCACAAAAAAAGGCCTGTGGAATATCTCAGTGAACTGGACGTGTTGCATCCAAAACTGCGGCTTGCGCATGCCGTGCATATCAATGACGCAGAAGCGGCATTGCTTGCGAAGAACAATGTTGCCATTGTACATAATCCTGTCTCTAACATGAAACTTTCTGTTGGAAAGGCATTGCCCTATGAACTCTATAAAAAACATAATGTGCGTATGACCCTTGGCACAGATGGATGCGGGAGCAACAACAATCTGGACATGTTTGAGGAGATGAAGATTGCAACATTATTGCAGAAGTTTGTCACAGGAAAACAGACAGTAATGCCTGCAAGAGAAATCTTTGACATCGCGACAAGAAACGGCTTTACAGCATTTGGAATTGATGCAGGTGAGATTGCTGTTGGCAAACGAGCGGATCTGATGCTTATTGACCTTAAGCATCCTGAGTTTGTGCCTAATCACGATTTGATTGCCAATGCGGTCTATGCAGCAAACGGGAACTGTGTCGATACCGTAATCTGCAACGGGAAGATCGTGATGCAGGATCGAAAGATTCCTCGCGAAGAAGAGATCATGGAACATGTGCAGAAATGCGCGGAGAGATTATTTTCTGACTAACTGCTGGCGCAACTGGTTTTGTGGCACTACGCTCGGCACTTCTCTCATCCATCCATACACCTCTTCTCTCCTGCCGTACTGGATGTCTGCTACTAAAGTATGCAGTGCCTTTGTAACAGGGCCTATCGTGTTGCCATGGATAGGAACATACTCTCCTTTGAAATATAGTCTTCCTATTTGCGCAACCACTGCGGCAGTGCCTGTCCCCCCCATTTCAGTGATTTCTCCTGATTGTATACCTGCTATGAGATTTTCTATTGTGATATCAGCTTCTTCTGCTCCTCTGACGTTGACTTCTCTTTGGACTTCTTTGTCTTGCAACAAGTCTAACACCGTTTTTCTCGTAATGCCTGGAAGGATTGTGCTGCGTGCAAGCGATGGTGTCTGGTATACACCATTGCGTACCCAATAGATGTTCATTGCCCCACATTCTTCCACCCTCCTATTTTTCTTGTAGGAATCTCCATTCAATTTTCTTCGCGCTTCCAAAAAGAGCACCTGGCTGCAATCTTTCTCTCTTGCTTCTGCTAAAGGGAGTAATGTCGGGGCGTAATTTCCTATGGCTTTTGCGCGGCCTGAACCACCAAATGCAGCTCTGCTATATTCAACTGACACCATGATCGATACTGGTTTGAATCCTTCTGCAAAATAAGGTCCGCTTGGTGAGAGAATAACATAAAACAGATACTCTTTCGCAGGTTTCACACCAAGGCCTGCAGTTGTACCTATCATGACTGGCCGTACATACATCGAGGAACCTTCACCTGTCTGTTTGCTGTCTGGCACAAAATCACGATCAAGATCAAGCAATGTCTCTAAACCTTTAAGGTAAGTCTCTTCAGGAATTGCTGGTATGCAAAGGCGTTCTGCAGATTCATTGAGCCGCTTCGCGTTCTCTTGCGGACGGAACAAATGAATTGAGCCATCGTCCCATCGAAATGCCTTTGCGCCTTCAAATACTGCCTGGCCATAGTTCAATACCACTGCAGCAGGATGGATGCTTAGGTTGTGCAGCGCTCCGATAACCGGTTTATGCCATTTGCCGTTGTGATACTCAACAGTAAGCATATGCGGTGAGAAAAACTGGCCAAAACCAAGATTGTTCCAATCAATGGCTTTTTGTATCTCCTGAATTTTTCTTTCGTGCTGCGGTCGTACTGATATTTTTTTCATCCCAACTCTGTTGCCTGGTGAACTGTTTTGTTATAAATAGTTTGTGTTGTCTTGGCCGCGTAGAAATCCCCTGAAACGGCGCTTACGCGCCTTTCGCAAATGATGCATTTGCGAACCGCCAAGCAAAG
>OBEQ010615364.1_pt1 | contig 10473 bp, 14 predicted proteins | sample 1670901 | NCBI WGS metagenome assembly OBEQ01 (sample SAMEA104232315, study PRJEB22302) | groundwater metagenome | biome: forest; feature: aquifer; material: groundwater | place: USA | collected 2011-08-07 | depth 5.4 m | reverse complement strand
TGAAAAACTCGACGGATGCCTTTAATTCCGCATTCCCAAATCCGCAATCCGAAATGGTCCTGATCATGGGCTTCACCATCCTATCCTCTCAAGACGTTCATTTGTTCCACATAGGCGGATTTAATATGTCGATAGATCACCAACACCAACGCCAATCCCACGACCGCCTCCGCCGCCGCCACGGTGATGACAAATACGGCGAACACTTGGCCGCCGAATCTCCCGGCGTCCACGAAATGGCTGAACGCGGCCAAGTTGACGTTGGCGCCGTTGAACATGAGTTCGACGCCCATGAGAATACCAATGGCGTTTCGCCGCGTCATCACGCCAAACATGCCGATCAAAAACAACGCCAGTCCCAGGAAAAGGTAATGATGAAGGCCGATCATATCGATTGACGAATGACGATTGACGATTGACGATTGAATTCGACATTCGACATTCGACATTCGACATTGATCCAAAAAATCTTCATCATTACCTTTCCCTTTTAGCTAAAGCTACGACGCCGATCATCGCGGCCAGCAACAGGACCGACGCGACTTCAAACGGAATCATATATTTGGTGATAAAAAGTTCGCCCAAAGCGGCGGCCCCACCTTTTGGTGATACCACCGACGGCCCCACACGAAAGGAAGTCCCGCCCATGACCATGACCATGGTCAATCCGAGCACGGCGCACGTCCCGAGCGCCACGACCCACTGGTCGTTAGTTTGAGGCTGGTGGTCACCCGCCAAACGCTGGATCAGCATAATGGCGAACACGATCAGCACCATGATGCCGCCCGCGTAAAGCAGGATTTGGACGGCCGCCAGGAACTCGGCTTGCACCATGACAAAAATCCCGGCGACGCTCATGAGCGCGACCGCCAGACACAAGGCACTGTGCATGACATGGCGAAGGGTCACGACGCCGATCGCGGCTAAAACGGCCACCCCGGCCAACATATAAAAACCTAATTGAGCTCCGCTCATACCATGCGTCGATGAATCATTGAAAGCAGCGGGAGGGCCGTCACGCGACTCTTCTGAATCAAGCTTTCCATCTGACGAGAGAACTTCGCTTTGGCTCGCCGGTCTTCCAACGACGTGATATTAATGGCCACGTTCATGCAAGCGCCCTGGATCGCGGCGAACGCCAGCGAAGCCGCCACGCCAACGTCGCTCAATAATTTTGGATTCCCGATGGTCAGGAGATCACGGCCGAACGATAACGCCTTCATGGCCAGCTGGGCCGTTTCCAACGGTACAGCCGTCGCACCCACGGTCGCTTCTTGCACCCCCTGTTGGGACTTGTAGGCCTGGCGTAGCCGTTCATACGCCAAGCTGTCTTCATCCACTAACTGAAGCAGGCGTTGACGAAGCGCCTGGGCCTCCCCCAACAACGCTTCAAGTTTTTTCAACTGGGCCGGGGAGGCCTTCTTAATACTGAATTGGATGACCATCGCCTCCAAACCGGCCGCCATCGCGGCGGCGAGCGCCGCAGCGCTCCCTCCTCCGGGCGTGGCAGTTTTAGCCGCCATCGCTTCGACAAATTCCTCGAGGCGTTGCTGACGGTACATCATTTTTTCGGCCGGAAGAACAGCGGAAGCCATCAATCTATTTATTCAGGATCGTCGGGAAACTCGTCGGCTTTTTTCTCAACTTTTCCGAGCACGCGATCCAATTCTTGTTTCAAGGCGCGCTCCGGGATGCCGCCGACTCGATAAAATTTGACGATGCCTTCTTTACTAATCACCAAATTAGTGGGAATGCCTTGAGCGCCGTACGCCGCGCCCGTGGCAAAATTCTCGTCGAGCACGATCGGCCACGTGACGCCGAACTTCTTGACGAACGGGGGAAGCACGGCCGCGGGATCCTTTCCACGTTCGCCCGTATCCACGGAGATAAATTCCACACCTAGATCTTTGTATTCCTCATACACTTTGACGAACCCCGGCGTTTCGCTACGGCAAGGCCCGCACCACGTGGCAAAAAAATTCAACATGACCGCTTTTTTACCTTTGAAATCACTCAGTTTCACGATTTCGCCCGTGTCATAACGTTTGAGGGCAAAATCCTTCGCGGGTTTCCCGACTTCCGGTGTTTCCATCACCGGCTGAGTCGGCTTAACCGCGGGCGCCTGGCCTCCCATCATGCCGCCTTTGGGAGCCGCCGGACCGGCCACCACCAATCCCACCGTCCCGATTATTAAAGAAAGACCTCCGATGAAGAATTTTGTTTTCATGCATTTGCCTCCTATTACACCCCTCAAATGAAAAAAACGGGGTGAAGGTGCCTAGTGTATCAACCCTCGCGGATGTACTCAATATGGTAAGTGTCCCGATGGAGTGTTTTTAATATCTATCAGGTTGTTTAGGCTGAAGGCTGTTAGGCTAAAGCCTACAGTCTATCGACCTGAGCAGCTATAAAGATTGATCAAAACAGACCAGTAATAGTGCCATCGTCTTGAAGCTCGACCCGGTCGGCGGCAGGCACTTTAGGCAGGCCGGGCATGGTTTGCACGGCGTCGGCCAGCGAGACCACGAACGCGCTCAGGTGGATTTTGGCGCGATGGCGACCGTACGGAATAATTTCTTCGTCGAGAAGACCGAGCCGCTGGCCAACCTCCCCAATGGGATCGAGCTTGGCGGCGTGACCGATCTCAAAATCAGTCGGCATTAGATTCTGGGAAGGGTAATCGACCGTTGTTTTTGGTATTTGCCTTTTTTGTCCGCGTACGACACTTGGGGCGGCTCATCGCCCTCGAAAAAGAGGACCTGGGCGATGCCCTCGTTGGCGTAGATTTTCGCGGGAATGGGGGTGGTGTTCGAAATTTCCAGCGTGGCGTGGCCTTCCCATTCGGGCTCAAAGGGCGTCACGTTCACGATGATACCGCACCGCGCGTACGTCGAGTTGTGGACGATAAAATCGTTGGCAATAAAATTATCAAACCCTGGCACACTTAAATCAAACACTTCCTGACGACCAGCCGGCGCTATGGATTCCACGACATCCCATAAAATATCTGATGCCGCCATCTGACGCAGGGATTCATCATTCAACTGCTCTCCCACTTCAGCCATTAGTCTCCGAGGAACGCTTTGACCAGGCGAAGTTCTCAGCACACCCAGGCTATGCAAGGACCGCCCCGCACTAACGCACGCTCCGCGCAAAGACGCCCAGGCGGCTTTTGGCAGTGTGTCATAATTGGATTTTTTCTGTGGGTGTGCTCGAATATATTCAACGGCTTCTTCCAGCCTATGTTGTTTCTCGGAACCTGCCACAAAACCTATTTCTTTGGCGAACACCAACACTTGATCTTTGGTGGTCACTACTACTCTATAAGCTGTCGTCCCTATATTGGTTTTTTTTTGGTCCAGAAATCCCACAATGCCGAATCGAAGCAGTAAATGGTGCACATCACGGATTAACCGCTCAGAAACCGAGGCATATTCAAGAAATACCGCGTTTTCTTGTTGATACACACTGCCATCTCCAGAAAACAATGCCCGCAAAAACCTCGCGGCTGAGGTTTTCGGAGCGCGCCACACGATTGAAGGGACAAATTTCTTATGTGACCCGACATTTAGCTCCAACTCCTCCAACCATTGGTAAAAACGGTTTTTTTTCTGAATACCACCTCTGCCTTTGCGATTGCAAATGTTTTGGCTAAAATGTCCCACAGTGGTTGCCATGCATCCGAAAGCTTCGGCGGCACGTCCAAAATACGCTTTTAACACCGCATCCCCCGTGGTGTAACGAGGTGAATGGCCAGGCGTATGGCACTGGCCATCCGAAATCATGAGACCCAATAGATCCATCTGATGATCCGGAGGAGCGTCAGACCCGAAAAATGGAAGGGTGCGTGGGACTGCAATCCGGTCTCCAACTGCTAATTTTTTCAAAGACGTCCAGCCTTCAAACTTAAGAAACGGATGGGTGGAGGTCGCTTCAATCATCCGCCCTGTCTTGGTGGTGAGACGGTAGATAGGTTTTACGCCTTGGTTAACATGACGACTCACCTGCCCTTTGACTAACCGGTGATTCCGCATATTCAAGGAAGCCACAGAGGAACGCCGTTCCTGGACAAACTGTTTGATGGAAATCACATCCCCCGTAGCGGCATCCACTACGCGTGCTGAGGCCGGTAAACACTTGCCCAAGCAAAGGGTCAAAACATTCCTCGGAATCTTAAAATACTCCACCGTTCGGGCGAGCGCGAAGGAATTTGGCGGCACCAAAATGGATTTGGCTTTCACGTGGATTAAAGAACGCGGGTCGAAATTTTTCGGGTCAATAATGGTCGTGTTGACGTTGGAAAAAATGGCGAATTCGTCGGCCACGCGAATGTCATATCCGTAGGACGATACCCCATAAGACACCACGCCTTTACGCATTTGTTTGTCCACGAAAGGCTGGATCATCTTGTGCTTGATCGACATTTCTTTGATCCAACGGTCCGACTTGATACTCATGGCCGCATCATAGCGACTGTCAAACAATCTGTAAAGCATGCAGGACCCGATCTATTTGGGTTTTTTCGGTTTGTACGGAAGAGGAATCAGCGGGACCACCGTCGCCAACGCTTCGAGTTCGGGATCCTTATGGACCAACTTGGCCTGATAGAGCCGGGCGGTGGCGGCCACGAAAGCGTCGGCCAGGGACAAGTGATATTTGGCCTTCAATTCAGCCGCCTCCAATTCCAACGGTTCTTCCGATCCCACTTTCTCGATGGGCAGCATTTTCATGCCGGCATACGTTTCTTGGGCCCGTTCCGCACCGACGGTTTGAATCAGGCGGTACATGACTTCCACAAATGAAACGAACGACACGAATATTTTGGCTTTTCCTGATTGACTTTCCCGCAACAAGGCCTCCACTTCCTGGGCCCCAGCCTCTTCCTGGAACAGGGCAAAGAGCGCAGAGGTATCGAGCACATATCGGGGCTCAGCCATCCTTGCCCTGCCGGGCCCGCGCCCGTTCTTCGTGACGATCCGCCAACAATCCGGTTAGCAAATCCACGTCACGAAATTGCCCCCTCAAGGCTTTGATGGGATCCTCGGGAACCGGGTATACGCACAACGTCCGGCCGGTATCCACCCAAACGAGCTCCGTGTGGGTCCGAATGTGGTAGCGTTTCCGTAACGCCGACGGGATCACCGTTTGCCCCCGCACGGACACTGTGGTTGTCATAGTTAAGTAAGATAATAACCTGATAGAGCATTTAGTGCAAGATATAAATACATAAGTGTTAGTACTGTCTTACTTTTATCCAAGCCTCATGGATTCTTCGGGGGCCCACTCGCCTCCTCCGCCAAAGCAGCGAGGGCTGCGGCGGCTGGACGCCGAGGTAGCATCTTCGGCTACGAAGGCCGGGGATCGAATTGCTTGTCCAAGAGGCGTTCTTTGTACCACTGGGGGAGGCCCGCCGTGGACCCCCTGAAAATCCGCTCCTTGGCCCAAGCATAGAGCAGGCCCTTAATTTCTTCCTCGCATTCCGCCTTGAGATCCTCTTGAACTTCGTTGATGAGCGCCCCGATATCTTTCGGGGATCCCTCCAGCCGGCCTTTCTCTTGAAGATGCTGAACGGCCTTCGTCCATCGCGCGGGGGTTCGGTAACGCTCCACCAACGATTGAAGCACGTCACCCCCTTGGGGATTGCGCACCTTCCAATCGTCCGCGTGAACCTCTTTGAACTCCTCACTCACAAACTTCCCCATGAGCGCCTTCCCATCCTTGCCAAACCGCGTGTAGTTTTTGACAACGATGCCTTCCACCTTCTGACCGCCGAGGACGCTGGGGGTGTCCAAGAGCGCCCGTAGGTCTTCCACACGCTCGATCTTCCCACGGCGCATGCAGGGCATACATTCCAGTCCAAGTCGGGCCGCCTCTTGAGCCTTCTCTTCGTAACTCAAGTAGCGCTCGTGGCCTGTGTTGATATCAAAAATCATCAAATGGTTCTTAGGCGTGCGCTCGTAAGCCAGAGTGTTGTGCTTTGGTTTGACCAAATACTCCGCCCGGTAGGTCCACCCCTCGTGCAGAATGGGCATGAGCGCGGTGATCACTTCGACCGCCTTCGCGAACATCTTCTCCGGAGCCTCCACGTGCAAATCGGCCCCTTTGGACCGACAATGGAGAAAGGGCGTTCCGTCTTCTCCCACCGCCTTCATGAAACTGAATTGCGACCCATCGATTTTTTCCTCGACGATCACATCGTCCAGGAGGAGTTCCGCGATCGCCGCGTGGCCGAGTTCGTACACTTTAGGATACGTGTGCCATGATCCCGTATCGGTCACGCGATCTCCCGGTATTCCTGGCCGCGATGAAGAAGATAGGCCAAGTATACTTTCTTGGATTTTTCGTCTACGGCGTAGACTATCCGATATTCCCCCTGGTCCACCCTATAGGCCGTCATTCCTTTATGCCTAAAATTCACCAGCTGTTTCGCATCCTGGGGTAAGGGCGTCCGGCGCAAGGCCAGCATTTTCAGAAACATTTGGCGCATTCGCTTGACGTCCGCGTGCCCCAGGTCCTCAAGGGCATCGAGAACCTTGGCTTCAAACGCCAGGTCATACGACAATTTTTAATTTCCTCGCGGCTTCTTTGAGCGTAAAAAATTTACCATATCTGACGGATTCTTCCGCCACTTTTGACATCGCCGCATCTTCTAATTCCTCAAGGTTCTTATAATCCTCATAACTGAGGATAACCGCGACGGGAGACCGCCCCTTATTTATCACAATACGCTCCTTGAGGTATCGGGTACGCTCCACCACTTCCGAAAACTTCGCTTTGGCTTCAGCCATTCTGATTTGAGTCATGTTTTTTCCACCTCAAATCAATTATAGTCTAATAGGTCTATTAGGTCAAGTAAGATTTATTTACGGTGAAGAGGGATATTCGGTAGGATGTTCCGGTGATCCTCACTGGGATAATTCGCGCAAGGTCTCCCGCGATCCCATCGGGCCCGCAGGGACCGTGGGGCTTCGCACAGTACGCTCAGGAGCGCTCATGACAATCCCTGAGCTTGTGAAACGCCTGGAACGAAGTGCCAAAGCGCGTCAGCGGGTCACCGTCAAGACTCTGCCCCCTCAGCTCGCCCAATTCGGCACGCTTGATCCGCCCCTTCCACCCGATTTACAACACTCACTTAAACTGGCTGGAATAACTCGCTTGTACGCCCATCAAACCAAAGCTCTGGAATTCGCGAGGGCCGGAGGCCACACCGGTATTTTCACGCCGGCGGCAAGCGGAAAAACGCTTTGTTACAACTTGCCCGTCTTGGAAACCATGCTCGCCCATCCCAAGGCGACGGCGCTTTACTTATTTCCCCTCAAAGCCTTGGCTCAAGATCAGTTGGATACGTTGAGCCATCTGGCTCTAGGTTTACCAAACCTGGATCTTAGCGCGGCGATCTATGACGGAGACACGCCCGAGGGCGAGCGATCCGCCATTCGAAAACATCCGCCCTCCATTTTGCTCACCAATCCTGACATGCTCCATTATGGGATATTACCGAACCATCCCCGATGGAAAAACTTTTTCTCCCGTCTCCAGTACATCGTGGTCGATGAAGTGCACATTTACCGGGGTATTTTCGGCTCCCACATGGCCCATGTGCTCCGCCGGCTTCGCCGCCTCTGCGAGGCGTACGGCGCCCATCCTCAATTCATTTGCCTTTCCGCCACCATGGGCGACCCCGAAGCCTTCCTCGCCCAACTCACGGGCCTCTCGTTCCAGGTGATACGCGAAAGCGGAGCCCCGCGCGGCAAGAGGCATCTCATTTTTTGGGAAGCCAAAGCTAGTCCTTACACGGAGGCGGTGGCGCTCGCCAGCGAGTGTCTGGAGCACGAATACAAAACCATCGTCTTCGCCAAATCGCGTAAAATCACCGAGCTCATTACGCACTGGCTGAAACAAAAATCGCCTCATCTGGCCAATCGAGTGAGCTCCTACCGCGCGGGCTATTTACCCGAAGAGCGCCGCGAAATCGAACGACGGCTATTTCAAAACGACCTGCTCGGTGTCATCACCACCAGCGCCCTGGAACTGGGCATCGACATCGGAGGACTCGACGTCTGCATCCTCGTCGGCTACCCCGGCACCGCCATGAGCTTTTGGCAGAGAAGCGGGCGGGCCGGACGCGGCGCACAAGATTCCCTCACCATCCTGGTGGGGATCGACGACGCGCTAGACCAATATTTCCTCCATCGCCCCGAGGAATTACTCGCCGCCCCCATGGAAACCGCCCGGCTCAACCCGGAAAACGAAAAAATCCTCGCGTCCCATTTGGTGTGTGCGGCCTCGGAATGGCCTCTCACACCCGCCGATGCCGCCATGTATGGGACGGCCTTCACGCCGGCCGTGACCTTGCTCGTCCAACAGAAAAAACTTTCCCATCTCGCGCTCGGCCGCGACACCAACTGGTTTACCACGGTCAAATTTCCGACCCGCCAAATGAGCTTGCGCTCCAGCGGGACCCGCTTCGTCATCATGGATGAATCCGAACGGATTCTTGGCGACATTGATCGGCCCCGCGTCTTCGAGGAATGCCACCCCCACGCGATTTATCTTCATCGAGGCTTACAATATGAGGTCGCCAGCCTCGACCTCGAACTCCGCCTCGTGCGCGTCCGAGAAACCGAAGCCTCCTATTACACGGAGCCGCGCACCGCCCACGAAATGGAGATCGTGGCCGTCAAAGAACGCCGCCAACTGGGCGAAGTAGGTCTGGCGTGGGGCACCGTGAAAGTGACCGAGCAAGTAATCGGCTTCGCCCGCCGGAAAATCCCGGGCCAGGAACTACTCGGAGAACTCCTTCTTGAACTGCCGAAATTCACCTTTCAAACCGAAGCCGTATGGTGGACCTTTTCTACCCCATGGCTTGATCGTGTTCTCAAAGAAGAGGACGATCTCCCCGGTGGACTCCACGCGATGGAACACACGCTGATCGCCCTCCTTCCCCTCTTCACCATGAGCGACCGGTGGGATTTCGGCGGTCTTTCCATCACGCTCCACCCCCAAACCCAGGAAGCCACGATCTTCGTGTACGAAGCTCATGAAGGCGGAATCGGCCTGACGGAATACGGTTTTCGTTACGTGAAAGAGTGGATGGAAAAAACCGCGACGCTCCTTAAGGAATGTCCGTGCGAAGAAGGCTGTCCCAAGTGCATCCAGTCACCCAAGTGCGGTAACGGCAACCGCCCCCTGGACAAAACGGCGGCGCTTAAATTATTGAAGGCGCTACAGTAAGCAAGACCGCTTCTCAGATATGAAGAAAACCTACAGGGATTTAGGACTTTGTTTGCCGCTTCTTTTATGGCCGTAATGGGGAGACCTTTCAGCTATTTGTGGAGGCGGTTCCGGGAGGTCCTGCGGAGCCCGGTAGATTTGAAGCGGGTTAAATTGCGCGATGATGTCGAAATCCCGGTCGTCGTGAAACAACAGGCATTGACGCTCAATCGCGATAGCGGCAATCACACAATCAATGCTTTTTCGAGGAGTTTGGCCTTGACGGCGACAGGCCTGATACAGTTCCGCCGCATGCCGGTAGGTAGGCAGGCCCTTCGTCGAAAGGAGCGGGTAATTCGATATAATTCGTTCGACCGCTAATCGGTCGGTTTCGTGCCTCGCTCCCTGCAACAGTTCCGTCACGATCAAACCCGTCACAGCAAGGGAAGTCTTTTGATCGATCAGATTTTTCAGAGCTACTCCTTTCACCCCTCCTCGAAACCAGTCAATCCACGCCGAGGTATCAACCAGGATCAAATTCGATCAGCCCTCATCTCATCCAGGTTGCCCTCCCATTTGATCTTGCCGAAATACTTATTAAGATCCTCGCGTTCGGACCACAGGAACAACTCTTTAAGAGCCAGCTCCACCACGGCCCGCTTCGTTTTGACGCCTGTGCGCTTCATGCAAACTTTAACCAATTTATCATCGAGTTCAATATTCGTCCGACTCATGTCAGCTCACCTCCATGTGTATAATATACCCCAAGTAGGTGTATGAAATAATGAAACTTCGCTTTCCCTTGGGCCGTCTATCAGTGGGACATCTACCAATACTGTCTGAGAAACCAAGCTCCCCATGCACCCAAAATCAAGCCTCCCCCCATTAAACCTGCCCCCACCTCCGTGCCGGGGGGATTGACGATGAAAAACCAGCCGAGCAGGAGACCGGTCGCCGACACCATCGAAAGGGAGAGCCCGAGGACGGCTAACCGGAAATGTTGACGGTACAATAACTGATGGAGGCGCGAGGGCCGGTACGTCGGGGGAACGGGCGGGGGATCCGAAGACGGCGATGCCGGTGAAGTCGCCAGCAGGTGGCCGCAGAGATTACACAACATGGCCGAAGGCAAATTTTCATACCCGCATTTGGGGCAGAGAGGTGGTTGAGCGGTGTGTACGAACCACCTGACCTTAAGGCCAGGTCGCCTTAATGCGTTGCCAGCTGGCCCGGCTCACGTTGTTTTGGAAAATCTTGATG
>OBEQ010352063.1_pt1 | contig 10473 bp, 12 predicted proteins | sample 1670901 | NCBI WGS metagenome assembly OBEQ01 (sample SAMEA104232315, study PRJEB22302) | groundwater metagenome | biome: forest; feature: aquifer; material: groundwater | place: USA | collected 2011-08-07 | depth 5.4 m | reverse complement strand
TCGGACGTGCGACGTGTCGAAGGTACCAGTCGCCGTACCCGGGACCCTGGGACGGAGGAGCGCTCTCTTGCCCCGGCGAGTAAGTGACGTCGACGGGAGGCCACTCCGTGGTCATGCGCACGGACGGGACGAGGCTCGCGAGGTTGATCCCGGCCCCCATGCCGGGAACCGCTCCGGCCATCTGTCCCGTGTAGGCGCCGAGGGACGTGGCGGCCGGCTTGCCGCCGCAGGTTCCGCCGCACGAGCAGGCGCCCATGCCGCGGAGGGGGCAGGCGCCGAGGCCGGGCTGCTGGTAGCCCGACATCCCCAGCGAGGCGCGGTTGCGTTCGCGGATGCTCTCGAGGTCTTGACGCGAGCGGCCAGCCATCAGGATAGCCAGCATTTCTGCGGGAAGATGTGAGTAGCAGCCGCTCCGACGGTGAATGGGATGGCCGCTCCTATGAACGCTCCGATCACGGCTCCGAAGATCCCTGCCTTCTCGAAACCGATCCCGAGACCGACCAAGGCTCCGATTGGCGTTCCGAAGATGCCGATATCTCCGGCGCCGGACCCGAATGCTCCTGCCCGCGTCCCAGGCACGCACTTGGCCATGAGCGCGAACGGGTTCACTACGCACCTCCAGCGAGCAGAGCGCGCTCGAGGATCGAGTTCGCCATCTGCGCCGGGCCGAGGGCACGGTTCGTGGCGGCCACGTCGGCGGGGATCGCCTGAAGGGCCAGGAGCGGCGTGCCCTTCAAGTTCCAGGGGTTGATCGAATCCTTGCCCTCCGTGTAGGTGTTCACGTCGACGACCAGCTCGTTGCCGGCCGCGCTGAGCGCCTGGTTGGCCGGAACGGCTGCGGCGACGGCGCTGGCGATCCCGGGATCGCTCGAGGGCGCTGCCCTCTCGGCGAGCGCCTGGAAGCGGTTGATCTCGGCGGTCGCTGCCTGGATCGCGGCGACCGCGGTCGGCAGGTTGGCGTTCGCTGCGGAGACGATCGCCGCGTTGAACTTGCCCATGCGCTCGACGTGGGTCGAGCCGCCGCCCTTGGCTTCGACCATGGAGATGATGCCCGGCACGGACCCGACCACCAGGCCAATGGCTCCACCGATGACCGCTCCGATAGGGCCGCCGACCGCTCCGACTGCTGCACCCGTGGCGAGTCCGGTGACGGCTCCGAGCGCGATCTGCTTCCCTGCGCTTCCGGTGGTCGGACGACCAGTATTAGGATTGATCTCGACTCCGGGCAGGCCCGGGATCGCGCCGAGGCCCGGTGCGAAGTCAGCCATGCCCTTGGACTTCTTCCTGAACAGGAGGTGCGGGGCGAACGCGGTGGCGACCAGGGCGAAGTTGGGATCGGCGCCCTTGGGAGCCTTGCACTTCCCGTTGTTCCAGGAGCCGCCGTTCTTCATGCACATCATGGCCTGCTGCATCTCCATGCCTGCCATCGCCTCGATGTGAGCGTTCTGATCCTTCTGAGACTCGATCATGGCGGACATGTCGCACGCAGCCCCGGACCACGTGCCCCCGGCGGTCTCGCAACCTTGGATCCGTCGCTCCTGGGCCTCCGTGGCAGCGACTTCGGCCTGAGCCCTGACCACGACCTGCTGCGTCCTTGCGACGTCGGCCTGCCTGCCGGTGGCAGCGGCGAGGTCGCGGACGTCCGGCGAGTAGAGAACCTGGTAGGCCCTCGCGAACTCCCTGTAGGTCGCAGCGTCGGAGGCCTGGAGGAGGAGCGCGTTCAACCGGTCGTCCTGGTCCTGGCGGTTCTGAGCCGCTGACAAGGACTGCTTGGAGAAGATGTCCGTCCAGACATCTCCAAGTCCAGGGATAGCTCCCGACATGCCGCGCTGGAGGTTCCTCACGCGGTCACCTCGGCGTCGCTCGAGACCCTAGCCGGGTCCACGGAACCGGCGCCCTTGAGCGCCCGGATCACGAGGTAGCCGGCGCCCAGGACCCCGAGGCCGATCGCGACCTTGGCCACGGTGCCCATAGGCTTCGATGTGACGCCCGTGTTCACGGGCCGCTGCGTCGGGACGCCGGGTCGCTGCGTCGGGACGCCGGGTCGCGGGGCCGGCGCGAGCACGCGCTGGAGCGCAGTCTGACCGCCTCCGCCGGGAACCTGATTCGCGATCGAGACGCCGGTGCCGACGAGGAAGGAGGCAGCCTGACCGATCGCGGCGCCGACCTGGGCGCCGGAGGGGCCGGATGCGACGATCCCGGGCGTCCCGTCGAAGTGGTAGCCACGGCTGTCGACGTAGGTCCCAGTCGCGTCCTTGTGATCGGCGGTCCAGCCGGGGGGCTGCGCACCCGGAGTCGGGGTGTTGGCGGTGGGTGGCACGAGGCCTTGACCGGGACCCTGAGCCGACATAGGTCCAGTGGACGGCGCACTAAGCGGACGCCCCATGAGCGCGTCGACCGCGTCGGTCTGCGCGTGAGACGCTGCGAACTTGGCATCGATGCCTTGACCGGGAACCTGCGTCGCGGCCCACGAACCCCCAGAACCTCCACTAGCGCTTGGGGTGCCTCCCCCGAACGCCCCGGAGGCGATTGACCCTGGGGTGGCAGGGTAGTCAACCCCCATCACGAGATCCGGCCCCGGCACGCCTACATCTCCCGGAATGTTACCGGCATAGGACACCGGATCCGACACCTGGACCGTACCGACGACCGGCGGGGTGCCGTACTGGGCGACGTAGGTGCTCCACGTCCCTCCTGTGGTGTTGCTGACCCACTCGTTGTTCGGGTTGAGGCGGTCTGCCGTCCACCCCGGACCCGGATCCTCCCCCAGCCCCGGCACCAGCCCGGCCATGCCCCTGCGTGCCATCAGCGGCGTCCTCCGGGAACCCCAGTGACCATGCCGACGACGAAAGGGGCCGAGATCCCGGCGAGGCCTCCGACGACGGCTCCAGGGATCCCGGCGTACGCGAAGCCGAGCCCGACGCCGAGGGCGACGCTCGCGAGCGCCATTCTGGACGAGATCGTGACGGACGACGGCACACCGCTCATGCCCTGGCTGAACGAGTCGACCCGATCCGGCACGAGGCCCGTGAAGTCGATCCCGCGGCCGAGCTGGTACGTCGTCGGGCTCGAGGAGAGGTAGTCGGGGTAGGGACTGCCCGAGCCGGACGTGATCCAGAGGACGGGCGCGCCGGCTCCCGTGGCGCCTTGGCCGGGGAGGCCGCGAGCCGACACGCCGTACAGGTCGACGGCCGACGTACCGTACACATGCGCGGTACCTCCAAACGAAGGAAGCCCAGGCGCGTCGTCGTGCATGGCCATGACTAGAAGCTCTCCGGGCCCATGTTCTGTGCGTAGCCGCCCTGGGCCGGACTGATGCCGATCGCCTGCCTGTCGTTCCCGGGCACCCCGCTCGTCATGCTCCCCGACGGAGCCTGGAGGCCGAAGACCTTGGCGAGGGCTTGCGCGAGGAGGTCCGGGTTCCCCGAGAGCATCGGCAGGAGAGAGATGATCCTGTCGTTCTGCGCCTGCTGCTGCACGTAGGAGAGGTCGCAGTTCCCGCTCGCGGCGTCGAACGTGCCGCCACGTGAGAAGCAGGCCTGCGCGATCTGGGCCTGCGTCGAGGCCGCGACCTGCTCGCGCTGTGCCGCGGCCTGCCGCTCAGCCGCCGCGTTCTGGGCCTCCCACTGAGCCTGCTGCTGCGCGAGCTGCGCCTGCTGCTGCGCAGTCTGCGCCGCAAGCGCTTGGTTCTGCGCGTCGAGCTGGAGCTGGCGCTGCCGGTTCTGCTCGTCGATCTGGGCCTGGTTGCGGGACGCGATGACCGAGGCCATGTTGCAAAACTGGCCCACTTCATCCCACGTACCGCCGGCCGCGGAGCACTGGGCCCTCTGCTGGGCGATCTGCTGGTTCCGAGCGTTGATGGCAGACCGATCGCAATAAGTGCCCATCCAGGTGCCGCCTTCCGTCGCGCACTGCTGGATCGCGGCGTTCAGCTTGTCCTGGGCCGCGGCGGTCGTGGACGCGATCCCGGCGGCCTTGTCGGCCTGCTGCTTCTGGCCCGAGACGGCTGCGAGTGCGCTCTGGATGTCGCCGGCTCGGCCGAGGATCTGGGCCGCGGCGACGACGTTCGGGCTCTGGAGGGCCGCGATTGCCCCGTCGAAGTTCCCGCCGCCCGCGAGCGTCTGCGCTTGAAGGAGCGCGGTCGTGAGCGTGTTGTTGGCCGCGGTCTGCGACGCGGCGGCCTGACTGGCCGCGCTCGCGTTCTGCTGCTGGACCTTGGCGGCTGCGCTCGAGAGCGTGGCCGGGACGCCTCGGTTCTGGGCGATGATGTTCGCGGTCGCCTTGATCGCGGCGTCGCCAGAGATCCAGGCGGCGTCGGAGCCGGCGAAGCTGCCGTAGTTCTGGCTCACCTGCGGAAGGACCGCGCTGAGCTGGTCGATTCCGGCCTGGACGGCCTGGGCCGCGCCCTGCGCGTTGCCGAGCGCCCCCGAGCCGAAGGGGTCCGACTGGAGGACCGAACCGTACTGGGATATGGCGGAGCCGATCTGGTCGAGGAGGCCCTTGAGCGATGCGATCTGCGAGGAGACTTGGGCGGCGACCGCAGGAAGCTCGGAGTTCCCGTGGGCTCCGAGGCCCCTGAGCCCGGACATGCCGGCCCAGGGCACGGGCGAGAAGCGCGACGCCGCCGAGGAGACGCCGAGGGAAGGCTGGCTGATCCGGTAGCCGTTCGGGAGACTCTCGAAGCTCACGGGGCGCCGCCTCTCCGACCTTTCCGGTCGGTTCTGCGGGCGTCCGTGGGTCCCGAGCTTCTACGACACCAGGTTCGGTGTCTCAGCCTCGGGCCGGGGCGTCCTTCATCTCAGCGGATCGCGGTGCCTTCGCCGTGATCTGCTCGATCTTGCTGAGCGACTTATCCAAGCCCTTGAGGCCTCGGGTGATCGTGCGGGACGACTCTCTGGCGTGAAGGATCCACTTCCTGAGTTCGCTCGATGACTCGGGGATCTCGCTGGGCATGGACCATGGAAGGGTAACGCGCGGACCTCGACTTGCGCTAGGGGGTGCCGGAAAAGAAAGGAGCCGACCCGAAGGTCGGCTCCAGAACGACACCTTGCCCGGCCTCTCACCGCCTCGCCGGTCCTCGGCGCGCCTTGCATCGGCCCGCCTTGGATTCAGTCCTTCTTGATCCTCTTGTCCAACTCGGCTTCGCCGAAGTCCTGCTCCGTGCCAGCGACCCTGTATCTGTCCTTCTTGTTGAGACACCCGCGGATCGCCGAGACCACGTGGGCGTACTTCTCGACACCGAGGAGTCTTTCGTCGCGGTTCGCTGGGCGCTTGGCCTTGCGGAGCCTCGAATGGAGGGCCTTGAGTGGGTCCTTCTCGGACGCCCACATCTCGGTTCCGAGCCTGGTGGCCAACGGAAGGATCTTCTCCTCGCCGAAGTAGAGCCACGCCTTGAGGAACCCGCCTGCGAGCTGGTTCGAGTAGATCTCGCTGTGGTTTCCCTTGAGGGCCTCGATGATCCTCCCAATGACCTTGTAGTGCCGGAGTGCGTATAGAGCGATCACCTCCCTCTGTTGATGACCTCCGCTGCTCAGGCCGTAGGAGGCAGCGGACGCAGCCGGAACGATCCGGCCTGTGTTTTTGGGCGACTCTCCGAACTTCTGCTTGAAGAAGATCGTGAAGAAGTCAGCCGGGCCTCGCGGAAGGCCGATGTCGATCCCCTTGAACGCGTCGCGGGGGCAGTTCTTGGCAACCTGCATGGTCACTGTCTTGTTGGCCTTGACGATCGCGTGGAGCCTGTGCTGCCCGTTGATCAGGTTTCCATCGACGTCGAAGGCGATCCCCTCCGGCGTGTCCACCCACCTGTCGGCGACGATGAGTTCGGCGTAGTGGTCGACCTTGGGCCAGCATATGTTTCGGTTGTGGATCGTGTTCCTCTTGAGCCACTCGGCGGCCAACTCGGGCGTGATCGCCACTCCGCCGACGACCCACTCGATCTTGGATTGCCCGGCGTCGTCGACGGTAACAACTCCGGTGCCGACTGACCTACTCACCTTGGTGGTCATGACTTGGCCTCGGCGAGGGCCTTTCGGAGCAGACATCGGATCGCCGCGGAGCGCGTAAGCTCCGGGTCGTCCTGCCTCCGTATGTAGTCGTCGATCTGAGCACCAAGTTTGGGGTCGAGTCGGACGTTCGCGATCTCCGTCCCGCCCGCCTTGGTCGAAGTTGTCTTCTTGGCCACGAATCCCTCCGCGGTCAAGGCTAACAGCCAAACGACCACCTTGTCAAGCGTCGTGAAGTAACACAGTGCCATGTAGTCGCTTGTAGTCCCTTGTGGTCTCTTGGTGACCTTTGGTGGCCTACGGACTCGCGATGATCTTCACGTTCGGCCGCATGACGTAGGCACTCTCGGGCGGCTCCTGGCCGAGGATCGCGGGCCCCATAGGGTCCATGACCGCGTCGGCGGCGAGCCATCGCACGCCGCTAGGAGTCGGGATCCCGGCGAGCGCGAAAACGTGACTGAATTCTGATGGGTTGTTCGCGTTCGTGGCGATGGCCTTGTATCCAGCTCCTAAACCACACGCGAGAAACGCTGCCGCGAGCTGGCAGGACAAGCAGTCACAGTCGCCTCTGCCTGAGACGAACGAGAGGTAGCCGGGGCTTTGGACAAGCTCGCACGTGAGGCTGTCGTTCACGTACTTGATGTTCGACTTGGACCAATCGAGGAGGGTCTGCGCGATGCAGTAGTAGTCGCGCGCTGGGCAGTCCTTGACCACTTCCCGGAAATAGCTGACGAAGTAGGGGTCCTCGGCGGCCTCCAAGCTCATGTCCGCCATGGCATCGAGAGTCTCATCGGTTCCGCGAGAACCCGTCGAGATCCTGAGCTTCCTGAACGTCCCGGGATCTGGGCTCGGGCCTGAGATCGCCCTCGGGATCCCCGGGATCAGGACCGGCGTCTGCTCCTCGCCGAGGGCACCGAACCACCGAGCGCTCGGCCCCGACAGACCTCGAAGACCGCGCGCCCCGGGTCGTGTGCGTGGGGGGAACGGGGGGATTACGTCACGACCCGGGACGCCAGCGGCGAGATCCTTGAAGAACCTCATGTCGCAAAGATTACGCCCGTTGTGCTACCCTCGTCAAGCCGAGAGACGCTAGCGGCTGCCTGCTTCCTTTCAAGTGTGCACAAGTGCACACCGTCCAGTTCCTGTTTCAACCAGGCTGGGTTGCTTGCCGCTTCGCAGCGGTGAGCCTCTCCGTCCTGTCCGCAGGTGTCTATTCCCCTCAAGCCGAGGGTATTCGTTTTCGAGGTTCAGCGAGGCGTTGAGGTCGCGGTCCAGCTTGAGTCCGCACGCAGCGCACTTGAACGTGCGCTGCGAGAGGTCCATTCCTGGCCCGACCACGCCGCACCGGCTGCACTTCTTCGACGACGGCAGCCAACGGTCCGCGACAAGGAGTCGCGTCCCGTAAATGTCGGCCTTGTAGGCAAGCTGTCTTCTGATCTCTCCGAACATAGCCTCGCTCAAAGCTCGAGCGAGGCAGTGGTTTCGGAGCATTCCTTTGACGTTCAGGTCCTCGATCACTACCGCTTGGTTCTCACGGCAGATGTCGGTCGTCGTTTTGTGAACGAAGTCGATGCGTATTCGCGCGGCTCGCGCGTGAAGCCTCGCGAGTTGTTGGTTGCCTTTCTTCCAGTTCTGGGAACGGTAGTTCTTGTCTTTCGGAAACGCCTTCCGTCCGGCAGTGAGACGTCGTGCCTGGCTCCTCTGGAGGCGTCGTAGTTTTGCGAGCACGTGCTTGAGCGGCTTCGGCGCGTCGTAGACGACGCCGGCCGATGTCACGACGGCGTGCAGGATCCCAAGGTCAACGCCGATCACGTGGCGGCGCTGGTCTTCAAGCAGAGGCGCGGCGGAACACCTAGTTGCTCCGTCCTTCTTGAACTTGACTGGTCGCGGCGTGTCGGTCTCGACGGAGACTGAGACGAACCACTTGTCGGCGGTCCTGGAAACGGTCGCTGACATGATTTTGCCAGTGAAGCGCAGAGCTTCGGAGAGTTTGACACCACCGACGATCGGCAGGCGGATCGTCTTGCCGTCGATCTCGAACTTGTCGTTCGCGACGTAGAAGGAGTCGCGGCACCTGTGCTTCTTCTTGAACTTCGGTCGTTTCGCGAGACCTTTGCGAAACCTGACGAACGCGTCGCTCAAGTCGGCGAACGGCTGTGAATGAGCGTCGCGATGGATGTCTTCCAGCCACGGGAAGGCGTAGTACTTGTGCTCGTTGAAGGTGGCCTTGAGAACAGAGGTTTTCGGCCAGCCGCCGACCTCATCGATGGCGGCCTTCACGAAGCGCTTCGCGGTGGGTTTACGGAGACCTTCGGTCTTTGCAACAACAGAGGCCGCCTTCGCGGCTTCTGCTGCACACGCGAACTGGTCGTTCCATGCCCGGAGTGCTTCGTTCCAGACGAAGCGCTTCGTGCCGCACGCCTGCTTGAAGTAGGCCGCTTGGCTACAGGTCGGGATCAAAAGGATGCGATGAGCGAGGTTCACCTCCTAGTGGTCCGCAGCCTTGCGGCGCTCGGAGCGGGTGCGCGTCTCGTCGAGGCCGACGGGGTCCGAGCCGACCTTGACCCTCCGTGCCTCGGCGTCCAGCGCCTCGTAGACGGCCAGCTCGTCGATCCCGTCCTCGAGCGCCTTGATAACAAGGCCTCGAAGCGCACCGGCGAACTCCTCCTCGTCGGTCTTCCCGTGCATCCAGTTCCCAGTCGCGCCGCACTTGCACGCGACCTCCGCGAGCGGGATCTTGCCGCGGGGAGGGATCGGGGCGTGGCACATGGTGCACTCGATCACGGGGCGGCCACTCCCGGGATCCCGGCGCCGGAGATGTACCCCGTCGTGAGGTAGACGACGTCGTTCACGACCGCGTTGGCGACCTCGCGCCTCATGGCGTCCTTGCCGGGGAACTCGATCCCGTTCTGGATCGCGAAGACGGCGAGTCCTGCTCCGACGGCCTGCATGACCGCCGCGTCGCCCATGCCGTCGCGAATGTCTCCGAACGGGTTCTTGAGCACCTGCGTGAAGCCGCCCTTGAAGCACGAGGCCTCGTTCCTCACCCACGACTCTCGGTGCTCGATCATGAGCTTGGCACCGAGCACCTCCTCCTCGGGAGGATGCGTCAGGTCGTGGAAGTGGAGGACGGCGCGATCGTCCGCGTCCATGACGTGGCGGCCCCAGGCGACGGCGTGCCGCGAGTTCCGGTGGGCGACGAGGTATCGGTGCCCCGTGGTCCCTCCCTCGACCTCGATCACGCGGTGCTTCGCCCAGTCCTTGTGCTGGCTCGGAGTCAGGAACTCCTGGAGCACCTCGTTGGCCGGCGCGACCGAGCCGGGAAGGCACTGGGGGCAGGACATGGTCGGCTTCTTGACGGAGACGGCCCGGGCCCCCGCGTCCTTCGACTCGACGGCGACGGTCACGAGCTTCTGCGTGCCTGCCGTCTCCGTGACGTGGATCTCCCCGTTCGAGAACTTGAGGGCGACGATGGAGGACTTGGCGGGCCGCACGAGCTTCACGAACTCGTCGCCCACGTCCTGGATCGAGCCCTCGAGCCTGAGCGTCGACTTCCGCCAGCGCTTGAACTTGCCCGCGGGCTTGGGGATCGCGACGAGATCCGTCCACTTCCGCTCGCGGCCGATCTTGAGGAGCTTCTCGACGGCCTCCGTCTCGGCCGCGGTCGGGTCGTGGATGATCACCTCGACGGCCTTGCCGTCGTCAACACTCTCTAGACGCACGTCTCCACAGAAGCTCGGGACGAAGAGTCGGAAGGCCATGGGTTCTCCTAGAAAGTCTCGTCGGACTTGCCCGAGATCGTAGCCGAGGCGGCCGGTTCTGGCGAGCCTGTCAGGTCGCACGTGCAGGGCAACGCGAGGCAACGGCAACGAGTGGGAGCCGTGGGGTCGACGTAGTCCGACGGCGACACGAAGGCCTCGGCGGCCTGGGGCACGACCTTCGGCTCCTCGAGCGCCTTCGCGAGCGAGTCCTCGAGCTTCTTGACCGTGTCGCCAGAGAGGCCTGCTGTCTTGGCGCTCGCGAGTGCCGCAACGAGCATCTGGACTCGGAACGGGTCCATGGTCGGAGCGGGCGGGAGATCGCCGTAGCGCGGGCGACCCCCGGCGGCGCGCTCCTCCTTCTTCTCCATGAACTGCATGAAGGCGGCGACGCCCTCCCTGAGCATGCCGGACCCGAACGTCTCGATCGGTGGGCTGGCCGCAATGACGGGGCCTCCGCTGTATCCGAAGTCGGGTGCAGTTCCGGGGCCGTCACCCGTGTCCACGGCGTCGGGATCGACAGGGGCAAGCATGCCGTACATGCCCATTCCTCCGAGGCCGGGAGGCCTGCGCGGCGGAGCAGCGCCGAGGAGCGCACCCGCTCCCTCGGCCATCGCCCTGAGCGTCTTCGTGCTCGCCTCGACGAGGCGGGCGACGCGGCGCAGGCTCGAGACCGTGAGGGGGGCGTCGAGGAGCCGGCGAAGCTCGGTGCG
>OBEQ011291775.1_pt1 | contig 10476 bp, 11 predicted proteins | sample 1670901 | NCBI WGS metagenome assembly OBEQ01 (sample SAMEA104232315, study PRJEB22302) | groundwater metagenome | biome: forest; feature: aquifer; material: groundwater | place: USA | collected 2011-08-07 | depth 5.4 m | reverse complement strand
TTTTGGATTTTAATAAATATCTCAAATTTTCTAATTTCTCTAACGCATGAGTATAGCCTTGCGTAACAATTGAAGCAGCGTCGGTAGGAGTTGACGCTCGTTTGTCAGCAACAAGTTCTGTGAGCGAAATATTGATTTCGTGGCCGATGGCAACAACTGTGGGTGTTTTAACTTTAAAAATAGCCCGCACTAGCGCTTCATTGTTAAAAACTTCCATCAGGGATTCCTGGGCTCCTCCACCGCGCGTTATAACAATAATATCAAAACCCAAGTTATCAATTTTCGGCAGGATTTTTAGCAACTTTTTAACAGCAGCTGCTCCTTCAACTTGAACGTTGACGCTGTAAAGGCTGATTGTTGGAAATTTGTCAACTGTATGGGTTTTGAAATCATTCCAGCCGGCTGAACCTTTTGAAGTAACAAGACATACTTTTTTGGGATAAAGCGGTATAGTTTTTTTGTGTTTTTCGCCAAAAAGACCTTCTTTTTTTAACTTTTGATAAAGAATCTCAAATTGTTTCTGCAAGACTCCTTCACCAGTGCGTTCTAGTCTAAAAATGCGCATTTTATATTCGCTTTTCTTAAAAAGCGTAAGCATTCCATAGATAAGCACCTTTTGACCAATTACAATTTCTTGCGAGTTTAAAAGGAGTTTGGGTTCGAGAAAACACGGGAGCAAACTATTTTCATCCTTGAGGTTGATATAGGCGTAATACCAATTGGGATTTGTTTGAATTGATGAGATTTCACCCTCTACCCAGAACGTTAAAAGTTCTAATGTTTCTTGGGCAGCTGCATTGACCTCGGAAACTGAAAGAACTTGTTTGTCACCAATTTGTTTCACAGAAGAAAGTATACCACTTGGTCTCGATTTGGGGACTTGACAGTCAAATTTTCCCGTTGTATATATTATGGTGCTTATCGCAAGATAGGTAACTTGAAAGGGCTTCTCGCAAGAGAGGCCTTTTCTTATTAAGTTTTCCCAAAAAAAATTAGAAAAACTTTAAGCTTTGGGCCATTTCTTTTAAAACGGTTTCATTTTGATCGACATTTTCCTTATCATCTTTTTGAGTGTAGGCAATAATTAACGGATTTTTGGCATCAAATACTAAATAATAAAGAGAAATTAGCCCTTTGGGTAAATTGCCGTAACCAGTTGACTCAGTTTCGACTTTTTTTATAAGCCGTGAGTTAATGTCGATATTCTGAACAGATTTGACATTGCGAAATTCATTAGGATTTTCATAAAATTTCAAAGTATTTTCCCAGTCGGCGCTGTTAATAACGGCAATCTTAATTGGAGTCAAATTATCTTCTACGCTTTGGGGAATAACAAATGTGAAGGGTGCAAAAAAAGTGCATTGGGATTCATTCGAATTGTAAGTGGTGAACCAATCGTTTGGATATGAGATTTCAAAACCAAAAGTAGTATTGGAACATAACTTCACAGATGAGCCAATTACTTTTGACGACTGCACATCGTTATAGGGTAGTGGCTTTTCTATAGGATCCTCTTTGATTTTAGTTGATATCCCTTTAACCTGGTTTAAATTATTATTGGCGTTAATTTTTCCGAGAGAATATGAGGCCGCTCCGTAGGCTAGTGCCGCCACTAAAAAAACGCTTACTTTTATATAAAGTTGAAATTTAGCGAGCGTCAAAAATTACGTTCCTTTCTAGAAAGGAACTTTAGCTGCCCTGTGTCAGCAAATGCTGATTGCTTCTTTATGCGGAAGAGTTATCGTCTGAACCTGGTGTTTGCCCAGTGTCAACTGGCGGAGGTGAAGGTAGCGTGTCTCCAGTCGCCTCAGCCGGGCCTTCACTTGGCGGTGTTGACTCTGGTGGTGTGTCGGCTGTTGGGGAACCAGAATCTGGTGCCTGGCCTCCTCCCACAGTATCATCTTGCGGTACATCATTAGATGGTCCACCTTGATTTTGATCATCGCCGTTCATAATATCGACCTCCCTTCTTTCTTTTAATTCTAACAAATATCACTATTTTGTTGTAACCCCCTAAAAATTAATCGGAAATTTTTTCTGTGATTCTTTATATAATTGTTGATTGAGAATTTTTATTTTTGATTCCAGTGGTTTTTGAATCGAAGCTAGATTGACAAAATCCGGCCGGTTGATTTTAAGCGGTAATAGTTTGGCCCTTTCAGTGGTTATTTGCTTGGCTATATTGGCGATATTATCCCCAGCTTTAAATGCAATCTGGTAGGCCTTTTCTATTTGGGAAGGTTCATCTTGAGCCGGGGGCAGTGTTTCATCTTTTTGCAAAGCATTAATTATTTCATCAGCTGTAGCTGATATAAATTCGAAATATGAATTCTGCAAATTATAATAATTTTGGTATTTTTGTGATACTTTAATCTTTGATAATTCTTTAAGCGATGAAACAGCCTGATTTTTTAAATCTTTGTAGTAGGTGATAATTTTCTCTTTATCCTGCTTTTGCCAAATGTCATTTTTAACAACGCTATTTTGACTATTGTTAATAGAAATAACTTTCAATATATCATTTTCAAACTTAAAATCATCAATAAAATTTGATAGCAGCAACTCTGCTTGGTTGTAATAATTTATAGAATCGATTTTAAGGTCTTCGTAACCTTCGGGAGTTTTAGCTTTGTTAATTAATTCTTTTTGAAAGTCTAAATTGTTTTTTATAGATTCAATTTGGGATAAAATTTTCTGGTTATCACCAATAACAACACTAAGATCTGCCTGGAGCATGTTGCTTTCCGTTGTTGTTGCTCTCGCGTAGTTTGAATCAACAATATCCAATGATTTAACGACTTCATCAAGAGATTGACTGCTGGTAATTAAGTTGGAGCTAACCAGACCGATAAACTGTTTTTTATCAGAAATTTGTTTTTTTTGGCTAGTTATCTTAAATAGATAGAAAGCTGCGACGATTATGAGCAAAGATATAGGGATAAAATAAATAAGTCTAGAAATTTTCGGCGGGTGTTTAGATGGCAGTTTTAGCATTGCAGGCAGCTAATTCCATTGTATGACAGTTTTAAGGTTTGCGCCAGACTAAAAGTTCTGAGAGCAGAAATCCGCTGATAAAACCGCCAGCATGAGCAACATAGGCAACTCCTCCAACGGATGCAGTAACAACTGCCACAGAGGCAACTCCATTGAAGGCTTGAATAAAAAACCAGTAAATTAACATGAAATTTGCAGGCAAGGCAATAATCAGAGGCAGACCAAAAATAGGAATAATCGTGTCTATTTTATTTCTGGGGAAATACCTTAAATAAGCACCAAGGACACCTGCAATAGCACCGGATGCACCAATCATGGGAAGAGGGGAAGTGGGCATAAATATATACTGAATAAAACTGGCACTGATTCCGCAAATTATATAAAAGGCCAAGTATTTAACGTGCCCAATTATGGCTTCGACATTATCACCAAATATCCATAAAAACCACATGTTGGAAATTATATGTAAAAACCCTGCGTGTAAAAACATAGATGTCACAAAAGGAGTTAGGGTTTGAGTGTTATTAAAATTAATATTTGCAGGTATCAGAGCACTTTTATTTATAAAATGTTGAATATTTGGTGCTAGTAGCTCCTGTAGAAAAACGTAAATGTTTAGGGCAATTATAGTCAGGTTAACAAATGGGAATTTGCCTAGATTTTGACTGTCGCGAATCGGAAACATGTTACCTTAGGCTTGGTATTTTACAGTAAAAAGTTGAGTTTGGCGAATCAAAATTAAGAGATTTTTTTATTTACCTCTTGAATTTCGGGTTTTTATCACCCAATTTATTGGTTGCACAAAACCAGAAACGACTCTTGCAATTCGGGTTTTATTCGGTTAATATAAGTTGGTGACTTACGAAACTTTGATTGATGAGCCGGTTAAGGTTTGGGTGCTATTTGATCACGGCCTTTTTCCCATGGCCATGAATTGGAACAAAAAGCTTATAAAGTTTCAAAAAATGCTATTTGCAAGTAGTAAAAGGGTTGGCCAGGTCAAGATTATCAATTTCGTTTGTGCTTCTGATAGCGCCAATTTTGAACTTGAATACAACAGTGATAATTATATATGGAGGCTTAAAAAAATAATGCCACTTGATTAGTCAGGCGAATAACTAATGCCTAGAGTCATATTGCATGTTGACTTAAATAGCTTTTTTGCTAGAGCAGAACAGCAAACTAACCCTGTGCTCCGCGGCAAATCGGTAGGTGTTATTAAAGCCAAAGGACGAACTTGTATTATTGCCGCATCACCTGAAGCTAAAAAATATGGCGTCACAACCGGTAGCCGGGTAAATGACGCCCGGAAACTTTGTCCACAAATTATTTTGGTGCCAGCTAATTTTGCAAAGTATCAAGACATAAGTTTGCGTTTTATCAAAATTTGCGCTGACTATTCACCCCTTTGCGAAGTCTTTTCGCTGGATGAATGTTTTATCGATGTAGGTGAAACGGAAAAGTTTTTCGGGAATGCTTTTAATATTGCCTTTGAAATTAAAGAAAGATTAAAAAGTGAAATTGGTGATTTTTTAACTTGTTCTATTGGTGTTTCTCACAATCGGCTGTTGGCTAAACTTGCATCAATCCAAATTAAAGAAGATGGGCTTTTTTGGATAACAGAGGATAATGCCCTGCAGGTTTTGGACAAATCGAATTTAATGGACGTTTGTGGACTGGGCTTTGGTCTTTTCAATCATTTAACTCAATTTGGTATTGATAATTTCCCAAAACTAAGATCTTGCCCATTACCTTTTCTGGATAAACATTTTGGTCCGTTTTGGAGTGTGCATCTTTATAATTTAGCACGAGGTATTGATCAAACATCGGTTCTAGCTTATACAGAACTTGCTCAAGCCAAAAGCGTGGGTAGGACTTATACAACACACCGATTGTTAACAAGTTGGGATGAGGTTCAAAAGTTAGTGCGCAATCTTTGTGAGGAAACAGCAGCTAAAGCTAGGTCTATGAACTTGAGCGGCCGCTATGTTGGCTTGATACTTAGAACATCGCCAAAACACTGGTCAGGGTTGGACGATAAAAACTCTCAATCTTGGTATGGACATAGAACTTTGAAAAATTATATTGACTCTGGTCGTGAACTTTTTGAAATTTGCAAAATAATTGCCCGCAGCTGGCAAGTTGGAAACATAATCTTTTGTGGGGTAACACTGGCGATGCTTGTCAAAAAAGATTACCTTTGCCCTCCCTTATTTTTTGATGATAGACAACGGGAAAAGCTAGTCAAAGCCACAGACAAAATTAATGATGTCTTTGGCGACTATACGATTTTCCCAGCCAGACTTTTGGGTATTGATATAGTAAGACCAGAGGTAACTGGTTATTTTGGTGATAAAAGTTATCAATTAAGAAATACTGTCTGATTTGGCTTAATTTACTCAGTAAACACCTGGGTGAACATTTTGCCATATACTCCGCCGTCGATTGCACCGATACCGACTTTAGCAAAACCGGGGTCCAGAATATTTCTTTTGTGACCTGGGCTGTTCATAAGGCCGGTGTGGGCCCTTTGGACATTGGGGGCAAGCGCTAGATTTTCCCCGGCGTAGCTATAGTTAATACCAGCCTTAATTAATCTATCGCCGACATCTTTACCTTCTGGTGAATAGTGAGAAAAATAGCCACGTTTAAACATGTCCTCGGAATGTGCGCGCGCAACCACTGCTCGTTTGTCGTCCCAAACTAGGGGCCTGACACCGGCTGCCAGTCTTTCTTTATTAACAAGCGCAAACATTTCCTGCTCGCTTTTGTAGTCAACTGTTAGATCACTTTGGGTGAATTTAAGGTCAATGGATCCTTTTTCCTCGGGTTTAACCGTTAAAAATGTTAGGCCTTGTTTGGTAATGGGCCCAAAGATACTGTTTAGGGGTTTTTCCAGAGCTGTAGCTTGACTAACGAGTTGTGAACCAATTTTGGAATCATAGATATCTTGTTTAATATCTGGTCTGACTGGCAAGGAGACAACAAAAAGCAATAAAAATGCCAAAAATAGCACAGCGTTGAGGGCAGCTGGCAAAAAACCGAGGTACCTATTAACTGGGCTTGCTCTGTATTTTTCTAAAGTGCTTTTCAAAAGTTTTGTAGCAAAACCAAAAAATATACTTTCGGCAATGATCCAAAGCAGGAGAAAGCCAACTGGGTTGGCAGCGATTGCCGGCAGATTAAATATTTTTATTAAAATACTTGCTACCTGTGAATAAAAAGCCAAGGCAAATATCAGCGAAAAAAGGAGTCCCAGAATATTTAATGTTTGATTAAAAAAACCCTGCCGCAGACCCTCTAGTGCAAATAGGATAACTATTAATAAAATAATAAAATCGATCCAGTTCATATTACCATTTAGAGTTTAGAGCCTAGAGGTTAGAATTTCAAATTTCAGAAAGCTTGAAATTTAAGTTGAATTTAATTGCCTTACGGCTTGAAGATAGTTGAAGGGGACTATAAATTTTGATTTCAATAAAATAACTAGGGGCGGATTATATACAGCACTTACAATCCGCCACTGCCTAATTATTTAGCTGCTTCTTCTGTTTTAGCAGCTTCTTCTACCGGTTTTTGATCGGTAGCTTCTACCTTTTTGTCATCATCAATCATATAATTCACCTCCTTTCAAAACTTCTCTCTTGAAGATTAAGTCTACTATTAATCAGGTGGAGTAATTGATTAGGGTTTTTTATAAGGTCTAATTCAATCCACGAGTCATATTCATCGTGTTTTCTTAAGGTATTCTTTTCAGAATCGAAGAGCTGACCATCCAACCAAAAAAAATCTTTGCTAAAATCTATGGCCTCAGTTTTGTCCAGTTGAAAAGTAGTTGGTTTAATTCTCTTAATCAAGATAACTGAATCAGGGAGGAGAAATTGAGATAGGTATTTTGCTGTTTCTTTACTGCTTCCCTGACATCTGGAGCTAAGCCAGGAAACAGAGTAATTTGCCAAGATGTATTTGAGAAATTTATCCAAATGCAGGGCAGGGACAACACCCCTGGTTAAAATTACTCCATCAATTCCAAGATAAATGTTTCGTCCCATATTTAAATTGTTCCGTAAAGTTAAAGAAGCGAATCTACTTAATTAAGAGTTGTATTTTGTGAAAAGGGGAAAAAGATACCTCAAAGTTTAACTATATAAGTTGACTATCTTTATCTTGTCTAATCAAAAATTATTCGAAGTTAAGCAGATTTACTACTTTAACCCGCTAATTCAAATATAGTATAGCAGAAAATGTGAGTAAAATCTACTAGAGGATTAATGCGTGATGTGGGGGCACTACCTCTTGATTTGAACCAATCATTATCAATTTCAAAAGATTTAAGTGAGGCTTCCTGAGTCACCTATCATTTTTAGGTTCGAAGCAGCCAATATTCCTAAGAATAGATGAACTATTCTTTATTCATTAAAAACCTTAATAATCCACCGGTAGCCAAAAGCTACCCTCAGCCCTGTACTCTTTTTCTGCGTTCTTCAAGTTCATCTAAAATTATCTTACGGATTCGGATGTTTTGAGGGGTAACCTCCACAAGTTCCGTATCGTCAATATATTCCAAAGCGTCTTCAAGACCCATCTTAACAGTTGCGTTCATATGTTCGGAAACGTCTTCACCTTTACTGCGCATATTGGTCAGGTGCTTTTCCTTGCAAACATTAATCCTTATATCATCTGCTCTGGGGTTTCTACCTATAACCTGTCCTTTATAGACAATTTCCCCTGGCCCGACAAAAATTGGTCCTCTTTCCTGTGCATTAACAAGGCCGTAAGTTTTAGTAGTCCCCGATTCGTATGCAACCAAAGAACCGTGTCCTCGACTGTAAAAATTTTCAGTTTCCGGCCGATATTCGAGAAAAAGTGTGTTGATAATTCCCAGGCCTTTCGTGTTGACAATGAATTCACTTCGATAACCAAATAGCTCTCTCGTCGAGATTGTAAATTCGAAAAACGAAATATTTTCTTCCGTTTTTAAATCCAAAAGTCCTCCGTGCCTTGCACCCATCTTTTCCATTACAACTCCGGCATATTTTTCCGGCACTTCGATGAAAACTTGCTCGTAAGGCGTCATCTTTTGTCCATCTATAATTTTGGGTATAACTTGTGGCCTTGCAACTTGGAATTCGTAACCTTCTCGTTTCAACCGTTCAATAAGAATGGAAATGTGCAATTCCCCACGACCTGAAACTATCCAGTCACCATTAGATCCATCTTCGACACGAAGAGCAACGTCTGTTTCAAGTTCTTTGAAAAGCCTCTCCCTTATCTGTCCCGAAGTCTTGAATTTTCCCTCGCGGCCAGCTAGTGGAGAATTGTTAACCGAAAAAGTCATCCGAATTGTCGGTTCTTCAACTTTTAAAACCGGCAAGGCAACAGGTGTTTTACTGTCTGCAATAGTTTCTCCAATTGTAATGTCATCTGCTCCGGAGACGGCGACTATATCTCCCGCTTCTGCTATATTTACATCTTTCTTCTCGAGTCCGACAAAGCTGGCAACAGCTACAACTGTCACTTTCTTCTCTACACCGTCATGCGTTATTTGAATTACATCCTGCCCGGCAGAAATAGAGCCGTTATAAATTTTGCCGATTGCAATTCTGCCTTTGTGCAAGTCGTACGTTGTGTTCGAAACTAGTATTTGCAGTGGTTTGGAAGCATCTCCCAAAGGCGCGGGTACATGTTCCAAAATCGCTTCAAAGACAGGCGAGATATCTGTCATTTCCGAAATTTCCGCAGTTTTTCCAGCTAGTCCGTCGCGGGCGACAGAATAAATAACCGGGAAAAAAACAGTGTCCTCATCCGCACCAAGTTCAACGAACAAATCAAAAACTCTATTCAGAACAAAATCGACCCGGGCATTAGCTTTGTCTACCTTGTTGATGACTACAATGATTTTGAGCCCTTGTTTCAAAGCCTGTTTTAAAACGAAACGGGTTTGAGGCATTGGGCCTTCTTGAGCATCAACAAGAAGTAAACATCCGTCTACCATCGAGAGCACTCGTTCTACTTCGCCACCAAAGTCGGCATGACCCGGTGTGTCTACGATATTTATTTTTGTTCCTTGCCACACGACAGAAGCATTTTTGGAAAAAATCGTTATCCCTCGTTCTTTTTCCAACTCATTGCTGTCCATAATTAGTTTTTGGGAGACAAGTTCTTTTTTGAGCTCTGTTTTAGATTGCCGAAGCAGGGCATCTACTAGAGTAGTCTTACCGCAGTCAACATGGGCAATTATGGCAATGTTTCGAATGTTTATCATTAAAAAGTTGTTAAAAAAACCGCCCGTCGGCGGCTTAGCAAATTTTACCATAATTTAAGTAATAACTGTGGGGGCACAGGGACTCGAACCCTGAACCAATTGCTTAAAAGGCAATTGCTCTGCCAATTGAGCTATACCCCCGCGCAGCAAGGCGTAAACATGACGCAGTGTTAGTATACCCTTGATTGAATGAAAATTATAACCAATTTTTGATAATCCATCAATATTAATTTTCACTTGACATTTTTCATAGGGAATATATTAATAATAATAGACATTCAACTTGTAATTTAACAAACGAGAAAGGGGGTGAAAAGAGAAAATGAACCTGGAATTAATTTATGCATCGGTATCCTCAACTGTTTTAAATTCCCTAGTGGCATTTATTGAGTATATACCTTCATTCATCGGGGGATTAATTATTTTAATAATCGGGCTGGTAGTAGCCGCTATTGTCTACAGGATTATAACTGGTGCCATGAATTTCATTCAGCTTGAGAAATTTTTAGCCCGATACGGGGTAACCAAAATGGAGGGCAGAGATATTGAGTGGAGCGAAATACTGGCCCAAATTGTCAGATGGACTATTATCATTGTCTTTTTGGTGCCGACTCTTCAGGCGTGGCGACTAAGCGCTGTTAATGCAGTTTTAAATAGAGTCATACTTTATATCCCTAACGTTCTGGTTGCGGTAATTTTGGCGATGATCGGTTTGGTATTTGCCAGACTTAGTCATAAGCTTGCCTATAGTGCTGCAAGATCTTTGGGCCAACATCTTGCCAATACAGTAGCTCTAGTTGCTCAATGGTCGATAACTATATTTGTAGCTTTTCTGGTTCTTCATCAGTTGGGCGTTGCCCAGGAATTATTAAGGATACTATTTGGAGGACTGGTGGCGATGATCGCTATTGCCGGAGGTTTAGCTTTTGGACTTGGGGGACAGCAAACTGCCAAGCAAATACTTGACGAGCTTTGGAAAAAGTTTCATAAGTAGAGCGTAGTGACTTGGCTGAGCGGAACGAAGCCTAGAGCTATAGGTGGTTTATGTGGTAAAATCTTTTGGTTTTAAGGCGCCATCGTCTATTCCTCGACCCGCAAAGCGGCCGAGGGCCTGCACTCAGCACTGAAAACCCGCGGCTGCAAGGCGGTACTGTACCACGCGGGTCTGGACGACGACGCCCGACGCCGCGCCCAGGACGCCTTCATGGGAGCGCCTG
>OBEQ011260770.1_pt1 | contig 10477 bp, 8 predicted proteins | sample 1670901 | NCBI WGS metagenome assembly OBEQ01 (sample SAMEA104232315, study PRJEB22302) | groundwater metagenome | biome: forest; feature: aquifer; material: groundwater | place: USA | collected 2011-08-07 | depth 5.4 m | reverse complement strand
GCGCAACGCCCGCGGCGGAGGCGGTTGGACTGGACGCCAGCGCGGGCATTATCGAGCACACGCTCTCGCCAGGCCAGGTGATTCAGGGCACCATGGACCTGGCCAACACCGAAGACACGCCCGTACACGTGAGCGTGTACCTCGAAGACTGGACGTATACTGAGGATGGGAGCGGTCAAAAGAACTTTGCCCCGGCCGGCACGACGCCGCGCTCCTCAGCCACCTGGATCAGTTATTCCCCGACGCAGATCGATTTGGCGCCCCACGCCCGGACGACCGTCGATTATACGATTCGCGTCCCGCAGGATGCCTCGCTGTCGGGCGGCTACTATGCGGTGCTGTTTTCCGAGTCGATCCTGCCGACCCCCAAAACACTGCAGCCAGGCGACGTGTTCATCGAGTCCTCCGCCCGCATCGGCACCTTGTTTTTGCTGGGCATCCGCAACACGGTGCACTATCAAGCCAGGCTGGCCAACCTCGCCGTGAGCGCCTCCAGCTCCGGCGGCCTGGTGATCGACGGGGTGCTCGACAACGAGAGCAACGTGATCGCCCGGTGTGAAGACGGCTCCTTCCACGTGCAGTCGTCCGATGGCCTCATCGCCGCCAGAGGGCAATTGCCCCCGCGCTTTGCCTGGATGCGGCAGGAGGTGCCGCTCCACGCGGAATCAAGCAGGCGCGTGCCGCCGGGCGGCTACAGCGTCATCCTCACCTACGACTGCGGCGATGAGCTGTTCATCAGCGAAGAAGCGCCGCTGACGGTCCGCTAGGTGCTGGTAAAGAGTTTCGATGAGCCAGCGGGTGGCAAGGCATTTGCGAAAGCCGCGCATTGCAGATTTTGCGAGCCCCCGACGAGAAGGCCGGCGCAGCAAAATGTGCCGCGCGGCGTCGCAAAGGCCTTGACAGGCGCCGAGGCAGCCGTTCCTTGCTGCCGAGGTGTCCCGCGCCCGGCAGGGGCGCGGGGACCCGCGGTCAAAATTACCAGTGCCGTCCGCTAGCTCTTCTGGATTTGCCACGAGAACTTGGTAAGATACACAGCGTGCATGATCCAGCCATCCTTTCGCCCCCCACGGCGGCGGCGGGCTCATCGTGGCCGAGCGCGCGATCGCTCGGCCTCCGAATAGGGATTGTTGTCGGTCTCTGGAGTGTCATGGCACCTCACGCCACCGCGCAACCCACGCCGACTTCCGCACGTCTAGACGCGACGCCGTCGGGCACGCAGCCTCACGCTCCGTCAGCCCCTCCGAAGGAAGCGGACAGCCACCCGGAGGAGGTGTTTGAGTTGGGCGTTGGCGAGAACCGGCGCATCGACGTGCCTGGACTCTCGCGGTTTTTGGCGGGCAACCCTGACGTCGTGAGTGTGCTGCAGGCCGGTCCGTCAACGGTCCAGGTGACCGGCGTCAAACCCGGACGAACGTTCGTGCATGTCTGGGGAACGTCGGGCCGACGGACGTTGGTTGTCAATGTCGTGTGGGAACGCTTTGAAGCGCCCCTTCGACGCGGCCCGCCACTGTCTCCAGAGGCCGAGCTGCTGGAACGCTCGGAGCCGCTGGAGATCGGCTATGACGTCACGTTCGAATCGGTGCGCCGTGGGGAAAACTATCGTGACGCCGATCGCAATACCACGAACATCTTGCGGCACACGGTGACGCCGCGCATGCCGACCCCGTATGGCCTTTTTTCCTCGCTGGCGCGCTTCTCGCGGAGCAACGAGCGCCAAGATCTCGACACGTGGGTCGCCTCGCTGCGCGATGGGCGGCTTGGCCCCGTGCGAGATTTCGATTTCACCGTCGGCGATACGTCGACGCCGTTCGGCGGCACCTTTGTGCCGACGACCGGCTATCGCGGCGGGACCTTCCAATACCGCGGCCTCCATCCGTGGGAGGGCACGATGCTATGGGGGCAGGAGTTGAGCACGGTGTTCGCCCAGCCGCTGGCGGGCGCCGAGAAGGCGGAGTCGTTCGTGGCGGGGGCCGGCTTGGAGTACAACGAGCCGCAGAGTCCCTGGAGCACGCTGGGTACCGTGATGTTCGGCTATGGTAACGCACGCCAGGCGACCAACAGCGACTATGTGGCGGACCTGCAAAGCCGCGTGCGCGTGGTGCCGCCGCTGCATCTGGAAGGCGAGGTCGCGGTGAACGATCACGCCGACTATGTCTACACTGCCGGATCAGTGTGGCACGCGCGGCGGAGCGACATGCGGGTCACCTGGCGGGACATCGACCCGAACTATCAGTCGCTGACCGGTTCGGTGAACGACCAGGGCGAGCGCGGCGTGCGCGCCGAGGGCAGCCTGCAGATGACGCCGACGATTGCGCTCGGCGGCACCGGCGACTTTTATCAAACGAGGCAGTTTCAAAACCCAAACGATCCTGGCGCCATCAACCAGGACCTGTTCGGCCGGATGAGTTGGGAGCTGACACGCGATACGCGCGTCTATGGCGACGCGAGCTATAGCGATACGTCGGGATTTTTCTCGCCGTCCCGTGACAAGGGTTGGGGGGTGGGCGGGACGCAACGCCTTTGGACCAATCGGCTGCTCCCTCCACTGCCGTACGTCGACGTGTCCGGCCAGGTCTCGCACCAGGAAAGCCGGAGCGTCCCCACGCCTCAACTGGATTTCGATGCGGAGACGTATGGGGTTGGCGCGTCGGTGCCGCTGCCGTTGGGTTTCACCGCCGATGCCGCGCACGATTGGACCCAGCTTCAAGAGCTGGCCACCGGCTCGAGGTCCGGGCCGCGGCGGCTGACGCTCGGCTTGTCGCATTCATCCAGCCTGGGTCCGTTTTCGCTCTCGGGGCGCACGTCCTACGAGCGGCAGCGCGAAACCGGAGCGTTGCGCAGCCAGCTCTCCGGCGAGAATCGGATGCTGGGCGAAGCGGGCGTGTCCATGGAGCCGACGGACTGGGCCAGCATGTTCCTCAACGGCCGCGTGGAGCACGTCGAGTTCGAAAGCGGCGCGGAAGCCCAAATGGAATTCGGCCTGTTCACCGGGGCGCGCGTCGTGCTGAATACCGGCGTGCGCTGGGACAAGGCGACGTCGGTCCGGGGGATCGTGTTCCGCGACGTCAACGGCGACGGCGTGCGCCAGCCTGATGAACCGGGCATCAAAGGCGTGCGGATCGTGGCGGGCATCGCCAAGCGCACGACGACCGACAAGGAAGGGCAGTTTTCGTTCTGGCGCGTCGCCGGCAAGGCCGTGCCGATCAGTCTCGACCTGAAGACGCTGCCGGCGGGATACGCCCTCTCGACACCCCGCACCATCGTGATCCGGCCTGGCGAGCAAGCCAAGCCGTTCCTGGCATTCGGCGCGCTGGCCCGCGGAGAAGTCCGCGGCCGGGTCTTCTACGACGTTGACAACGACAAGAAGCAGACCATTGCGGACCGTGGACTCGAGGGGGTTCGTGTGGAACTGGGCGGCCGCGTGGTGCAGACGGATCGGTCCGGATGGTTTTTCTTTCGCCAGCTTCCCTCAGGGCCGTACGCGGTGACGCTGGTGCTCTCGAGCGTCCCGACGCGATTTCTGCCGACGGTGCCGGTGCGCCAGCAGCTCACACTGCCGGATGGCGGCGTCGTCAACATCGACTATCCCCTGACCATGCAGCGCGTCCTGGAGGGCCATGTGTACGTCGACGCCAACCGCAACGGCGCGCGGGACCTGCGCGAAGAGGGGGTGTCGAATATTTCCGTGTGTGTCGACGGGCAGCGCGCCACCAAGACCGACCAGATGGGACACTATCGATTCGAGGACATGGCCGTCGGCACCCATCACCTCGTGCTCAACTGCGGCATGCCGCTGCGCGGCCTGATCCCGCTGTCGGACGCGCAGCCGACGCTCACCATCACGCCGGATGATCCGGAGGCCACAACTGTGGACTTCCGGCTGGACCGGTTGCCTGAACTGCCGGACACCACCAGTATTCCCGAGGATTACGGTCTGACCGACGACCCGGACGATCTGACACTGCCCGGGCCTCCATGATGAGTCGCAGAGTCCGACGCGTCACCGTGAAACGGCGGCGTGTTCTCTGGCTGGCGCTGGGCGCGATGCTCTGTGCTTGGCTGGCGGATGGATCGCGACCCGTCGACGCAGCGGTCACCTTTACGGTCACGGGGCTGCGGGGTGGGAGTCTGGCGGATCTCGGGAGCCTGGGGCCACACCGTCAGACGACGCACGAGGAGTTGACGATCACCGCCAACCCCGGCGCCGCCCTCCAATATCGGATCACGCAGACCTTGACGCGGCAGCTGATCAACGAGCGCGGCGCCCGACTCGATCCGCAGTGGATCATCCTCGAGCTGACCGGCAACACCTCGGGCACGCTACGCATCCAAGGCCCGGCGCGCCTTAGCAGCATGCCGACCGACCTATTTGTGTCCAGCGTGACCGGCAAGGCCGAGCGACTGACGTTGCTGGCGAGCGTGTCGCTGCCATCGGCGCCGTCCGGGACGATCCGCGACGCGCCGCAAGCGGGCACATACACGGGATCGCTGTCGTATGTGATGCATTCGATCACCGGCTCGGTGGTCAGGACGCAGACGATGCAGGTGCGCCTGCGCGTCGAGCCGATCATCATCTTGACGCTGGCCGAAGGGTTCCCGTCGCGCATCAGCTTCGGCACCCTGGTGCCCGATCGGCTCTCAGAACCTCGAACCATCCGCGTCCAACTCGTCAGCAACCTGCCGGGCACGGTGCAACTTGAGCATGTGCTCGATGACCCGATGCGGAACCAGCGAGGCGATGAATTCCCGGTCTCAGCGATTGAGCTAAGCAGCACCTTCACGGGCGGAGAACGGACGAGCCGGCCGATGACTCAACGCATGACCCTGTCTCCATCGGTCGGGAACGTCTCCACCCCGAGTCAGCTGGAATTGGTCTATCGCACGGTAGTGCCGGAGCATCAGGCCGCCGGGATGTATCGCGGCACCATCGCCCTGAGTCTGTCTGGCACCACAAGCCTGAACCGAGATCGGCTGAGAATTCCGATGGAGTTGACCGTGCCACAGATCCTGTCGCTGACGATTCAATCTCCGGATGGTGGCCAACCCGAGCTGAACTTCGGATCGCCAGTGCTCGGTCGGCCCAGCGAGCTCAAGGCGTTGGTCATTCTGGTCAAGACTAATTCGGGGCGGCCCTACCAACTGATGCATTCGCTCTCACGACCATTCGTTGGGAAGAAGGGCCAGGCGCTGCCTTCCGATGCGCTGCAATGCGCGCCGGCGCTGCGTCTGGACGGATCGCTGCAAGCCCCGTTGAGTCCTGTGCCGGTGTCTTCTCGCGGCCTGATCTACCGTTCGGACTTACATGGGACCCCGCTTGACAAGCTCTTCATGGTGTGTCAAGTGACGGTGCCGCAGGACACGTTAGCTGACACCTACCGCACCCGGTATCAGCTCACCCTCACGCCACCATGAGCTAACGCAGTTAGCGCTATTTAAAGTAATCTTGACAGGCTTCAAAAACTTCTAAAAGATACTTCCATCAGTGAGGAGGTCTTGACGTGCTTTTGGACGAGGGAGTCGGGGTGAGCATGTTGCGCAGACGATCCATCCTTGAGGATCATCGCCTCACCGAGCGTGAGCAGAAGAACCTGGAGCTGCTGGAGATGATCCGGCAGCGCGGGGTGCTGACACGCACGGAACTGTCCCGAGGGACCGGTTTCAACATCGTCACGGTCTCCAATTATGTCTCGGAATTTATCAAGCAAGGGCTGGTTGTCGAGCGAGGGTTCGACGTGTCGACCGGCGGGCGCAAGCCGATCTTGGTCGAGCTCAACGCCAATTCGGGCTACGCGATCGGCGTGGACCTGGGCTTGATGGACTACTCAAAAACCTACCTTTCCGCGGTCATCACCGACCTCCGCGGCACCGTCGTGCACCGCATCGTCAAACCGCGCACCATCGACGGGATGGACCGGGTTCTGGTCTCTGCCGGCGACCTCATCCGTCAACTCATCAAAACGAGTCCCATCGACGCGAAGAAGATCCGCGGCGCGGCGATCGGCGTCGGCGGCATCGTCGACGTGCGCGCGGGCACCGTGCGCGACACCTCGCATCGAGGCATCCGCACCAGCTACTTGGCGCTCCAGGGTCGCTGGGAAGCCGAGTTCAAGATGCCCGTCCTGATCGGCAACGACGCGACGCTGGCGGGCTACGGTGAGTATCGGCTGGGCCTGGACCGTCCCGTCGAGAACATGGTCTATTGCTATTCGGATGTCGGATCCAGCCTCATCTTTCATGGCCATATCTATTGGGGATCCTGTGGCAGCGCCGGTGAAGTGGGCGTCTTTAACGCGTCGGAAGACGATTACCTCTCCTGGGTGAAGGCGCCGGGGTTCGTCCTGACCAGCGTGTGGGACTTGGGGCTGGTGTCCGAGGCCAAGAAGCTGGTGAAGGAAGGCAACTCAACGGCCATCACGCAGCTGGCGCAAGGCGACGTGGAGGCCATTACGCTGGAATCGATCATTCAAGCCGCGCAAGCCGGCGACCAAGTGGCGCGCGAGCTCCTTGAGCATGGCGCATTGCAGTTGGGGATCCGCATTGCCTCGACCGTCAATCTGCTGAATCCCGAGGTGGTCGTGATCGGTGGAGGGATTGAGCGGGCGGGGTCGCTGTTGCTGGAGCCCGTCTGGCGTGCGGTCCGACGATACGCGTATGAAGAGCCGGCGAGCTTAGTCGATGTCTTGCCCGCGAAACTGGGAGAAAATGCCGTGGCACTTGGTGCAGCGTGCTGGGTGATCCGCGAAGTGTTCATCCAAGCCTAGGAATGCCAAAGGACCAGCCTCAGGGCAAGACCTTGTGGCGGCTGTCCGGATTCATCCTCGTCGCACATCCCGTCCGACACCTTTTCCATTCGTCCTCGACGCGCCTGTCCGCTGCCCGTCCAGGCGTTGATCCGTCATCCACTCCGTTGCCTCGTCCCAGATGGGTGCGAGCGCGTCCCGGCAAGTTGCCGTCGCCGATGCTGCTCGTCGCCGGACTCGCGGTCCTGGGCAGCGTCGCCATCCTCTCCGTGATGCAGATCGGCACACTGAACCAGCGCCTGACCGGCAAGGAGCAGGAGCTGGCGACGATGCTGGCGCAGAACGAATCGTTGAAGCAGGAGCTGGCCAACCTCGAGGCGGAGCAAAAGTCGCTGGAGGGCCGGCTGAATGATCTGCGCGGGCAGTTGACCACGTCGACGGCGGAGCGCGAGCGCATCCGAGCCTCGATGGACGAGCTGCAGACGCGCTTCAAGGCGCTGCAGGACGAGAACGGCCGCTTCCAAGCGCAGATCGACCGTCTCAACAAGGAGCGGGACGAGGTCAGCGCGCAGCTGCAGCAGGTGCAGAAGGACAAGGCGGCGCTTGAGCAGGCGGCCACGCGGCTGAGAAATCGGTTCGCGTTTCTTGATCGCGATTATCGACAGTTGGAATCCGCCTTCACCGATTTGAAGCAAGCCAAACAGTCGGCCAGCGCGGTGCAGCCGACCGCTCGCTATGAACCGCCGGCGCCGATCCCTCCAAGACCGATGGGTGGTGCTCCCGTTGTGCAGCCCGCGCAGGGAGCGGAGACGCCGCCGACGGCGGATGCCGCGGGCGGAGGAACTAGGCCCTCGATCGAGTTGGCGCCGATCGTCGTGCGGCGCGCCCAGGCCGAAGTGATGCGGTCATTGCAGGGACGGGTCGTCGAGGTCAACGAGATCCACCAGTTTGTCGTGATCGACAAGGGCTCTGAAGACGGCGTCCAGATCGGCGCGACGTTTGATGTCTTACGCGGGGGCGCGATGGTCGGCCAGATCGTCGTGATCCGCGTTCAGCCGCGCTTGGGCGCCGCGGAGATTGTGCCGGCCCGCACCACGGGCATCCCGCAGGTCGGGGACCGGGTGATCAAACGGGAGTCATGATCGGCGCGGGCCGTTGCGCGCCGTGAGTCCGCCGCGAGTTCAACCTCGCCGGATCCCGCCGCGTTCATGCCTGCGCTTGAAAGCGAGCGCATGAGGTCGATTCCGAGCACGTCCTTCCTGTCCGCGTCCCACGGCGCGTCCACGCCCCGGACCTCCGGGTCCGTCGGGTGAACGCCAAGCGCGGCGGGGTCCGGTTCGGCGGCTCCGGGCGAGGTCAGCTCGTCGTCAGCACGCGTCAGCTGGCCACGCTGGTCAAGGCCGGCATGCCGCTGCTACGGGCCCTGCGCACCGTCAGCGATCAGTCCGAGGGCGTCATGCGCCAGGTGTTCGCGCAGGTCGCCACCGATGTTGAGGGTGGCACCAAACTCTCCGAGGCGATGGCCCGCCATCCGCGCCAGTTTCCCACCTTCTATGTCAACATGATCCGGGCCGGCGAGCTGGGCGGCCTGCTCGATGAAATCCTGAAGCGGCTAGCGGAACTGATGGAAAAGCAGCGCCGCATCCAGGACCGCGTCAAAAGCGCGCTGATGTACCCGGCGTTCATCATGTTCGCCGCGGTCAGCATCCTGGGCATCCTGATGGCGTTTGTCGTGCCGACGTTTTTGGCGATGTTCACCGAGCTGGGCTCGGAGCTGCCGCTGCCGACGCGCATCCTCGTCGTGACCTGCGACATCGTCCGCGGCTGGTGGTGGCTGCTGCTGGCCATCGTCGCCGTGCTGGTGTCGCTGTTGCAAGGCATGCTGCGCACGCCGGCGGGCAAACGGTTGATCGACAACACGCTGCTGCATCTGCCGGTCTTCGGTTCGCTTGTGCAGCGGCTCGTGATCGCGCAGTTCTCGCGGACGTTGGGCACGTTGCTCACCAGCGGCGTGCCGATCCTGAGCGCGTTGGGCACGGTCCGCGCGACGGTCACCAACGCGGTGCTCGATGAAGCGCTGCAGGACGTCGAGCGAAGCTTGAAAGCGGGCGAATCGCTGGCGCGTCCGATTGAGCTGTCCGGCGCGTTTCCACCGCTGGTGTCGCGGATGGTGGCGCTGGGCGAGGAGACGGGGCAGCTCGACAAAATGTTGGTGCAGCTGGCCGACAGCTATGAAGAGGAAGTCGAGATCCAGCTCGGCGGCCTGACGCAACTGCTTGAGCCGATGTTGATCGTGTTTGTCGGCGGCATCGTCGGCTTCATCGTGATCGCGATGTTCCTGCCGCTGATGTCGTTGACAACGATTCTGGGCTAACGAGGCAGAGGACTATGCGGAGTGCGTACTGCGGAGTGCGGAGTCAGTCAGACCAAAGACTTGCAGGCCGCGCCGAAGGGTCTCTGGTCTCTGGTCTCTGGTCTCTGGTCCATCCCGCCTCCCGCATCCCGCACTCCGCACGTTCCAGTGGTGGTTTCTCGTTGATTGAGGTCGTCATCGCGATCGGTATCTTGTCGATCGGGTTGGTCGGCGCGATCCGCGTGTTTCCCGTCGGGCTGCGCGCGTCGCAGCGCGCGTCGCTGATCAGCCGCGGCACGCTGGCGGTGCAGCGGACGCTGGAAGCGACCAAGCTCAAGAGTTGGGACGAGCTGACGCCGGGCGACTCAGTGACCCAGGAAGATCAGTTTGAAATCGCCGTCTCGATCGATCAGCCGAAGGTGGAAGGCTTAGTCGATCCGAAGCGCCTCAAGCGCGTGTCGGTCACGGTGACGTGGATGCAGGAAGGCCGGCCGCGGTCGCTGTCGGCGGTGACCTTGTTCCACCGCCAGGATCAACAGTCGTAGTCGATGCCCTATTCGGAAGTGCGGAGTGTGGAGTACGGCGTGCGGAGTGAAGGCGCGCAGACGTTCTGTCCGGGGACCAAAGACCAAAGACCAAAGACCAAAGACCTCCAGGTCGCGCCGAACGGTCCTTGGTCCTTGGTCCTTGGTCCTTGGTCCAATCGAGGACGGGGCCTCACCTTAATTGAGCTGCTGATCGCAATCGCCATCCTGGTGACGGTCACCGCGTCGACGCTGCTGATTTTTCGCGGCGTGACGAAAGCGTGGCAGAGCGGGCAAGTCAAGACGGAGCGCTACCAGCAAGCGCGGCTGCTGTTTGATCTGTTCGCGCGCGAGCTGACGTCGTGTGTGGCGCATTCGCGCTATCCGTTTGTCGGCCAGGACGCGCTGGATGAAGACCACCTGCGTCCCGACACGATTCAGGATGAGCTGTTTTTCGTGGGCACGCTGCCGGGTCGTTCGGGGCTGGTCGAGCGCGGCTACTGGGTCAACCGCGCCGGCGAGATGATGTGTCATGACGATGAGCCCGCCGACGGCGATTACGTCTCGACCGGTGTCGAGGAGCCCTGCGGCCGCGACGTCGTGGAGTTCGACGTGTCGTACTTCGACGGCACGCAGTGGCTGCCGCAGTGGGACGGCCGCGCCGGCGGCGCGCAGGCCGGCAAGGTGCCCAAGGCGATCCACATCATTCTCGCCATCGGCGAGCACGCGACGGAACGCTTCGAAACAGTGATCTCGATCCCCACCGGATGACAATCCAATTCAACATGCGGAGCGCGGAGTGCGGAGTGCGGAGTGCATGCCTGAAAACATTCCGAAGGACCAAAGACCAAAGACCAAAG
>OBEQ010932441.1_pt1 | contig 10477 bp, 8 predicted proteins | sample 1670901 | NCBI WGS metagenome assembly OBEQ01 (sample SAMEA104232315, study PRJEB22302) | groundwater metagenome | biome: forest; feature: aquifer; material: groundwater | place: USA | collected 2011-08-07 | depth 5.4 m | reverse complement strand
TAGTTTGTTTATCATAATCTTTTAAAAATACCTTATCTAACTCTCTAATATTACTCGCAGACAAATCATTTTTCTTTAATCTATTAGATTTAAACTGATAATATTTACATCTCAAGAAAACAGCAGTTTTATAATATTTAGATATTAAAAGTTCAAATTTAGAATAATTTTTAGGCGTAAATGGCCTCATTTTAACTTCATTATTTTCCATATAATAGGTTGGCTTATTTGGATCAGCCCCACACGTGTCAGATGGATCATTTATAAACCAAAACAAATAAACTTCTTTAGGTTTATATTTTGCCCCATAGGTCTTATAGGTTAAATATTCTTGAGCGGTTGAGTAAGAATTAACTCCAAAATTGAATAACTCATATTTATGAGGATATAACTCATTTAATTTATTTTGAACCAATATATCAAAAGAGTCGGTTTTGTCCATGGTAAGAGCATCCAAATAAGAATCGCCTACCATTTCAATCCTATATTTTCCTTCAGAATTTACTACATCATGATTAATATCATTAAATCCCTCATTATTTATCTTAAATTCAGTAGCATGTTCAGAAATAACAAATTTACCTTCCGCATTAGGAATATGTTTATATCCTAACTTAGCGTCCCCTACATATAAAACATCAGTAACTGGAAAAAATATTCTTACAACTATTTCAAGTAAAACTAAAAAAACTATGATGGCAATAACCAAAAGAAGAAGATTTATGGCTATTTTCATACTCCTCTTTTCTTCCATTATACTATAATTTTAAAATAGATTATAAATGTTTTCTTATAGTCTTTACATATTAGAAACCTTTAAAAAATAATTTAGTTTTAGAACCTGATAATGGACTTTGAAAAAGCAGGTAAAAGGGAAAAAATCGTAAAGAATCTCGGTTATTTTTCAATAGTAATAATCTTTTCTATAATGTTCTATTTTATACTATCATTCACAAAGAAGATTCCAAACAGTTGGAACTACTTTCATGTATTATTGATTGTTATAGGCATAATAATAGTAAGCAGATTACTAAAGGAACTACTAAAATGAAAATAATAGACGATTTTATGGATGGGCAAAAAATGTTTGGAGAAGACATTTCAAGAATAGTTAATACGGTTCTCTTAACAATAGTCTACATATTAGGTGTAGGGTTAACTTCAATAGTTGCAAAATTAGCTAAAAAAAACTTTTTAGATTTAAAGATAAATAAAGAAACTGAGAGTTATTGGTCAGAATTAAATTTAGGTAAAAGCCCTATGCAAGAATATTACAGGCAATTTTAAAATGTATATTTTAGGAATAAGTTGTTATTATCATGATTCGTCAGCAGCACTAATCAAGGATGGAGAGATAGTAGCAGCAGTACAGGAAGAAAGGCTATCAAGAAAAAAACATGACACTTCATTTCCAGAAAAAGCAGTAGAATATTGTCTTAAAAGCCAAGGAATTACAATAAAAGAGATAGATTACATAGGATTTTATGAAAAACCATTTCTAAAATTTGAAAGAGTTTTATCTCAACACTTACAAAGTTTTCCTTTAAGTTACAAAATATTCTTATCTTCTATACCTTCCTGGTTTAATGAAAAATTACGTGTTACAAAAGCTATAAAAAAGAAATTAAAATACAAAAAACCAATTTTATTTATCGAACATCATTTAGCTCATGCAGCTAGTACGTTCCTTGTTTCTCCATATAAAAAAGCAGCAATATTAACTGTAGACGGAGTTGGAGAATGGACAACTACAACATACGGAATAGGAGAAGGAAATGATATAAAGTTATTAAAAGAAATAAAATTTCCAAGCTCTTTAGGATTATTATATTCTACAATAACTGCATATCTAGGATTCTCGGTAAATAATTCAGAATACAAAGTAATGGGTCTTTCTCCATATGGCAATATGAACAGAAAAACAAATATTTATTATAAAAAATTAAAAAATGTAATTGATATTAAAGAAGATGGAAGCTATAGATTAGATATGAGCTATTTTACTTACCATTATGCTAATAAAATGCCATCTAAAAAATTATGTGCTCTTTTGGATGGTCCAATTAGAAAGGAAGAATCCGAATTAATTCAAAGACATAAAGATATTGCCGCAGCAGTTCAGTTAATTACGGAAGAAGTTTTAATAAAAATATTAAATCATCTACATAAAATAAGCCAGTGTGATAATCTAGTTTTTGCAGGAGGAGTTGCATTAAACAGCGTTGCTAATGGTAAGATATTGAGAAACACTCCATTCAAAAATATATGGATACAACCTGATCCTGGAGATGGCGGAACAAGCATAGGAGTAGCAGCCTATATTTATCATACAATATTGAACAATCCACGTAAGAAATATTTAGAAACTGCATACTTAGGTCCAGAATTTTCTAATAAAGAAATAAAAGAATTTTTGGATAAAAATAAAATAAAATATCACGAATTTATTTCTCCTAAAGAATTAGTTGAAAAAACGGCAAAGTTAATTTTTGATAATAACGTTATTGGTTGGTTTCAAGGAAAAATGGAATGGGGACCAAGAGCTTTAGGAAGTAGAAGTATTCTTTCAAATGCAAGAAACCCTAAAATGCAAGAAATTCTAAATTTGAAAGTAAAACACAGAGAAAAATTCCGTCCCTTCGCCCCTGTAGTTTGTGAAGATGACGCATTAAAATATTTCGATTGTGATAAACCTATCCCTTTACCAACTGATTTTATGTTAATGGTTTATCCAGTAAGACCGGAATGGAGAAGTAAAATACCTGCGGTAACCCATGTAGATGGATCAGGGAGATTACAGACTGTTAGAAAATCACAAAATCCATTTTACTACAATTTACTAAAACAATTTGGGAAATTATCAGGAATTCCAATTCTAATAAATACATCATTTAACATTAGGGGAGAACCCATAGTTTGCACACCGTACGATGCTTATAAGTGCATGATGGGAACCGGAATAGACTATTTAGTAATTGGGAAGTTTTTAATCAAACGTGCTGATAATCCTCAAGATATATGGGATTCAGAGAAATACGCAAAAGACTAGTTTCACTTACAAATATATTTATATAATTACTTTTTTAGAGAGTTTAATGAAAAAACAAGTAGTATTTATTGAGCCATATCAAACCGTGATGATCTATAAAATGGCAAAGGAATTTAGAAAAAGAGGTTATGAAACTATTTTAATAAGAATATTAGAGCCAGACAAAACTAATGAGGATTTATACAAAACGGCCTACAATAAGATAATAGATATGGATCTTATTTATACAAAAGTCTCAAATAAAAATTTAGGAAAAATAAGCTTTACTTTTCTGAAAAAATCAAAAACCTTTGCATACGCGTTAAAAAATTTATTTATGCTAAAGCCATATGTTGTAATTGGAAGAGCTCCACTTAGCACACCATTAATATTTTTTAAAACATTTTTTAGAAATAGCCCATTTATATATTTTCCATATGATATACGTTCACAGGCATTTGAAACTTTTGAAGACGCAAAAAAGGTTTTTCCAGTTTTTGAAATAAAAGCAGATAGGTATTGTTTTGAAAACTCAGATGGACTACTCCACAAAGGGGGTCCAGATGAATTAAACTACATAAGCGGGAGAATGCTTGGAGATAATATAAAATTACCTGACATAACTCTTAGCTTTCAACCCTATTGTTCTGATGAATTTATAATTCCAATTAATAAAAACAAAGTTTCCAAAGATGGAAAGATACACTTTGTCTACATTGGAGGAACAGGTAAACCCTCAAAAGATTTCTATTATGCACAATTTAGCTCACTAAGAAACGTTTTAGATCAAAAAATTCATATTCATATGTATTTTAGTTCAGATGTCAATTTTAGTAAAAATCAAGAAGAAGAGAAACAAATAGCCATAAAGGATTTTTATGAAACCTATAAAAAAGATAAATCAATAAAATATTTTCATATTCATGACTCTTTAGGTCCAAAAGAAATAATAAAGGAAATATCTCAATACGATTTTGGGATGTTTATGACAACATTATCTTTAATTGCAGGAATAGAACCAAAATTTTGTACAGGAAACAAGATATCTTCATACTTAGAAGCAGGAATACCTTTCTTTTACAGAAATAATTATGAATTTATTAATAAATTAATGAAAAAATACGATTTGGATTTTGTTTATCCTGAAGATTTTAAAGATCTTCCAAAGATTGTAAAAAAGATTAATAAAAAGCAAATGGAGAAAAATGTTATAAAAGCAAGGGAAGCTTTTAATATAAACAAGCATTTTCCAAGATTAGAAGAGTTTGTTAAACAAGTAGTATCTCATAAAAGAGAACAACAAATTTTAAAAGAGGCCAATTCATAGTTAAATTAACTATTGTTAAAGAGATGAAATGATAAAAGAGAATAAAACTAAAGTAATGTTAATGTACCCCAATACTAGATGGGCTAATTGGGTAGATAGAACTGCTTGGGATCTTCATCCATATAATTTAGGTATTTTAGGTTCTATGTTGGTTGGAAATCCAGCAATGAGGACAAGTAGGTTTAAAGAGGGATATCCAAAATATGCTAACGGAAATTATGAAGTTAGTGTTTTCGATGGAACAATAGATAGAGTTTCAGAAGGAGATTTTCAAAGAAAAATTAAAGAGGAAAGACCAGACATTTTAGGAATTTCAGTATTAACAAATGAATATGCGGCAGCAGGCTATACTGCGGCAAGATTAGCAAAAGAAGTTCATCCAAATATTGTAAATATAATCGGAGGAGTTCATACTACAACGACAGTTGAGGCTGAAGAAAACGGAGATAAAAAAATTATGGCTCATTCTGAAATTGACTATGCAACATTCAGTGAAGGAGAGTATGTTTTCCCTCAGTTATGTGATTTCATATCAGCAAGTCTTGGAAGCTTACCCAAAGAAGGGATTCTATACAGAGATAATGGAAAAATTATAAGAACACCTAGACCCCCATTTATACCGGATTTAGATGACTTGCCTTGGCCTAATTACGAGTTATTAGATATGGATAAATATATCCACACTAGCAATCAACGTCGTTCTGTAGAAAAGCCTAGAGCACTCCCCTATGTAAGAGTTATGAGAACTAGAGGTTGCCCATACGATTGTAGCTTTTGCGAGGTTCATAATATTACTGGAAAAAAACAAAGAGTTAGAAGTTTAGAACACTTCTTAGGAGAGTTAGATTATTTAGTTGAAAGATACGATATAAAATCATTAATTTTTGACGATGACAATCTAACATTATACGAAGATGAAGCAAATGGATTATTTAATGCTATGATTGAAAGAAAAGAAAAATGGGGAAGAACTTTATTATGGAATTGCCCGGCAATGGCTGTATTCAGAACAACCGAAGAAATGGTAGATGCTATGAGAGAAAGTGGCTGTCAATATCTTAATGTAGCAATAGAATCAGGAGATCAAAATAATTTAACTCATATAGTAAAGAAACCGTTAAAATTAGCTCAAGCAGCAGATATGATTAAAAAGATGAAGAAAAGAGGTATTGATACAGCGGCTAATTTTATTATGGGTTTTCCAGGAGAAACTTATGGAGAAATATTTCAAACATTTTATTATGCTAGAAAAGCAGACATAGACTATGTAAAATTTTTTATCGCAACTCCTTGTCCAGGAACTGAATTATACGAAATAGCAAAAAGAGACGGACTTTTAAGAGAAGATTTTGATTTTGATAAACATATGTGGAGTGAAGGTCAAATAAGAACAAAGGATTTCAACCCGGAAGATTTAGGAATTTTAAGAGCTTATTGTTGGGATCAAGCCAATTTTACAGATATAAAGAGAAGACAAAAGATAATTGACATGCAAGGTATTTCTATGGAAGAATTAGATGATATCAGAAGAGGAACAAGAGAAAGAGCTAATCCAACGAGACTAAGTAAAAAAAATATAACTTTGACTGAAGATACAGATAGAATAAATAATTTATTTGGAATTTTAAAAAATTTAAATTCAGGAAGATTAGAAAATTTAATAGAAGAAAAAACAGATTATGTAGACGTTCAAGTTAAAGGAGACAATTATCTTATGGGCCAAAATCTTTTTTCTGCAAATGAAACAAAATTCTTTTTTAAAGAATTAAAAAGAAAAAGTGAAGTCGTTGCTGCAAATTTCCACATCGATAATTCTATTAATTCAGCAGAAGACGCTTATTTAGTCGCAGATTTTGCAGAGGAAATTGATATTAATCATGTTAAATTTACAGTTGATGATAATTTTATAGATAAAAAGAATTTGAGATTGGAAGATTTAATGATTTTTCAATCATATATAGCAGATAGAATCAATTTTGGAAACTTATACAAAAGAAAGAAAATAAAAAAGATTTTAGGAATAGAAGAGAAAGAGCTCGATCAAGAAAGAAAACTTAAAAGAGAATTAACATATCATTCAATACTCTCAAAAGATGCAGCAAGAGATATGAGTCTTCCAGTTATAAATATAGATGGAAGCTATGAAATGATAGAACACTAAATTAAAAGTTTTCTTAATTGATAGTAAGAATCTTCAATTTTTGCGAAAATAAATCCAGTTTGTGTCAAAAATTTATCAGAGTTTAGAAAAGTGTTCTTGGATCTATTTTCCTTAAAGTTCAGATCTTGTATTTTACATTCCTTTATTTTAGCATCATGAATAGCAAGATAATTAAAAAATTCTCTAGCAAAATCTAATCTGCTTTTATGAATTCCTGAATCAATATGATATTTATCTGTTTTCTTCATATCTATAAGAAGATTAATTCCTTTAGCAAAATCTTTAGCATAAGTTAAAGATAAAATTTCATCGCTTGCACATAATATTTCTTCATTATTTCTATATTTTTTTATCCAGTCTGAAAATATTCCCTCATTCTCATTAACACCATATATTTTTCCAGACCTTATAATCAAAAAATCTTTCTGAGAACTAATTAGAATATTTTCAACGGATCTTTTTTGTAACCCATATGGATTTAACGGAAATCTTAAATTAAATTCATTTTCATTACCATATCCATCAAAGACAACTGCCCCAGAAACATAAACTGGAATAATATTATTTTCAAAAAACTTATCAATTACTTTTTCAATTCCATAATAATTAACCTTTCTACCATATTCGTTGTCTGCTAATTCTATTTTTGCAATTCCTGAGCATATTATTCCATATTTTACATCATTCAAATCAATTTCACTTATATCATCAAAAGCTATATCAAATTTAATTAAACCTTCTTTCTTATTACTATGATATGTTCCAATAACTTCTTTTCCTCTATCTTTCAATTCATCATAAACATATCTGCCTATTAGTCCCGAAGCACCTAAAACTAAAATTTTATCTTTCATCTTTATTTAAATCTAACAAATCCATAATCTCCATTATAACTTTCCTCTTTAAACAAGTTATCCCATCCTTCAACAGGCAAAAATGTCCTACATATTAAAACCCAATCCATCAATTTTTTTCTTTCATGTTCGCTTTCCCATGAATCGTTCTGTATATAGCTATTTAGTCCACTATTTTTACTTACTCTTATCAATTCTCTTAAAGCTTTTCTACAATCATTTTCTTCAAAATTGCAAATGCTATGAATTGATATTACTGTATCAAAATAATTATCAGCAAAAGGTAAATCTAGATTATCCACTTTCAATAAGTAAGGAAGTACTCTTTCTCTAGCATTTTGTTCTCTAACATTAGCATGACCATTAAGTTCTTTTGCAGCCCATTTACCATAGCCATCCATAGCATGATTAATAGAATAATCAGAATTATGAACTCCATAAATTGTAGCATTAGGTATTGCTAATTTAAAATCAAAAGTCAAAAATCCTTTTTCATCTCTATCAATCAAAATCCTCGAATTACTATTAAGTTTATATCTGCTTACAGCAGCCTCAACAAATGGTCTAAAAATTCCTTGATACTTATATCCTCCAAAACCATTTCTCCTATCTCCATCATAATACTCCTTATTTTGCTTAAAAGCAATCTCCTTAACTTCAGGATGATTTTTTCTATAATCTGCAATTCTTTCCCTTTCAGGATTCCCAGTTATTTCTTTAAGCTGGTTATACCCTATAGCTTCTAATAAATTAAATCTTGGCATGAGAATTATGGATAATTTTTATGTTCTTGGCTAGCTGGTTGATATCTATCAAGATTATCTAAATCGCCTATCATTTGTAAAGCCGAAATATTTCTATCGTCATAAGTACAATGATGTCGACAATTACATTGAGGGTTTAATTCTCTCATTTTTCTTCTTGTTTCAGGATGTTCCCATAAATCTCTAAATCTCATATCATAAATATTTCCATATTTACCATTTTCCGCATAAGTTTTATCATGACAGAAGTAGAGGCCACCATCAGCCCCTAAAGTAGGAACCGTTTGCATGATAGGACATTTAGTAGTTGGCCTTTCTATATTTGAAGATTTCATAAAATCGTTAAGGATTGTATCAAAAACTTTAAACTTATCACTTTGAAAGTCTTCTCTAGCATCAGATATTTGCTCTAAATAATCTCTTAAATAAGGTCCATGATAATTCCAATAATCTCTATCAGTATATTCATTGAGACCGGCCTCTTTTTTTGCTTCTTTCAGTTTTGAGTTTTCTCTAGTTCTTTTTTGTAAATCTATAGGATTATCTTTAGTTCCAAGATTTAGTTTTTCATTCATATATTTTTCTGGAAACGCTCCATATGCCGGAGTAAATTTAACGTAATCAACCCCAAGATCTTTAAAAAATTTAACATCATTATAAAGTTTATTTGTTATTTCTTCATGTATTATATAATTTATTCCAAAGTAACAAGATGGTTTTTTATTTTTAGAAAAATTTTCTATATTTCTCACAACCGTATCAAAAGTGCCCTTACTTTTATGTCTAACCTTTCTAAATGAAGTAGGGTCAGTCTCACTTAAAGAAACTCTTAACCAATCCGCATTGTGCATTAGTTCGGCTTTTCTTCCACTAAGATGACCACCATGAGTTATCATAGAAACTCCTATACCATACTCATAAGTTTTTTCTAAAGCCTCAACTATATTTGGATGAATTGTTGATTCACCTCCTCCAGTAAACGTAAAAGATTTTACACCAAGATAATGACAATCATCTATAAATTCCATGAACTTTTCCCTTGTTAACTCATCCTTCATTCCCATAGTTTCGGTAACTGGACAAGCTGTTCTATGACCATATGAACAAAAATTACATCCATGATCACATTTATTTGTAGGCTTTACCCAAATATTTATAGGAGCCTCGATAGGGTCTACATTTTCATTATAAACGGCTTGTATATTAACCAATTTAGGTTTGTGAAAAGCCAACTTACCATGATTATAAGTACTTCCTCCTTCTTTTTGAGAATATAAATTTCCGTTTAGCCAACCCTCGTTAAACCATTTCTCTTTTCTACCTTCTTCAATCCATTCCTCTAATTTACCCTTTAAAGTAAACTTCACTTCACCATTTTGCATAAGTTCAAATCCATTTTAGTCTATTTAAATTTAATCAATTTTAATCATATAATATAATAAATGTTGAATTCTAACAATCTTTATAAGAATCTTCCATATCAGATAGAAATGAAAAAACAAGTAGTTTTTATAGAAAGTTACGCAACGGTTATGATTTACAAGATAGCTAAAGAATTCAGAAATAGAGGCTATGAAACAGTTTTGATAAGACTTTTAGAACCTGATAAAACTGATAAAGAGTTTTTTGAGCAAGCTTATAACAAAGTTATAGACTTTAACTTTAACTTTGCACCTTTAAATATAAACCATTTAAATTTAATCTTGCTAAATTTACTAAAGAACACAAAAAATCTTAAGCAAGTTTTTAAAGAAATTTTAAGACTAAAACCGTACGTTATTTTCGGAAGATCAAATCCAAATTCACCAATAGTATTTTTTAGGCTTTTATTTAGAAATACTCCCTTTATTTATTTCCCATACGATATTCACTCTCATTGGGTTCCAACCGTAAAATTAGCTAAAAAAAACAGAAATCTTTCAAATCTAGAAATAAGATCTGAAAAATTTAATTTTGAAAAATCTAATGGAATATTACATAAAGGAGCTCCAGAGGAATTAGATCAAAAATACATAAACAGGGGAATATTTGGTAAAAATTTTAATCCAGTAAAATTGGAGTTAAGTTTTCCTCCTTATTGTTCTGATGAATTTATAATTCATATAAATCATAACAAATTATCAAAGAAAGATAATCAAATACATGTAGTTTGTCTAGGTTCTGGTGGAAAAAGAACAGTAGCTTTATATGAAAAATATTTCCATGATCTTGTTAAATTTATAATAACACAAAAAATCCACTTTCATCTATATGTAGCTGCAAATACAAAAATTCAGGATGATGAAATTCCTTTGTTTAGAGAGAAATACAAAAATTATCCTCTGGAATATTTTCATGTCCATG
>OBEQ012544143.1_pt1 | contig 10478 bp, 8 predicted proteins | sample 1670901 | NCBI WGS metagenome assembly OBEQ01 (sample SAMEA104232315, study PRJEB22302) | groundwater metagenome | biome: forest; feature: aquifer; material: groundwater | place: USA | collected 2011-08-07 | depth 5.4 m | reverse complement strand
GCGGGATCAAGATTTAGTTCTTTGGCCAACTGTATATACGCGGTCCAGATTTCCTCATCCATTTCTTTGGGGAAATCGGCAGCCATTATCATCTCACGCACTGCTTTTCCTGCTTTTTCCAGAGCATGTATATCTCCGGTATTAAGCCCTTCAAGAACGCTTTTTATTTTGGCGTCAAGCTGGTTTTTTTCTACGAAATAGCTATACGCATAAGCCGTGACCGCAAATCCGTAGGGCACTTTGATCTTCTCATCGGGGAAAGTCCCGCTCTTAGCATTGGTAAGATTCTGATACATCTCGCCAAGATTAGCATTCTTCCCGCCAACTAAGGGTATATCGTCCTTATTTATTTCACTAAACCAAAGAATAAACTTCCGCGCTTTTTCCATGTATATAATTCATCATAGCAATAAAAGAAATTGAATTACAAGAGGCTTAAATGGTTAATCCGATGCAGTCTTTGATCCAATTGTAATTATCACATCGGCTTCGGTTGTTGAGTCAGATGACATTTCACTGACCGGAGCAAGGGAGTAATCTTTCTCAAGCTCCGCTTTTAATTTAGTTAAATAAGAAGCATCAACATCTTTTTTCATTTCAATTTTCGTATCTGTAAAATCACTCGTATCGGCATTGCCTGTATCAATTACCTTGAAGCCTTCTCCTGTGAGCGACTCTTTTAATTTTGAAGCAACTCCTGTCACCCCGCTTCCATTGAGTATTTTAATGCTGTATTTGCTAAGATCTGCTGCCTTCGGGGCCGGAGTGGGAGTATTTGTTAGTTTTGGGGTTGGTGTTGTGGTGGGACTAGTAGTTGACAGCATGCCGCTTAATACATTTGATTTGGGAAAGTAGACTGTAAATGCGGCCATGCTAATAAGTCCGACAACAAAGGCAATAACGGCAACCAACATAAAGTATCCCAATATACTCTTTCTGACTTCTGTCTCGACGATATATGTATCGCTTCGAAGCGATGGAGTCTGAATATTTACTTCTTGATCCGGCCCGTTTGATAAAGGAACTTCTTCCTCTTTTGCCTTTGGCTCGTCCTCAACAGTTATAGTTATTTCTGTGTTATTGTTTTCAGTTTCCGCCGTCTCGGAGTCAGTATCATTCTGCTCCATGTCTTTGGGCATAGGAGTCTCCTCCGAATCAAGCTCTTTGATCTTTTCTTCAACATTCACTTGTTCTTCCTGCGAAGATTCGGATTCCGGCATAGATTCTTCCGACTTACCTCCAAACTTTACTGCTTTTGCTCTTTTTTTTGCTTGCATATTATACTTCCTGTATTTTTATTTAAATCTAAATTAGACATTTTGTCAAATCTTCTTAAGAAATAATTTTTTAACCCGCGCTTTAAAAAGGAAATATACCAGATTCGCGAATAAGCCAAAGAGTATAACCAGCAGAAGCATACTTGGAGAAGAGAGGACTTGAAGCGAGGCATATGTTAATCTTTCTGTTTCGCCGAATATATCCCAGGAATTCAAGCGATACACCCGGCCAAGTACAATGCCGAAGCCAATGAGAAAATTGATTCCAATTAAAAAGTTATAAACATTTCTTTTTTTCTTTTTTTTATTCTTTTTGCTTAATACTCTTTCAATGGGATAAAGCGAGAAAATAAATGTCAAAAATCCAGTAATTAAAAGGGCAGAATATTGTAATAATATAATTACAGCTCCAAGAGCATCAACTTGCCTCATATCTTTTATTAAGTGAATTATATCAGTAAAAATGTAAATTGTATTAGGAACAAACAAAACCCAGGCAATAAAGAGAATTACTTTTATATACTTGGATTTAACGTAATAAATCAACCATCCCAAAAATACCGGGATAAGAGCAAGTAGAATGTTATACGTCATCCAATTATAGTTATCAATGATAAGATGATACATATTTATATTATACAACAACTTCAAGCCTATTGCGCGGTTGTCAATAGCTGGTTATAATAGCTTGTTCCCATGCTAATTGTTACCGGAGCCGTTGCCTACGACTATATAATGGATTTTCCGGGAAAGTTCTCGGATCATATTCTGGCAGGTCAAGAACATACCATCAATATTTCATTTACTGCGAGTAAATTTGCAAGACGCAGGGGCGGCACGGCAGGCAATGCCTCATATGGACTTGGAATTCTTCACACTCCTCATATACTATTTACTGTAGCAGGTCGTGACTTTTCGGAGTACAAAAGAGCTTTTAAAAAATTTGGTATTGAAACAAAACATATTCTTATTGACAAAAAAGCTTACACAGCAACCGGCTTTGCCATGACCGATAAGAGAGACAATCAGATTTGGGGTTTTTTTTATGGAGCTTCCGATAGGATAAAAGAACTTAATTTGAAAGCAGTTGCCAAAAAAGGAGACCTGGTTCTCCTCGGGCCAGGTACGGCTGCCGGATCTATGACTTTTGTTAGACAATGTATAGAGATGGAGCTTTCGTACATGCTTGATCCTGGGTTTCTTTTGACCGAGGTCAATGATAAAGAATTGAAGATGGGTATTGAACATGCATCATATCTTATTGGTAATGATTATGAAGTTAGTGTTTTTGAGAGCAGAATTAAGAATTTTGAAGATTTGGTAAAAGATAAAACCGTCATTACAACTTTTGGACGAAAAGGCGCTCTTATCGAGAGAGATGGGAAAAAGTATCATATCGCTCCGGTTCTGGTCAAGAATCCTCAAGATCCAACCGGAGCAGGGGATGCATGGCGAGCAGGATTCTTAGCAGGCCTCATCCGCAATTACGATCTCCAAACCTGTGGACAAATGGGATCTGTCTCAGCAGCCTATGCCGTCGAGCATTACGGAACGCAAGAATATAAGTTCAACAAAAAACAGTTTGCGAAAAGATACAAAGATGCATATAATACAGAAATTAAACTTTAAAATTCGAATATCAAAGCACGAAATCCGAAACAATATCAAATTACCAAAATTCAAAATAAAAATGCTTTGAACATTTGATTTTTTGAGAATTAGAATTTGTTTCGGATTTCGATATTCGGATTTCGAATTTTACATAAAGTATGTTAAACATTTCCTACGACATTAAAGACATCAAGCTCGCCGATGAGGGCAAGCTCAAGATCGAGTGGGCTTCACTGCAGATGCAGGTTTTGGAAACTATAAAAGAACGTTTCTCAAAAGAGAAGCCTTTTGCCGGACTTACGATTGCGGCTTGTCTGCACATTACTAGTGAGACAGCTAATTTATTGATAGCTCTAAAGGAAGGCGGAGCAAATGTTGTCTGTAATGCTTCAAACCCATTATCTACTCAAGACTCCGTCGCGGCCTCACTCGTCAAGCACAATAATATTCCTACTTTTGCTATTAAGAGCGAGGATAATAAGACTTATTTTAAGCATTTGAATCAGGTTTTGGATTATATGCCCAATATAACAATGGACGACGGAGGAGATCTCATATACGCGTTGCATACCAGCAGGAAGGAATTATTAAAAAACATCATCGGCTCATCGGAAGAAACTACAACCGGAGTTATCCGTTTGAAGGCAATGGAGAAAGATAAAGCTTTGAAGGTTCCGGTTATCGCCGTGAATGATTCTGATACCAAGCATTTATTTGATAATCGTTATGGGACAGGCCAGTCAACAATTGATGGCATTATCCGGGCAACCAATGTATTGTTCGCGGGGAAGACCTTTGTTGTCGGCGGATATGGCTGGTGTTCGCGCGGAATAGCGATGCGGGCCAAAGGAATGGGTGCCAATGTCATAGTTACTGAGGTCGATTCGGTGAGAGCGCTTGAAGCGGCGATGGATGGATACCGCGTTTTATCGATGAAAGAAGCGGCGAAGATCGGCGACATCCTTGTTTCCGCGACCGGGAACAAACACGTTATTTCTATGGACGTAATAAAATTGCTGAAAGATGGAGCGATTGTCGCCAATTCTGGGCACTTTGATGTTGAAATAGATATGGCAGGTTTAGAAAAGTCCAAAAAGAAGAAGAGGAAAATTCGCGCGTTCCTTGATGAGTATACTTTGCCGGGCGGAAAGAAAGTATATGTCGTAGGCGAAGGGCGTCTCGTCAATTTGGCAGCGGCAGAAGGCCACCCGGCGGAAGTTATGGATATGTCTTTTGCCAATCAGGCATTGGCGGCCGAATACTTTGTCAAGAACAAAGGCACTCTCACAAATGCCGTCCATGTTTTGCCCAAAGAACTCGATAAAATGGTAGCCTCCCTTAAACTCAAGGCAATGGATATAAATATAGATTCATTGACTAATGAGCAAAAAGTTTATCTCTCCTCCTGGACAGAGGGCACGAAGTAAATAAATCTCTTTTTTGTTTGGATTATGTCATAAAGCCGTTGCGTCAAGGTCAAGTGCTAAGTTTTAATTTGTATTAAGATATCATCTTATAAATATTTATGAAATTAACTTTATCCGTTCTTAAAGCCGATGTCGGATCTGTTGGCGGACACACAAAGCCAACACAAAGAATGGTTGACGCTGTAAAAGATGAAGTTAAATCGGCTATTAAGAAATCTCTACTTGTCGACGGATTCGTTTCTTTCACAGGTGATGATATAGCAATACTCTGCAGCCACAAGAAGGGAGTAAATAATTCAGATATCCACATGTTTGCTTGGAACTGTTTTTTAAAAGCCACTGACATTGCCCGCGAATATGGTTTATATGGCGCGGGGCAAGACTTGTTGGTAGACGCGCCCTCAGGCAACATCAAGGGAGCCGGGCCGGGAGTCGCGGAATTGGAATTCGAACACAATCCGGTTAAAGGCAGCCAGAGACCCGCTGAATCTTTCATGGTCTTCGCCTGTGACAAATGCTGCCCAGGAGCTTTTAATCTGCCTCTTTTTCTGGGTTTTGCCGATCCTATGTATTGCGCGGGTTTAATGTTGCCGGCAATGATTGACGGCTTCACTTTCAAAATTGTTGACATGAATAATTCTCAAGGGGATAGTGTGTTAGAACTCAATACGCCGGAAGATTACTACAAACTTTCAGTGCTTCTTCGCGATAACGAGCGGTTTGGAATTTCCTCAATTTCATCACGTAAATTTGGACTACAGTCAGTTGCCGCGTCAACTTCGAGGCTTCACAATATATCCGGCACCTATTCGGGCAAAGACGATCCTATCGTGATTATCAGAAATCAGGGGATATTTCCGGCTCCTGAAGAGCTTGTCTCTCCCTACGCGAAAGCGCATTATGTGGGCGGAGATGCGAGAGGTTCCCACGTTATGCCTCTTATGCCGGTTCCTATAAATACGCCGGTTACGGGAATGTATTGCCTGCCTATAGTTTCCTGCCTTGGTTTCTCCATTGACAAGAATGGTAAATTTTCCGAGAACTATGTTGATTTCTTTGATAATCCTGCTTGGGACGAAGTGCGCGTAAAAGCCCAGCAAAAAGCATTTCTCATGCGCGAGCAGGGTTGGTCAGGAGCCGCCATGCTTCCTTATAACGAACTTGAATATAGCGGATTTAGAGATACCGTAACAAGCCTCGTTAATAAATTTTCTCTAAAAAGCGGCAGCTCCAGTAAGAAATACAGAAAATGAAAAAATTGCCTCAAGCAAAAAAACAGCAGCAAAACATTCACCGCAACCTATCTGTGGATTCACTTGTTAAAAAAGCTCTTAAGAATAAGGAAGTAGTCGCTTCCATTACCGGAGCCGTTGTTGTCTACACAGGTAAATACACGGGCCGCTCCCCCAAGGACAGATTTATCGTTGATACTCCGGAGGTTCATGACCGGATTGATTGGGGCAAGATAAATATGCCGATCAGTGAGAAGTATTTCGAAAAACTATACAAAAAAATCAACAAGTTTTTGTCTTCACAAAAAGATCTTTATATCTATGACGGATTCGTGTGTGCCGACGAAGATTATAAAGTTCATGTTAGGGTTATCTCGCAATACGCTTATCAGTCGCTTTTTATCCAACATCTGCTTCGCCGTCCATCCAAAGAGGAGCTCAAGCAACATTCTCCGGCACTGACTGTTATTTGCGCGCCTGATTGTTTCGCCGATCCCAAAACAGATGGGACAAACTCTGAAGTATTTATTGCGCTAAACTTAAGCCGCATGGTTGTTCTTATTGGCGGGACGAAGTACGCGGGTGAAATGAAAAAATCAATTTTCGCGGTCATGAATTATCTACTCCCGCAAAAAAATGTACTGCCCATGCACAGCTCCGCCAACATCGGAGAAGACGGGACGACCGCTTTATTTTTTGGACTTTCCGGAACTGGCAAAACCACGCTCTCAGCCGACCCGGGCAGAATGCTCATTGGCGACGACGAGCACGGGTGGTCCAAAAACGGCCTGTTTAATTTTGAGGGAGGTTGTTATGCCAAGTGCATAGACCTCAAAAAGACAAGCGAACCTTTAATCTGGAACGCGATCAGGCACGGTACTCTCATCGAAAACGTCAAAGTTCTGCCGGATGGGAGTTTAGACTTTGCCGACAGAACGCACACCGAAAATTCGAGGGCGGCTTATCCGCTTGAATATATCGATAAAGCGACGCTTTCGGGTATGGGAGGACATCCCAAAACCATAATTTTTCTCACAGCCGACGCCTGGGGAGTCTTGCCCCCAATTGCCAAACTCAACCACACGCAAGCAATATATCATTTCCTATCCGGATACACATCCAAGCTCGCGGGAACAGAAAGGGGAGTCAAAGAGCCAGTTCCCACCTTCTCGGCCTATTTCGGCGCTCCTTTCATGCCGCTTAAACCAATTGTGTATGCAAACCTGCTAAAGCATTATCTGGACAAACACAAGAGCGAGGTTTATTTAGTTAACACCGGATGGATCGGCGGAGAGTATGGGGTTGGGAAAAGGATTAGTATACAAGATACCCGAACAATTGTGAGAGCGGCGTTGAATGGAAATGTAACCGGAAGTTTTCGCCACGATAAAATTCTTAATCTCTCAGTGCCCGCAAGCGTCCCTGGCATAAAAGAAGATATTCTGGATCCGAGAAGCCAATGGTCAGATAAAAATGATTACGATAGCAAAGCGCATGAATTAGCACGCCTTTTTGTCCAAAACTTTGCAAAATTTAAGGATATTCCAAAAGAAGTTATTAAATCAGGTCCAACTTTACCTTGAGAATTCCTCCCTTTATTAAAGGGAGGTTAGGAGGGATTTTATTTCATTGGAAACTTATGTCCGGTGAGTAGTTACACAGCATATGATGCTAGCTAAACGAATCCAACAAATTTCCGCCTCTCCAACACTCGCTATTACCGCGACTGTTAATAAGATGAAGAAACAGGGTAAAGACGTCATTTCTTTTGCCGCCGGCGAGCCGGACTTCGACACCCCAAATCACATTAAGCAAGCCGCCATAAAAGCGATAAACGAAGGCTTTACTAAGTACACGCCGACAAGCGGCATTATGGAATTAAAAACTGCAATCTGTGATAAGTTAAAAAAAGACAATAATTTAGTTTATAATCCCGAAAACATATTAGTTTCAAATGGCGCCAAGCAAAGCATATATAACCTTATTCAAGTTTTAGTCAATCCGAAAGATGAAGTAATAATTCAAATACCTTATTGGGTGAGTTATGAAGAAATGGTGAAACTGGCGGAAGGAAAGTGTGTTTTTCTCAAACCCAACAGCGATTTAAAGATCACAGCCGGACAAATCGAGAAAGCGATCACACCCAAAACAAAAATTCTGATGCTCAATTCTCCTTCCAACCCCTCGGGCGTTGTTTATAACAAAAAAGAACTTGAAGAGATCGCGAAGGTCTGCGTTAAGCATAAGATTCTTGTTATTAGCGATGAGATTTACGAAAAACTTATTTATGGTAAAAAACACTACAGCATCGCGAGCTTTAACAATGAGATCAAGAATTTAACCCTCGTCGTCAACGGCGCGTCCAAAAGCTACGCCATGACCGGATGGAGAATTGGCTACGCTGCCGGCCCCAAAGAAATTATTGACGCCGCGAGTTCCCTGCAGGATCACTCAACTTCAAACCCCAATAGCATTGCCCAGTATGCAGCCCTTGCTGCTTTAACCGGCAGTGATAACTGCATACAAGAAATGGCCTTTGAATATAGAAAACGCCGGGACTATATGATTGAAAGGCTCAACAGTATAAAAGGCATAAAAGCCCATGTGCCTGATGGCGCATTTTATGTTTTCGCCGACGTTTCAGGGCTATACAACAAAGAAATTAAAGACTCAGTTACATTTTGCCTGGAGTTTCTTAAGAAGTTTTTTGTAGGCGCCATTCCCGGAAGCGCCTTTGGCGACGACCGCTACATCCGCATAAGCTTCGCCACCAGCCCCAAAAATATCAAAGAAGGCCTGGATAGACTCTCCAAATTCGCCAAGAGTTTATAAATCTGTAGCCAGTATTATATTTTGTCCAATAACAAAATCATGTGAGACAATATACGAGATCTCAAGATTAAGATTTTTTGCTCTGCGACGCAAATAGTCATAATCGCGAAGCGATGGAGCTATTTTGACCTCCAAGGCTTGTTTTTTATCAACAATAAAATCAATTTCACTTTTCCCCTCTTTGTTATAAAAATTAAGGTTGTGAGACGTACGCAGATTTTGAAAGACGCTTTGTTCAAATGCCTGCCCTACGGACAGCTTGCCTAATATATTGGCAATACCGCTATCGCAAAGAAATAATTTTTTACTCCCTGCCGCCTGGCGATCAATACTTCCTGAAAATTTTGACAGAAGAGCTATGAAATATGTTTGCTCAAGAAAATGTAAATAATTATAAACCGTTTCTCGCGACAGTGATAAACTTGCTGCCAGTTTGGCTATTTCGATCCTTTGTCCAACACGGGGAACAAGAAGCAATATTAGATCGCGTAACTTTGCCATTTCTTTAAAATCCGCTAGGCTTTTAGCGTCTTTTTCAAAATAAGAAGTAAAAATTTCCTCGAGCAGTATGCGTTTCCTGTCTCGATTTTCTTCAAGGATAACTGATGGAAATCCTCCAAATTCAATATATTCATCGTAATAGAGCCTGTATTTCTCATAAGAAATTGTATTTTTCTTGATCGCCATTTCCACAAATGAGGGATATACTTGCTTCTCGTTGCCCTTAAAACGTAAAAATTCAGAAAAAGTTAGGGGATACACTTCAAATACAATCTTTCGTCCGCTTAAAGATTCAGGAAAAAGATTTTTTAAATAAAAACTGCTTGATCCGGTCAGAATAAATTTTACATCCCAATGATCGTACAAATATTTAACCGCGCTGCTAATTTCAGGAAGGTTTTGAATCTCGTCAATAAATAGATAAGCTTTTTCTGTATTTGTAATGCCAAATTGGGCAAGATTATTCCAGATATTGTCATAGTTTCTTTCTTCAAAAACAAGACGATGAAGAGGGTTCTCAAGATCTAATACAGCTTTATTTTTGGCTTTAACCTGATCAAAGAGATGGGCAAGTAAAGTTGTTTTACCAACCTACGCATACCGGTAATTACCGTAGCCTCCTTTTTCTCAAGCTCAAACTCAAGGCTTGGCACAATATCACACGAAATAAACATATAGCTATATCTTACAAACACCCGCCGTATTTGTCAACCAACAACTTACATTTACCGACAGTAAATACTGGATTAAAATTAATCGTAAAAATATTGCCAGGCAGGAATTACTTCAATTTTAATCTTATCTACAGTAAATTCCTCATTCTGGTCAAAAGTAAGAATAGTCCCCTTCTTTAAACCAAACTTCCGGCAAGCAAGAACCAGTCCTTTTATCTCCCGTTCTCTTGCTGATGGATCTGAAATATCTTGAGTTACTTGAATCGCGCGAACAACTCTGCCTTTTTCAATAATCACAAAATCGCACTCCGCGCCGTTTTGATAATACGCGATTTGCTTCTCTTGTTTTAAAAGCTCTAAAGCGACAGTTGTTTCAAGCAGTCTACCCTTATCTTGACTTAACTTGTAATCAAGAGCAGCTCCAAGCCCCTGGTCAATTACATAACTTTTTTTTTGCGACATTTCGGCTTTAATTACCGAATGTGAGTATTTAGAGATAAAACGAGTCAAATAAATAGCTTCAACATAATCTTGATACGAGTAAAGTGTGTCTTTAGCAATTTGATAACCTTGCGATTTCAATTCATTATAAATTTTATTCACGCTAAATTCACTTGCGCTATTTGCTATAATCCGTTTACAGAAGTATTTTAGTATCGCTCCTTGAGAAATTTGATATCGTTCAATCAAATCGCGCAAAACCATAACATTGAAATATTCTTGTAATGTTTTCTCTCTTATCTCATCATTTTGTTTAACCAATTCAGGAAACCCGCCTTGACGCATAAATTGTTCAAATAAATTCACGAGTTGAGCCTTATCGGTACTGCTATAAGGGTTAAGGTTTGGATGCGATATTTTTATAAATTCAGCAAAAGACAATGGATAGATCTCAAAAGTGATAGTCCTTCCGCGAAGAGCGGT
>OBEQ011702588.1_pt1 | contig 10478 bp, 3 predicted proteins | sample 1670901 | NCBI WGS metagenome assembly OBEQ01 (sample SAMEA104232315, study PRJEB22302) | groundwater metagenome | biome: forest; feature: aquifer; material: groundwater | place: USA | collected 2011-08-07 | depth 5.4 m | reverse complement strand
AGCTTGCGCAACCCCGGCCCCCCAGCCGGCGACGCCGACGGCGGGTCGGGCAGCGAAACCGCCACTCTTTCGGTGGGCGAAGGCATTATAACGGTCGCGGCCGGCAATAGCGGCGTGACCGGCATTACCAACAATGGCACCGGTTCGGTTTCGTTCTCCGGTACGATTGCTCAGATCAATGCCTTGCTCAATACCAGCACCGGCACGGTTGTCTATAACGACAACACCGATACGCCGGGCGCTTCGACGACGCTGGCGCTCGCAATTCACGATAACGGCAATAGTGGCGGCGGCGATTTGTTTGCATCGGCGCAATCGACCATCGATATCACGGCGGTCGACGACGCGCCGGTTTTGACTGGGATCGGACCCGGCCACGCCAGCAGCACGGAGCAAGTTTTTGCGCGCTTGGATAGCGCCGAAGCAGTATCGGACGCCGAACTCGACGCTCGCAATGGCGGAGCCGGCGATTATAACGGGGCGCTGACTTACGTCACCCGCAATACCGGCCCGAACGCCGACGATACCTTCGGTATCGATACGGCGGGTGCGAGCTTCACGCTCGCCGGCAATGGCGATCTGCAGGTTGGCGGATTAACGTTTGCTAATTTCGATGGCTCGGGCGGCACCGGTTCGATCTCCTTCACCAGCACCGGCACGCCGGCGACCACGGCCCTCGTCAATGAGGTGATTGCCCGCCTCACTTACGCCAATCAGAACGACAATCCGCCGGCGAGCATCACGCTCGTCTACACCTTCTTGGACGGCAACAGTAGCGGCACTCAAGGTGCCGGCGGTCAGCAGGGTGCAACTGAATTTCTGACGGTCGACCTCACCGCGGTCAACGATAGGCCGACGATCCCGACGGCGCCGACGCAGCTCGTCGGCCTGCCCAACGTCGCGCTGAACGTGGATGGTATCGTGTTTGCCGACCTCGATAGCGGCGGCGCCAGCGAGCGCGCTCGCATCACTAGGGATGCCGGCACATTAGCCGCCACCTCGTCCGGTGGCGTGACCGCGACCGCAGACGGCACGGGCGGCTTCTTCCTGGATGGCACGATCGCGAATTTGAACACCTATATCGCGGCCGACAAAGTGACGTTGACGACAGCGGCGAATACGACGGTTCATGTCAGTCTCGACGATCAGGGCCATACTGGAACGCCGAGCGCACTCACCTCACTCACCTCGGATATCAGCGTCGTTGTCGATATTCCGCCGACCGTTCCGGTCGACAACGACGGCGCGACCGGCGGCAGCGTCGCCGAAGGCGCGGCGGCGGGGACTGCCGTCGGCATCACCGCATTCTCGACCGATCCGGATGGCCCGACGATCAGCTACTCGCTGACCGGCGACACTTCGGGTGGCGGATTCCAGATCAATTCGTCGACCGGCGTGGTGACGGTGCTCGACGGCAGCAAGATCGACTTCGAGGCTGCGCCCGGCCACGCTTATTCGGTCACGGTCGCGGCAACCGACAATCAAGGCGTTTTCTCAACAAAGGCCTTCACCATCGCGGTGACAAACGTCAACCCGTCAACGCCGACCGATGGCAATGCCGGTACCAACACGGTGGTTGAAGGCGCGGCGGTCAATACATTGGTCGGTGTGACGGCGTCGTCGAGCGACGTCAACGGCCCGGCGGTAAGTTATTCGCTGACCGGCGATACTTCCGGCGGCGGCTTCCAGATCAATTCGTCAACTGGCGTGGTGACGGTACTCAACGGCAGCAAGATCGACTTCGAAAGCAGCGCGCCGGGTCATAGCTACAATATCACGGTGCAGGCCTCGGACGGCCAGGGCGGCACCAGCACGCAGGCCTTCGCTATCGCGGTGACAAATGCCAACCCGTCGACACCGGCCGATGGCAATGCGGCCACCAATACGGTGATCGAAGGCGCGGCATCGAATACGCTTGTGGGTGTCACGGCGTCCTCGGCCGATCCTGGCACCGGCCCGGCGGTGAGTTATTCGCTCACTGGCGATACCTCGGGCGGCGGCTTCCAGATCAATTCGTCGACTGGCGTGGTGACGGTGCTCGACGGCAGCAAGCTCGACTTCGAAAGCAGCGCGCCGGGTCATAGCCACAACATTACCGTACAGGCTTCGGACGGTCAGGGTGGCACCAGCACGCAGACATTTACTATCGCGGTGTCGAACGCCAATCCGTTGGCGCCGGTGGACGGCAATGCCGGTACCAATACGGTGGTTGAAGGCGCGGCCAATGGCACGGCGATCGGCGTGACGGCGTCGTCGAGCGACGTCAACGGCCCGGCGGTAAGTTATTCGCTGACCGGCGATACCTCGGGCGGCGGCTTCCAGATCGACCCAACGACCGGCGTGGTGACGGTGCTCGACGGCAGCAAGATCGACTTCGAGAGCAGCGCGCCGGGTCATAGCTACAATATCACGGCCCAGGCTTCGGACGGCCAGGGCGGCACCAGCACGCAGGCCTTCACCATCGCGGTGACGGACGTTGCGCCGACGACGACTGCCGACAACTTTACGGTCAACGAAGATACGACGCTGGCGCCAAATGCGGCATCCGGTGTCCTGGCGAATGACAGCGACGTCAACGGCGGTGCCTTGACTGCCGTACTCGACAGCGGCCCAAGCCATGCCGCCGGATTCACGCTCAATGCGAATGGTTCGTTCAGCTATACGCCGACAGCGAACTTTAACGGCGCCGATAGCTTCACCTATCATGTCAGCGACGGCACCTTGAATGGCGCCACCGTCACCGTCAGCCTCACCGTCAACGCGGTGAACGATGCGCCGACAGTGACGTTCACACATGACAGCTACGATGCGAAAGAGAATGACAGCCTCAACCTGAAGAACACTGGCATTTCGGTGGGCGATGTTGACTCGGCTGGCGGGGTCGAAACGGTAACGTTGTCCGTCACCGAGGGCAAACTCACGGCGATAGCCGGCACCAGCGGCGTGACCGTGACCGGTAGTGGCACGAGTAGCGTAACTCTTGTCGGCACGATCAATCAGATCAATGCGCTGCTCAACACCGATCCGAACAGCAAGTTAAGCTACGTCGATAATACGCACCCACCCGCGAAGCAGGCGACTCTGACCTTGTCGGTCAACGACGGCGGCCAAACCGGTCTTGGTGGCGCGCAGGTGGGAGGCGATTCAGCGCTCATCAAGCTGAAGCGTTCCGATGACCGTCACGTCGACCATGACCGTGACAATGACGACCGTGGCGGTCGCCCTGGCAACGACCGCAACAACGATGATGGCGGTCGCATTGGCGATCGTCTCATCGGCAATCTCGGCGGTTCGAATTTCTTCGACGTCGGTCCGGTCAACTCGGTTTATTTTGTCCGCGCCAATGTGACTCGTCCTGATATTACCGGCTCGGTCAGCGATGCCGACTTCTTTGCGGTGCAAGTTTCGTTGGTGGATCTGCTGGCGCCGCTTGGCGGCGGCAACACGACCGAAGTCTTTGCCAAACAGGCGGATGGCAATCCACTGCCGGATTGGCTCAATTTCGACCGGAACACCGGCATCTTCGCCGGCAAGGTTCCGTTGGGCGTATCCGGCACGATCACGCTCGAAGTCGTCGTGCGGGATTCACAGGGTCACGAGTCGGTCACCACTTTCACGGTCGACATCGCCACCAGTACTGTGGTCGAGAAACCAAATTGGAATTTGCCGTTACCGCGTAAATTCGGATTCAATCTATCGGCGCCCGGGCTTCAGGCGGAGTTGAACCGGCATGCGGTACCCGATCTACGACAGGATTTCGACAAATTTACAGAACGTCTAGGCGAGCGTCGCCACGCTACACACGACCAGTCGGTGCTGATCGATCTTGACGATAATAGCAACGTCCAGCGCAATGGCCGGGTCGGTCTCTCAGATCAACTTAGAGGCATTGGCTGGCGCGGCATGGATGCACAACGCGTAGCGTTGCTCGAAAGCCTACGCCAGCACGCGGCAACCTTACACTGAGATCGGTTGTGCACGGTAGGCGGCTAGTAATACTTGCCGCTTTGGCCGCAAGCACGGTTTCATTGATGAAATCAAAGCGGCAAGGCGCTCTGCTTTTGTCATAATGTCGTGGATCATAGTGCCGGGCACGGAGACCGGAACTGCCGAATGAAACATGTCGCATCGAGCAATATCGAGTCGCAGCTGTTCGCGCTCAGCACGCTGGTTCAGTTGATCAAGCGCGCGCGTCATGTCGTTAATGCTCAGGAACTTGCATTCGTGGTGGTCAACGAAACCCACGCACTGCTGCCATATCGGCAAGCCGCGCTTTGGCGGCATGACGGCGCCGGAGGCGGCGAGATTGTCGCCATCTCCGGTACCTCCGTGGTCGAACGCTATGCGCCATTGACGTTGTGGCTGCGTCGGGCGCTTGCCGCTTTGGACAAGCGCAGCGACGCTGGCGTGGTGCCGCACACGGTGGACGCCGGCGACTTGCCACAGGCGCTGCGCGAAGAATGGGCGGAATGGCTGCCGGCGCACGGCCTTTGGGTGCCACTTGCCGTTAAACCGGAGCTGCCGCTTGGCGCACTACTGCTGGCGCGCGATCAGCCTTGGGGCGATGGCGAGCGGCATCTGGTGCAAGAACTCGCCGACGGCTATGCCGGCGTTTGGGCGGGCTTTCTGCATCGTCAGCGCTTCCTGCGCATGCCGGTTTGGACTCAAGGCCGGATTGCAAAGCTTGTGATTGCCGCCGCCGTGTTCGCCGCGCTCTGGTTGCCGATTTCGCTGTCGGCGCTGGCGCCGGCCGATGTCGTGCCGCTAAAGCCGACAATCGTGCGCGCTCCTTTGGAGGGTGTGGTCGATCGTTTCATGGTGCAACCGAACGATCCGGTCAAAGAGGGCCAGCCGCTGCTTGAGCTCGACCCACGAGCCATCGAAAACCGCCTCGAAGTTGCCCGTCAGGCGCTGGCCGTCGCCGAGGCCGAGTATCGTCAGGCGGCACAGCAGGCGGTATTCGATGATAAGAGCCGCAGCCAACTCGCTCTGCTTAAAGGGCGGATGGAGCAGCGCCGAGCGGACGCTACTTACACCCAATCGCTGCTCGAACGCATTCATATCACCGCCAGCCGAAGCGGCATTGCGATATTTGACGATCCCAATGATTGGATCGGCCGCCCAGTAACCATTGGCGAACGTCTGATGGAAATTGCCGACCCGAGCCAAGCGGAGCTGGAAATTTGGTTGCCGGTGGCTGATGCCGTCACGCTTAAGGTCGGCGCCGACGTCGATTACTTCCTCAACGTTGCGCCTGACGCGCCGCTACGCGCGCTGCTGCGGCAAACCAGTTATGAAGCGACGCTCTCGCCCAATGGTCTGCTCGGTTACCGGCTAAAAGCTCGCTTTGTCGACGGCACAGCAATCCCGCGCATCGGTCTGCGTGGCACCGCGAAAGTTTATGGTGAACAGGTCAGCTTGTTCTACTATCTAATGCGGCGGCCGCTTGCCGCCTTGCGCCAGCTGCTAGGGTTCTGATCGTGGCCATGCAGCAGGCCATTGCCGCCGACACCCGGCTGATGCCGTTGCGCGAAGAAATTGCGATCTTCCCTGGACCGAGTGCGTTTGACGGTTCGCCAACCTGGACGCTGCACGATCCGGTCCGTAATCGCTTCTATCGGCTTGGCTGGCCGGAATTCGAAATCATCTCGCGTTGGGATGCCGGTACTATCGCCGTGCTGACCAAACGCGTCACTGCCGAGACCACGCTGCATATCGAGCCCGAAGACGTCGAGGCGTTGGCGCGCTTTTTGGCGGCTTTCGATTTGCTGCATGTGTTTGGCTCACCGGCAACCGCCAATCTGGTGAAAAAGGCCGAACTGCAGCGTGAGAACTGGGGCCGCTGGCTCTTGCATAATTATCTGTTCGTACGCATTCCGTTGCTGCGGCCGGACCGTTTCCTGAGCGCGACCTATTCGTATGTACGCTGGGTCTTCAGCCGCCAGTTTGCGCTCGTGGTGGCCGCCATTGGGCTCGTTGGCCTGTATTTGGTGGCGCGCCAGTGGGATGCGTTCCTGCACACCTTCGTCGATCTGCTCTCAATCGCTGGAGCGGTGTGGTTCGGCGTAACATTGATGTGCCTAAAGGTGGTGCATGAACTCGGCCATGCTTACACCGCCAAGCGCTTCGGCTGCCGCGTTCCAAATATGGGAATCGCTCTGCTGGTCCTGGTGCCGGTGCTTTATACCGACGTGAACGAGGCCTGGAAACTGACGTCGCGGCGTCAGCGTCTCGGCATTGGCATGGCTGGCGTGACGGCCGAACTATGTTGCGCGGCGATTGCCGCCTGCGCTTGGGGGTTCCTGTCCGATGGGCCGGCGCGCAGCGTGGCCTTTTTGGTGGCGACCACCACTTGGGTCACCACCGTGCTGCTCAATCTTAGTCCGTTCATGCGCTATGACGGCTACTATGTACTCTCCGATTGGTTGGAGACGCCGAATCTGCACGCGCGCTCCTTCGCGCTGGCGCGATGGTGGTTACGCGAAACGCTGTTTGGTTTCGGCGACCCGGTGCCGGAGGAGATGCCGCTGGGCCGTCAAAGGTTTTTGATCGCATTTGCGTTGGTAACGTGGGTTTATCGGTTTGTGTTGTTCATCGGTATCGCGCTCATCGTCTATCACTTCGCATTCAAGGTGATCGGCGTGGCGATGATGGTCGTGGAGGTGGGTTATTTTCTGCTTCGGCCAATTGTCGCCGAGCTGCGGGTTTGGTTTCGTCGTCGCAGCGACCTACGCTGGAGCCGGCGAACCGTATGGACTGCCGGCGCCGCGCTGGCGTTCGCGGTTTTGCTCGTGCTGCCCTGGCGCTCGGATGTCGAGGCTCCGGCGTTGCTTAAAAGCCGCCAGCATGTCGACGTATTCGTTCCTGAATTCGGCGCTCGCATCCAGTCGGTTGCCGTCCGCAATGGCGAGCAGGTCGATAAGAGCGCGCCGCTGCTTCGCTTGGTATCGCCCGACCTTGACCATAAATTGGCCCAGGCTCGCCGTGAGATCGAGGTCACCCAGTGGCAGATGAACGCGCGCGGTATCGACCCAACGTTATTGGCGCGCAGCCAGGTCGCTGTGCGCGAATATGAAGCGGCCATCGCCGAATATCGGGCGCTGCTCGATCAGAAACGGCGTCTGGAGGTAACATCGCCAATTGCCGGGCGCGTCGTCGACGTCGCCGATGACCTGGAGCCAGGCGAGTGGCTTTCGCCGAAAGCCCGGTTGCTATCGATAGTGGATAACGCACAGACTACGGTCGAGGCCTATGTCGATGAATCGGATATGGCGCGGGTCGCGCCTGGCGGCACGGCGACCTTCCACGCCGAAGCTGACGATCGCATCAGCGTGACGCTACACATTACCGAGATCGCGCGCGCCAGCACGCGCTCGTTTCATGAGCCCTATCTGGCTTCGCTATACGGTGGTCCTATTGCCGCGCGTGCAGGTAAAAACAATGAGTTCGTGCCCGACCAAACCGTCTATCGCGTCACATTAGCGCCAACTCAGGTCGAGTTGCCAACGCATCAGATATTGCGTGGCACCGTTACCATGCGCGGCGCCACGAGCAGTATCGCCGCTCGCGCTTGGCGGGCGACGCTTGCGGTCGTCGTTCGCGAGGCCAGCCCGTAAGCGCTGTGAATTGTTGCAGCCATCGGTTTGGTCTTAAGCCACATGACTGAAATAGGTTGTAATTTCAAATAGTTACAATGTGAGGCGAAAATGCAACGGCGGCGGTAAAATAGTCACGGCTAGCCGGGCCAACTGCAATTAACCGTTGATAGGCAACGTTGCGCCCCCCACACTGCTATTGCAAAATACAGTTAGGCAACTAAAAGTTGTTGGCCGTTGGACTTGAAGCTACTGGGTAAGTTGGCGAGTTGAAGGCTTGTGATCTGGCTTACAGGTGGTGAGGGAGGACGGCGCGGTCGGCTTTATAAGTTGACTAGCGTTGCGGAGGTGAACGGGCCAGCTTTAAGGGCTTGTCGCGGGCGGGGTCGTAAGGCGCGAAGTTTTCCAACAATTGGTCGGGTCTGAGCGCCGCTGTTGTTGTGCGTCGTCTTTCCGTTAGTCTTGCTCTCAATTCGAAAATGAATTGGGAGGATACCGGTTGGGTCGGTTGGGGTGTCAGTGAAGTCAAATCTCTTTGGTGGAAGTGGATCGTCCGGTCGCGGCAGACATAGCTTTGCCGCGTTCTTTTTGATGTCGGCCGCATTGGTACTTACGAGTTGCACCTTGCCGCCTAATCCGATGACGCTCGATGAGCGCGCGGCCGAAGCGACGAGCGATATTAACGACATCTATTCCAAGCAGGAGCCGCTACGCGGGCCGCTAACGTTAAGCCAAGCATTCGCGCGCGCGCTTAAATACAATCTCGACGCTCGTACCAAAATGATGGAAGAGACGTTGGCGCAGAACGATCTCGACCTCAGCCGAATCGATTTGCTGCCAAAAGCGGTGGCTAGCGCTGGCTACAATACGCGCAACGTTGTCGACGCGAGTTCCAGCAGGTCGGTTCTCACCAACCAGCAATCGCTGGAACCCTCAACCTCCTCGGATATCAATCGGCGTTCGGCCGATTTGACATTGTCTTGGAATATTCTCGACTTCGGTGTGAGCTATATTACCGCACGTCAACAGGGCGATCGGCAACTGGTCGCCCAGGAGCAGCGTCGCCGGGTGGTGCAGTCGCTGATGGCGGATGTACGCCGCGCCTTCTGGCGCGCAGCAAGCGCTCAGAAACTCAGCAAAAAGGTCAACGATGCGATCCGTGCGGCCGAAGCCGCGCTGCCGTCGGCGCGCAAGGCGGAATCGGAGGCGCTTCGCTCACCGGTTGATTCGCTGCGCTATCAGAAGCTGTTGCTCGACCTGCTGCGCCAACTTGAAGCGGTCGAGCGGTTATTGGCGACTTCAAAGACAGAATTGGCGGCTTTAATCAATCTGCCGACTGGTCAGGCTTTCACCATCGCGGTACCGAAAGGTCGCGCTGGCCTTGAGTCAATTCCATTGCGGGTTCGCGACATGGAAGAAGTCGCACTGCTACTCAATCCCGACATTCGGGAGATGAGCTATCAGCGGCGGATCAGCGTCGATGAAAGCCGCAAAGCGCTGCTCAAGCTGTTGCCGGGGATCGGCGTAAGTTACAGCCCGAATTACGACAGCAATGGCTTCCTCGTTCATAATTACTGGACCCTTGGCACGGCGCGGGTCAGCGGATTCCTTAACAACGTGATTCAGGCGCCGTACCAGATCCGGCGCGCGGAGAGCGCCGAGGTCCTGGCTGACGAGCGGCGCAAAGCAGTGAGCGTGGCGGTGCTTGCCAAACTGCATATTGCCTTCGCGCAATATGTATCGGCCGCGCGCGAGTATCGTTGGTCGGACCAACTGGCTGACGTTGACGATCGGCTTTATGAACAGATCGGCAATCGAGCGTCCAGCGACGTACAGAGCGAGCTGGAGCGAATATCCGCGCAGGTGAGTGCGGTGAATTCAGAGCTGCGACGCGATCAAAGCTATGCCGAGGCGCAGGCGGCGCTTGGGCGCATTTACGCCACCATGGGTCTGGATCCCGTAGCGGACGCGGCGACAAAGCTCGATGTCAAGGATCTGAGCCGTGAAATTCAGAAGACAATGCGCGACTGGCGTAAGATTCGCGCGAGGTCGCTATTATCTACGGCCGAGGCCGAACCAGCTCAATAATTGGCGGTATCGAGCGATTGATGTGGGGCGTAGTATCGTTTCGCATCCACCTGACCCGCCGTGCAGTTTGGCGGCTTGATCCCCGGCCGTTTGTTAGATCAGGATTATCGCGTGAAACCGTTTTGCTTTTTCCTTGAATACGGCGTTCGGCGCTTGTCGGCAGCTTTTGCCGTCAGCTTGGCCTGCGCCGCCACGGCTGCCGCGCAAGACACATTTCGGCAGGGCTCGATCGGCGGCGGATCGGAGATCAGAGCTCAACTCACGCCGCGTGAATTCACCACTTTATCGAGCGAGATTGCGGCGCGAATCGATCGTATCACGACCCGGGTCGGTGATCACTTTAAGCGAGGCGACATCTTGGTGCAGTTTGACTGCGCGATTCCCAATGCGCAGCGCGATCGCGCTGAGGCCGTGGCGCAGCAGAGTGAAAAGGCGGTTGCGATCAATCGGCGCTTGCTTGAGCTTAAATCGGTTGGCCAACTCGAGCTCGAAGTCTCGCAAGCTGAATTGGCTAAGGCCAGGGCTGACCTTGCCGTCGCGCAATCGACGGTTTCAAAATGTGCGATCGCCGCGCCGTTTTCCGGCGTGACCGTGGAGCAGAAAGGGCGAGAGTTCCAATATGCCACGCCCGGCCAACCATTACTCGACGTGCTCGACGATGACGCATTGGACGTCGAACTTATTGCGCCATCGCGCTGGCTAAGCTGGCTCAAGATCGGCGCCGTATTCAAAGTGCAGATTGAGGAGACTGGGAAGTCTTATCAGCCGCGCGTCCCCCGCCTCGGCGGCCCGGGT
>OBEQ010302076.1_pt1 | contig 10480 bp, 10 predicted proteins | sample 1670901 | NCBI WGS metagenome assembly OBEQ01 (sample SAMEA104232315, study PRJEB22302) | groundwater metagenome | biome: forest; feature: aquifer; material: groundwater | place: USA | collected 2011-08-07 | depth 5.4 m | reverse complement strand
GTTTCCATTGTCGCATCCGGCAATAAAAATAGGCACAAAAACCAAAGAAAGAACGAGTAGCAATTTACGCATTTCGGCCTCCTAATTACCGAGAACTAACCCAACAATATCAATAAGTAAAGTATGTGTCAAGCTACCCCTAAAACACCTTTCTTGCCATCCGATATATCAAATACCAAATTTTTGAAACTGGCAGGTCAAATGAGCCGGGGTATTCAATTTGCTGACCGCCAAAACCAAGCTTGAATCTGGTTACTCCCGGCCAACGTTTGGCATCTATGCCCCATAAGTCATAATAATGATAGCCCTGCGCTTTGGCCCATTTGATAATTTCCCAATGCATCAAATATGGCGCCATCCAGCTTTTATAATCCCGGTCCATCGCTCCATGCAAGTAATAAACCGTATCTCCGAAAGTTAACAGAATCGCTCCGGCGATTGGTCTATCTTTGACATTATTGAGCGGCCGATCATCATGTTCCACAAAAACGATTCTTGCATCAAGCGCTTGTATGTTTAACAGCTTTTCATAATAACTTTTGTCATGAGTAGAAAAATTATCATTCTTAGCTGTATGTTTTAGTAATTTCCAGAAAGCGTCTAAATCATTGCTCTCTCGCAATCGAAGCCCTTTCCTTTCTCCGATGCGAATATTATATCGTGTCTTGTGATGCATCTTGGAAAGAAGCACCTCTTCCGGCAAATTCAAATCTAAAACAACCGTTCTCGTTGGCTGGATCGACTTTTTTGAATGCTTTAGACCCTTGCGATAAATAACCTCCGTCACCACGTCCTCCATCGGCTCCATTTTAATAAAAATTGATTTATTTTCCTTAGCGAGATCCTTCAAATAGTTCCAAAAGTTATCTACCTCGTTTTTCAAACCGCTCTGAATTTCTCCCAAAGAAATTGCCGGGCCGTGCGGAATGTAAAGGTAACTCTTTCCGAGAGGAAGCTCGTGTTTTATTATATTGGCCTTAATTTTGCCGTCATCAAATCGCCAGGTCTTCCGCCCGATATATTTCTGAAAGTTTAACCAGTCAGTTGTTTGTAAAAATGACCTCATCCCGTTAGAAGTGCTGCTGACTGTCCACCGTATTGAAGAGATGGCAAGTTGTAAACACTTTTATTTAATACTTAATATTCTTTATTCCCGTTAGGGCTCACTTCTAACGGGACTCATCGGCGGTTTTTACCCAATAACTTAAGCGCTTCTCTTACTCTTTGTTCCAATGTTTTGCCCTTTGCGTCTTCTTGAAGCGCATCCTTGGCCTGGCTAAGAGTATAACCAAGAGCGACCAACGCTTCCATCGCTTCTCCTTCCTGTCCAAGATCCATTCCTTTCATATCGCCGATCGAAAGATAGTCAACTTTATTTTGTAATTCCAATATCAGACGCCGCGCGGTTTTGGGCCCCAAACCGGATATTTTTTTTAAATAATCCGGGTCATTGTTTACTACCGCTGCCTTCAAATGTTTCGGCTCCACCGAAGACATTATATTCAAAGCGTTCTTGGGGCCTATCCCAGACACCGAAATCAGGAGATGAAACAGTTCCAAGCCCTCTCTCTTGTCAAATCCGTACATATCAAATGTTCCTTCCCGCATGTTTAGTTGGGAATGAATGTGGAGCTTGACGGTATTGACAGGAGCCTTGCTTTCTGATAAACTATTTAGCAACTTGGGGACTATATTGACCTTATACCCTATACCGCCCGTGCTCAAAATAACGAATTTGTCCCCCGAATATTCAATTTTCCCTTCAAGAAACGAGATCATTAATCAAGAATATCATTGAAAATAGAAATAAAAAAGACCTCATTCGGTCTTTATAAAGATTCTTTGGGTTTTGAATCCTCAAAATTAATTATGTCCAACAAACCTACTCCCATAAAAACTAGAACTAGAAGTGAAACCATCCAAGTAATCATGCCGATAAAAATATCTGTTTTTATGCCAACCAATATTCCCAGAAAAGTTGCCACCAAAACTGACAATACGACCATGTTCTTAGCACTGAAGATCTTCATTTTTTAACCCTTTTTAATAAGAACTGGTGTATATTAATCTACCAAAGTTATAAAAAATTGTCAAATGTTTAAGCTCAACTCTAAATTCCAGCCTACCGGCGATCAGCCGACCGCGATAGCCAAATTAATCGGCGGTTTGAAATCCGGCCAAAAGCATCAGGTTCTTTTGGGCGTTACCGGCTCCGGTAAGACATTTACCATGGCCAAAATCATTGAACATTATAAAAAGCCGACTATTGTAATTTCCCATAACAAAACTCTTGCCGCCCAGCTCTACAAAGAGTTCAAAGAATTTTTCCCCAAAAACGCCGTTCATTATTTCGTCAGCTATTATGACTACTATCAGCCGGAGGCATATATCCCCCACACCGATACCTATATAGAGAAGGATTCCAAAATAAATCAAGAAATAGACCGTTTAAGGCACGCCGCCACTCAAGCGCTCATCAGCCGAGATGACGTTATAATTGTCGCCTCGGTTTCGTGCATATACAACCTCGGTTCGCCTGAAGATTATAAAAACCTCGGCCTGCAGATATTTGAGAACAAAAAAATGAGTTCATCGGAAATGGTGCGGGGGCTTATGCGGCTTCAATATGTTCCGGATATAGAACTTAAAAGGGGTTGCTTCAGGAAAACAACCAACGAAACAGAAGTAGTCGCCCCAAGCGCCCAAGAAGTTATTAAAATAAAATTTAAAGGCGACCGGATAGAGAAGATCCTCCTGGCTTCTATCTCCAACCCGGAAGAACTGGAAATGAAGGACTTAAAATACGAAAAAATAGTTGAAACCACAATCTTCCCGGCTAAATACTGGATAACTTCCGATGACAAGATCGGTTTGGCTATCGAGAATATCAAAAGCGAACTCCAGAAACACGTTAAGCACTTGAAGAAAGAGAAGAAATTCCAAGAAGCCGCCCGACTCCAGGAAAAGACATTGCAGGACATCGAAATGATGCGTCAGACCGGATACTGCCATGGCATCGAGAATTACTCGAGGCATCTTGATTTTAGAAAAGCCGGAGAACCCCCTTACTCGCTTTTAGATTTCTTTTCATCTAAAGGCGAGTTTTTGACGATAATTGACGAGTCGCACATCACAGTTCCTCAATTACGTTCAATGTTCACCGGTGACCATTCCAGGAAATCCACCCTCATAGAGTACGGCTTCCGCTTGCCCTCGGCCATAGACAACCGCCCACTGAAATTCCCCGAATTCCAGAAAAGAGTCCAGAAAGTCTTATACACCTCGGCAACGCCCGCTAAATACGAACTTGAAAAAGCCGGAAAGGACGGCATCGCCGAACAACTTATCCGACCGACCGGACTTTTGGATCCAACCATAGAAATAAGACCAACAGAGGGGCAAATCCCCCACTTAGTGGAGAACATCAAAGCCAGAACCGCCCAAGGCGAGAGGGTTATCGTAACAACTCTTACCAAACGGATGGCCGAGGACCTGTCAGAGCATTTGGCCGAACAAGGCATCAAGGTAAATTATCTTCATTCCGAGATAAAGACATTGGAGCGACTTAAAATAATAAAAGATCTTCGGCTCGGTAATTACGACGTCTTGGTGGGTGTAAATCTTTTGAGAGAAGGATTGGATCTGCCAGAGGTTTCCTTGATAGCGATATTGGACGCGGATAAAGAAGGGTTCTTAAGAAATGCCACCACTCTTATCCAAACCATGGGCCGAGCGGCAAGAAATGTTAATGGCCACGTTATTATGTATGCCGATAAAATAACCAAATCCATTGACTTTGCCGTTAAAGAAACGCAAAGGCGCCGGAAAAAGCAGGAAAAATATAACAAAGAAAGGGGCATAACGCCGCAAACTATCATAAAAGAAATAGGAAATTTTGACTTACCGATAAGCCAGAAGGAGATTCAAAAATATGGAGAAAATGATAACGAAATAATATTCTTCACCAACGGCTCAAGGCAGAATGCCATGAAACAACTTCAAAAGCTGATGGAGAAATCTATCAAAAAAATGGACTACGAAAGGGCCTTGGAAATAAAAGAACAGATAAGAAAACTGAAAAGCGAGTCCGCGGTATAATATCTTAATTATAGCTCACACAACCTCCACCTCGTACTTCAGGTAGGTCTTTTAAAAATTTACTAATTTTAAAAAAGTGTCCCCCTCTGCTGGTTGCTTAAACGATAGGTGATAATTGGCAAGAGAGAGTCAAACAAAAATGCGGGCTATCTATACCCGCTATTTCCAGAAACCACCCAATCCCAGTAAGCACAGTGCCCAAAAAAGCACCAATAAACCTAACCGCAAATCCTCTTTTTGATTTGTTCTTAAAAGCCACTACATACATTACCATCCCCACAATAAGGCCGATTACCATTACTTGCTCCCGTTTCTTTGTTAAAAAGGCTATTGCCAAATATAATAGAATATAGTAAGATAATCAAGTTTTCAATATTAATTAGGACACAAATATGCCTATTACAAAATCCGCCAAAAAGGCGTTAAGACAAAATAAAACAAGAAGGGCCAGGAATATAAGGAAGGTTGCCGCTTATAAGTCCTCGGTGAAAGATTTCCGAAAGCTTGTTGCCGCAGGCAAGAAAGACGAAGCCAAGAAGCTGTTGCCAAAGGTTTACCAAACATTGGACAAGGCCGCAAAATCAGGAGTTATTAAAAAAAACAAAGCCAGCCGTCTTAAATCCAATACGACTCTCCTCCTCCTCCAAAAAACCGCTTAAAGGCAGTTTTTTGGTTTTACAGATAGCTCCACCCAAACAAACCCCGCCCGACTCTTTCGCTACCGCTCATCCGCCCAGCGTACTCTTTCGCTGACTTTCGTCGTCGGCTCTCCCGCAAGAGCGGGAACCATGCCCGCCGACTCCTCGAGTCGCGCGAGAAGGGTCAGGCGGGGTTTTCTAAAGCGCAGGGTAACCGGTTCAGGGGAACATCACGCAGTCACGACGGGCTTGGTCTCGCAGAGCCGTCGTGACGAGGGCGAAGAAATTTTTGCCGCAGGAGCAAAAATATTCTGTTTCCCATGGGCCGGTTAGCCGGAGCTTGCTACGACTCCCGGGCCACATTAAACACTATTCCTATCCCCGATAACATAACCACGAGAGCGGTGCCGCCGTAGCTTATAAACGGCAGAGGAATTCCGGTCAGAGGAACAAGGCCCGAGATAGCGGCAATATTTACGAAGGCCTGGGACATTATCCAAAGATTAATTCCCATCACCAGTAAAGCCCCGAATTTATCAGGCGCGCTCTTGGCTATGTTAATCAGAAAGAAGCATAGTAACCCAAACAACCCGATAGTGAGCGCTGAACCAACTAATCCCAGCTCTTCAGCAATGATGGCGAAGATAGAATCGCCTATAACTTCAGGCAAAAATCCTCCCTGTTTCTGGGAACTGTTGTTGTAACCAACGCCGAACAATCCGCCGGAACCAATTGATATCAGGGACTGGTTTATTTGGTAAGAAATTCCTTTTGTGTCAACTGACGGATTCCAAAAAGCTTTCAGGCGATCAAAACGATACGGCTCAACAACGATTATGGCCGATAGACCCAAAAATAGGACTAACAAGATTCCTGCGAACTGCTTGTAGCTTGGACCGGCCATAAAATAAATTCCCAGAGCGATGAAAGAAACTATTATCAAAGTCCCGATATCCGGTTGGAGAAACAAAAGCAGCGCCGCAAAAGACAGGATCATCAGAAATGGCACCGTGCCGTAAGCCCATTTCCTGGTTCTTTCATCTCTGTTTCCGAACCATGCCGCCAAATAGATTATCAAGGATAGTTTTAATATCTCCGACGGCTGGAAAGAAAGTATTCCAAAATTTATCCAGCGAGTTGCCCCTTTCAATCCGTGCCCAAAAGTGGGCAGGAAAATCATTATCATCAGCGCCAACGAACCGATTAGGGCAAACAATGATATTTTTTTCCAAAATCGGTAATCAATTTTGGAAATAATAAACATCCCGATAAGGCCGGGTATAACCCCGTATAATAACTGGTGGGTTAAATAATAATAAGGCGAATTGAATTTTTTCTGGCCATCCACGATCCCGGCCGACGACAAAACAACCAATCCAAAAACTATCAATATTAAAGTTATAGCTAACAATCTCTTATCCATCTGTCTTACATTGTAATACAGATTATGTTTTTTATAAACAAAAAATGCCCAAATGGGCATTTTACTCTTTGAAACTTTGGAGATCAATTAGTTTTTTGTATATACCGTTTAAAGCTATCAGCTCTTCGTGCTTGCCGACTTCAGCAACTCCTCCATCACCAAGAACAACAATCTTGTCTGCCTTTTTAACCGTGCTCAAGCGATGGGCAATAATGAGAGTAGTTCTGCTTTTGATCAGCACTTCTAGGGCTTGTTGGACATACATTTCGGACTCGGAATCAAGGGCCGAAGTTGCCTCGTCCAGAATCAAAATTTTAGGATCTCGGACCAGAGCTCTGGCAATAGCCACTCTCTGTTTCTGGCCGGCAGAAAGCTTAACACCTCTTTCGCCTACAACCTGGTTGTATCCATTAACAAATTTATCACCGGTAATGAAATTATGAGCATAAGAAGCAACGGCCGCATCTTCTATAACCGAATCTTCCGATATCTTGTGTATATCCCCGTAAGCAATGTTTAACCTTATCGTGTCATTGAACAAGGAAATGTCCTGTGGGACAACTGCAATCTGAGATCTAAGTGATCCAAGCTGCCAGTTCTTTATATTCTTTCCGCCTATGAGAATTTCTCCTTCATCAGCGTCATAATATCTAGAGATAAGATCTATTAAGGTTGTTTTACCGACTCCGCTTTCCCCGACCAAGGCAACAGTCTCGCCTTCTTTAATGGTCAGGTTAATATTTCTAAGGACAGGGTTGCCGGTTTTACCGTATCCAAAGGATACATTTCTAAACTCTATGTCTCCGGCAATTTTTAACTCCTCTCCGCTTTCATAATTTTCCTCCTTTTCTCCTAAGAAATTAGCCACTCTTTCTTCAACGACAACCCCTTCCAGAACGAACCGCCAATTATGGGATAGCCGGCTAAATGGAGTATAGGCCAAATTAATATAGCCCAGAAAAGAAAATAGACCACCAGCATCGATTGTTCCCCACCTAAGCATTAAGGCGCCAAGAGACATGGTGATTACTGCTCCCCCGCCAAATATCAAATGCTCGTAGGTTTTAATCCTGTGCCTTAATTCCTCGGCCTCTTTTTCTCTTGAATAACACTTGTTGAAGTTGGTTTTAATCCTTTCAACTTCGAATTCTTCATTAGTGTTGGCCTTTACGGCTTTAACATTATTTACCACATCCCATAAATGGCCCCATGCCTCTTCCCACATCTTTCTCGTTTCTCTGTTGAGCAAGATTATTTTCTTATTACTTGAGATCATGGTCAAGGCATATGAAACCACCGTCAGTAGAACAAGCCCGGCTAATTGCCATCTAATCCAGAGCATGACCCCAAAAGCAAACAATAAACTCAAAAAACTTGGGACAAGAGAGAAAAGAACGTCTCTTATCATTCTTTCTAACACATCGGATCCTCGTTCGAACCTTTGCACCACCTTGCCCAATCTCTGTTCAGATAGAAACGACATCGGGAGCCTTATCAAATGACTTAAGCATCCCGTGAAAAGCTCATAACCGATGTTCCATGCGGTATAAGTTCCCTGTTTATCAGAATACCTGGTCGTCCAGTTATAAACCTGATCCATCATCAGCCACATGAACATTAACAGCAGAATATACTCCAGAGCCGAAACGCCATCTCCGGCCATTCTAATGACTTTTCCATAAAGAAGCGGTATAAAAGCTCCGAGAATAGAACCAAAGAGGGTAACAATAAAAACCCTCTTTATGTCTTTTTTCTCCGCCTTTATCCGCTCTATCATAAGCTTAACACCTGGGTTGCTTATCCATTTAGACATTTCTTTTACTTTCCCCGTATTGTTAAAGAATAATCTTGTATTTATAGCATGCAATATCTATTCTGTCAAGGATAATAAAAAACGCATCCCTGCGTCAATATAAATTATTACCTTAAAACTATCTCTACCTGAACAACGGCGGAATTTTGCTATCAACAAGAAATATAATGAGGCCGATAATCGCGCCGATGGCGTTTATCATCCAAAAGCGCATTGTTACCTGGGTTTCGTGCCAGCCGAGAGCTTCAAAATGATGGTGGATAGGAGTGGATAAAAATATTTTCTTACCTCTAAGTTTCTTTGAAGCCAGCTGAAGAATTACCGAGCCGGATTCCATTATAAAAATAGCGCCGATCGGGATCAGAAGAAACGGGGTGTTTGTAAGCATGGCAATAACCCCAAGAACAACGCCCAACGACATTGAACCGGTATCGCCCATGAAAAATCTGGCCGGATAAATATTGAACCATAAAAAAGCGACCAGAGAACCCATAATCGCGGAAATAAAAACAACTAAGTCCATCCTTCCCTGGTCAAAGGCGATTACGGCGTAAGCTCCAAACATCGTCAAAAAAATCCCGGCCGCTAAACCGTCTAGGCCATCGGTTTCATTCGCGGAAAACGCTGTTGCCACGATCATAAATACAAAAAACGGAATATACCACCAGCCGATTATAAAATCCCCCAAAAAGGGAATATTGATGCTGTTGAAACCAAGCTTGAAATAAAACCACCATGCTCCGACAGCGCCCGCCAGAACATACAATAATATCCGGTGACTCATGCGTAATCCGCCGCCCTTGGGACCAACACGCAAAATTCCCAAATAATCGTCAAGAGCGCCTAAAAGCGCCCCGAATATCATCACCCCTAAAGGCAGCCAGGTTTGAGCGCGGCTAAAAAAATTCATCTTTCCCCAGAACCCGTCAAAGTAGCGCGCCAACAGCCAGAAACCTACGGTTAGAATCGCTACCGTTGCCCATGTCACTACCCCGCCCATAGTCGGAGTTCCCGCCTTAGCTTGGTGCAATCTTGCGGCAATTGGTCCCCCTTCGGTATGCAAGCTCTTAAACGCGGTATCGGTGCGAATTTGTTTACCCAATTTGTATTTGTGCAAAATCTTGGTCCAGGCCGGAGTAATCAATAAGGCAACAAAAAAAGCCATGGTGGCCACCATGAATATCCTTACTACGTTTAATACTGAAAAAATTTCTTTTATTGCCATCTGTAAGCTGACTTAACCCAGTCAATTAGTTTTTTAGTGTCGTCAAAGCGCGACCGCGAACCAAGCACGACACTGATTAGTTTATCATTTTTATCGGGAATATCCACCACCAATATCATGCATCCTAAAGCCTTATCGGTATGCCCCGTCTTTCCTCCAAAGATATCGGGTATGACTCCGAGCAGCTGGTTAGTGCTCTCGACATTATGCTCTATTTTTCCGTCCGTTGATCTTACTACAATGCTCTTCTCCGTCAAAATATTCCAGATCAATTCGTACTTAAGTGAGTGTTTAATCAATTTTACTAAATCTTCCGAAGTAGAGTAAGCGTCGTCATTCAAACCGGCCGGATCTAAGAAATGGGAGTCATTCATGCTTAACGACAATGCTTTCTCGTTCATCTTATCCACAAAATTAATTCCTTTAGTGTTTGCATAATGTGCCAAAGCGTAAGCGGCGTCGTTGGATGACTCAATCAACATTAACCTCAAAAGATTCTGAACCGTGATCTCTTCCCCCAGATACAAGCTCTGTTTTTCTTCGTCCACCTTAAGCGCTTCCTGCGGGATCGCTACGGTTTCTTTCGTATCGAGATTTTCCAATACGACAATTGAACTTAATATCTTGGTCAAGGAAGCAACGGGAAGTTTGAGGCGCGGATTCTTGGCAAAAAGAAATCTTCCGGACCGCGTATCATAGACCAAACCGGCCTTGGCATCAATAACTGGTTTTTCTTTAGAAGAATCATAGATCGGAAAGTAGCTCGGCTCGGAAACGGGCAGGACATATGCTTGAGTGCTGTTAAAAATTGCCTCGGAGTTGACGGGGTTATTTACTTTCGGTGATTTTAAAACAAAAAAAACGTTTACCACAACCAAACCGGCCAAAGAAATTGCTAAGATATAAAGCTTTGATTGCATTAGTAACTATTTTTCTATTTTTAGATGTAATTCTTTTAACTGCTTTTTATCCAGTTCCGAGGGTGAACCCATCATCAAATCTCTTGCATCTCCTGTTTTTGGAAATGCGATAACTTCGCGAATATTCGGCTCTCCTTGCAAAACAGAAACCAACCTGTCAAGACCCCAGGCAATTCCTCCATGAGGTGGCGCTCCATATCCGAGAGCTTCAAGCATGTGGCCAAAATTTTCTTTTATTCTTTCTTTTTTGAAGCCCATTATTTCAAAAACTGCTTCTAAAGCGTCCGTTTTATGATTGCGGATGCTTCCACCGCCTATCTCCCATCCATTCAACACCACGTCATATTGAGTTGTTAAAATTTC
>OBEQ012404224.1_pt1 | contig 10482 bp, 8 predicted proteins | sample 1670901 | NCBI WGS metagenome assembly OBEQ01 (sample SAMEA104232315, study PRJEB22302) | groundwater metagenome | biome: forest; feature: aquifer; material: groundwater | place: USA | collected 2011-08-07 | depth 5.4 m | reverse complement strand
GGGTGTGGGATGCTGGCGCTGTCTTTAATTCCGGTTGGGTTTGCTGTGGCTCGGGGGGTGGGGGGGCCCGGACGAGCCTGCCTCCGACCCGCTCGCACTCACGACGCTCGTCGATGTGAACCCGGCACCCGACATCGTCGAGGTCAGTCTCGTTGCAGGCCCGGCGACCGCGGAGTACCTGGCCGGCAAGTCGGCCGACACCTGGGCGTACCGGGACGGGTCAATCGAGGGTTCGCGCGGCTCGACACCTGGGCCGCTGCTCGACGTCAAGCAGGGTGACCATGTCATCGTTCACTTCAAGAACGAGCTGCCCGAGGCGACCACGATTCACTGGCACGGGCTGCGTGTGCCCAATGCTTCTGACGGTACGCACGCGACGCAGCACCCGATCGAGCCAGGCGCCACGTTCGACTACGAGTTCGACGCCACCGAGGCCGGCACGTTCTGGTACCACCCGCACCTCGGCGCCGATGTGCAGATCGAGCGCGGCCTGTACGCGCCGATCGTCGTGCGTGGAGGTGTCGTGCCCGACGTGTCCGCCGATCGCGTCTTCGTGCTCGACGACGTGAAGCTGGAGGCGAGTGGCATGCTCGCCACCACGACCGAGCAGCTCGACATGATGCTCGGGCGGCAGGGCAACGTCCTGCTCGTGAACGGTGCCTCGAAGGCTTCGTTCGAAGCGGCTCGCGGTTCTCGCGAGCGCTGGCGGTTCGTCAATGCCGCCAATGGCCGCTATTTCAACCTCGCGCTTCCTGGTCACACGTTTCTCGTGATCGGCTGGGATGGCGGTCTGCTGGCGGAGCCCTACACTACGGAGCGGCTCCTGGTTGCGCCCGGCGAGCGCTACGAAGTCCTCGTGGAGCTCGTGGGCTCGCCCGGGGAGGAGATTCCGCTGCAGACCGTCCACTACGACCGCGGTCACAACATCCCGGATCCAGGGCCGCTCGAGTTGCTTCGGGTCAGGCTCGGCCCCGACGTGGCGACGGCCTCTGCTCCATTGCCCACTACCTGGGCGAGCTTCGAGGCGCTGCCGACGGATGCCACGACCGTGGTACGCAAGTTCGTCCTGACCGAGGAAGAGGAGGGCCTGACCGAGCCTCGCTTCTTCATCAATGGTGAGCGTTTCCCGGACATCACGCCCATCTCGGCCACCGAGGGCGTGGTGGAGATCTGGGAGATCCAGAACGACGCCGAGATGGACCATCCGTTCCACCTCCACGGCATGTTCTTCCAGGTTCTCGACGTCGCTGGTGCAGCACCGGAGCATCGGGGCTGGAAGGACACGGTGAACATCCCGCAGAAGAAGACGATCCGCTTCGCCGTCCGCTACGGCACCCCGGGCCGCTGGATGTACCACTGCCACATCCTGGAGCACGCGGAGCGTGGCATGATGGGCGAGCTCATGGTAGCGCCACTGCCATGACGCCAGAACGCTCGCTGAAGCTTCTGCTCGTCGAGGATGACGCTGCCTTGCGACGAGTGCTGAGCCTTGCCCTCTCGGAGGTCTACTCCGTCGAGGCCGCCGCCACCTATGGCGCCGCGATGGAGTTGGTATCGCAGGCCGAGCACCTCGACATCGCCGTCAGCGATTTCAACCTGGGGCGCGGCGGCGATGGTTCGGCCGTCCTCGCTCACGTGGTGGCGCGCTTCCCGGCGTGCGTGTGCGTCATGATGTCCGGTTCGAGCGATGCGCGCGTCGTGGCGGCCGGCCTGGAGTTCGTGAAGAAGCCGATCGACGTCGACGAGTTGATGAACTTGCTTGCCGCTCGTTTCAGAGCTTGATGCGGCGCAGCCGGAGGGCGTTCGCAATCACCGAGACCGAGCCGAGCGCGCACGGGCAGGCGATGATCAGCACCGAGACCGCGTTGACCAGGGCGTAGGAGAAACGCGGCTCGGGCCCGAAGAAGCCCCACCGGATCGCCGTGAGGGTCGCCACCAGCACGACCGCGGGCACGAACCAGCTCGACACCAGGTCGGCCAGGCGCTGGATGGGGGCTACGGTCATCCCGCAGACGGGATCTGTGGCGGTCGGGCCGGGCTGCGGCGCCGCGCCGCGCTGATGGTGGTCGTGTGGCAAGTGATCGTGCGAGGGATGCATGGGTCGTCTCCTGTCCCTTTCAGCGATGCTGACGGGCGACCCCGCTGACCATTACAGGGCCGACGACCGGCTGGCGAGACTCACATTCCGCTATGCGTGCCGCCGCCCATGCTCGGCTTCATCTGTGGCGCGTGCAGGCGGACGAACACCATCGCTCCCACGAGGGCCTGACTCCCATAGACCGGCTCGAGGTCACTCCCGACCAGATTGAGCGACGCCACCAAGCCGATGCCGGGCACCACCTGAGCCACCGGATCGAAGTCATGACCGACGCCCAGCGAGAACGCTCCCATCGCGAAGGTGTCCTCAGCTCGGGCCGGCTCGAGAACCAACTCGGCGCCGCTCTTGGTCAGCCATTCGGCGCGCGAGAACAGCAAATGATGACCCGACAAGAGCACCGTGCCTTCCAGCATGGCGGAATGCGTCGCCGTTCCGTGCTCCGGGTCGTTGTGTCCGAGCACGCCCACGACCGCGACGTCGTTTTCATGACCGAGATCGTGGTTCCACGCGACCGACGCAGTCGCGCGCTGCAGGCTCTCGTCGCGCTCCAGCTCTTCCGGCGTCTTCAGGAAGGCGTATGAAGCCTGGGCACTGAGGTCATGCGTTGGGTTCACCGAGAGGCGGGCGGCGAACGAATCGGGCGTGCGCAGATCGAAATCCCAGCGGTTCTCATCGGGCTCACGGCCGTTGAACCATGAGCCTTCGAGCTTCATGTGGCGGGTGAAGACACCCGCGGTCATCACGCCGAAGGTGATGTGCGTGGAGTCCTGCCAGTGATGACCGAGAGGCGCCAGCGGGCTGGCCATGCCGGTGAAGCGGTGCGGGAACGCGACCGGACCGATCGCGGGCTCACCGACAGGAGCGACGTACACCTCGACGCCCAGCGAATCGCCGAGCGCGTGCCGGTAGGTCGCGGCCACCTCCATGAACAAGTCGTGCGGATGCTGGCGGTCGTGTAGCGGCATGCCGTCGAAGGTCTCGCCCGTCTGCAGCAACAGCGGGTAGCCGTCCTCGGGCACGGTCGCGGGTTCGAGGCTGAGCATGGTGCGGAAGCCAATCTCGCCACCGCCCAGCTCGTGCTTCGCCATGCCCATGATCCAGTTCGCGCTGAAGACCGCGTTGTCGCCACGATCGCCGGCCTGTGAGTCGAAGCCGACGAAGGCGTTTGTGTGCAGCATCAGCATCCAGCCGTTCGCCATGGCATGCCAGGCGAACATCGGCGTCGAGTCAGGCTGCCAGCCGGTGCCGGAACCTTCGCGCGTCTCCGGTATGCCGAGGACGCCGTGCATCGGGCTCCCCTCCGCCATGGGCGCCTCGGTAGAGAGTTCTTCTTGGTGTGTGTGATCCATCGCCATGCCCTCGTGCTCCTGCGCCAAGGCAGGCCCGCTGAGGGCGAAGACCACCGCTCCGAGGAAATGGCTTATGGCTTTCATGGAGTCACGCCGACGCCTTCTGGTTCGCCAGGCGCTCGCAGCTCTCCTGGCAACGCCGGCACGCATCGGCGCAGACGCGGCAATGCTCCATATGCTTCGCGTGCTTCTCGCATTCCTCGGCGCAGGTCGCGCAGGCGATCGCGCATGCCTTGAGCATGGCATTCGCGATGATCGGTTCGAAGGCGGTCTGGCGGCTCAGAATCTTGCCGGTGGCCTCGCAGATGTCAGCGCAGTCCAGATCGAGACGAATGCAGCGGATCAGCTGCTTCGTGTCGCTCTCGCCCAGACAGGCGTCCGCACACGCGTAGCAGGCCTGCGCGCAGTCGAAGCATGCCTGGACACATTGCAGCAGCGCACCGCCGTCGACAGACGATCGACGCGGATGGCTGGCAAGCATCTCTGGTGCGTGGCTTTGGAACTGCGAAGGAGATTCGGATTGAACGTTGGCCATTTTGAAGCCTCCTCGACGGTACGACGAGGAGCAAGCCGGGTGCCACTTCGGGCCAAGCCGATGTAATTCCAACGATTACGGCGTAACCACGCGGGTCACAGTCGCGCCGAACCGGAACGACTTCGAGCAGTAGGGCGCGCCGACACCGTCGAAGAATCTCGGTGAAATCGTCGCGGGCCGCGCAGTGCATCGCGTCGCCGCCCTGGCAGACGACGCCGCCCGTGTGTACCAGCAGCACACTGAGACAAACGCGCTCAGGCCTTCGGCTTGAAGTCCTCCGACTTCACGCCGTAGCGCTTGAGCAGTCGGTGCATGCTCTCGCGCTCCACGCCCGCTCGCTCGGCCGCCTGGGTGACATTCCCGTTCAGGTCCTTCATGAGCGCGACCAGGTAGTCACGCAGCGCCCGGTCCTTCGCCAGGTCGAGGACCTCACGGTATGTGAGCGTCTCCAGCCGTGCACCCGCGGAGCCGCGCGGGCGCATGGCACCCACATCCTCCGGTAACGCACCGACCGCGATCCGCGGTCCGTCGCTGACCGCGAGTGCGCGCTGCACGACGTTCTCGAGCTCGCGCACGTTCCCGGGCCAGTCGTATTCGACGAGCGCCGAAAGCGCTTCGGCTGTGAAGCCTTCCGGCTTGCGATCCTTGCGGGCATGGCGCTCGACGAACAGCGCCGCGAGCGCGGCAATGTCGTCGCGCCGGTCGCGGAGCGGCGGGACCTGGATGGGGAAGATGTTGAGACGGTAGTAGAGGTCGTCGCGAAAGCGTCCTGCGGCAGCCGCCGCTTTCAGATCGACGTTGGTGGCGGCGATGACCCGCACGTCGATCTTGCGCTCCTCGGTGTCGCCAACGCGGCGGATGGCCCGTTCCTGGACCGCGCGGTTGAGCTTCACCTGCATCGGCAGCGGCAACTCGCCGATCTCGTCGAGGAAGAGCGTGCCACCGTCGCCCTCCTCGAAGAGCCCACGCCGGTCGGAGGCCGCTCCGGTGAACGCGCCCTTCACGTAGCCGAACAGCTCCGACTCCATGAGCGCCTCGGGAATCGCGCCACAGTTGACCGGCACGAACCGGCGCAACCGCCGCGCGCCCGCGACATGAATGGAGCGTGCGACGACTTCCTTGCCGGTGCCGCTCTCACCGGTAACGAGCACGGTCGTGTCGGAATCGGCCGCGCGTTGCATGAGATCGAGCACCTTGCGCATCGACGCGCTCGCGCCGACGAGGTTCTCGAAGCGGTACGCGCCCTCGAGCAGCAACTGCAGATCACGCGCCTGGGCCTTGAGGTGCCGCCGTTCGGCGGCCCGCTGCACGAGCAGGAGCGCCTCGTCCGGCTCGAAAGGCTTCTGCAAGTAGTCGTAGGCGCCTTCCTTCATGGCCTCGACGGCCTTCTGCACCGAACCGAACGCGGTCATGAGGATGACCTCGGTGTCGGGGCGCAGGCGCTTCGTCTCGCGCAGGACCTCCATGCCGTCGGCGCCAGGCATCTTGATGTCACTGATGATCACGTCGTACTCGCTCGCGGCGATGAGCGCGAGCGCGCGCGTGCCGTCCTCGGCCAGCGTCACGTCGAAGTCGCCGGACAGGATCTTCTTCATCAGCTTGAGGTTGTTGTCCTTGTCGTCGGCGACCAGGACCCGCGCCCGTTTCATGAGATGCGCTCCTCGCTCACCTTCACCTGAGGCAGCCGGAGCGACACGCGTGTGCCGCGACCGGGCGCCGAATCGATATCGAGTCGCCCGCCATGCGCGTCGGTGATCGCCTGCGCAATGGCCAGGCCGAGCCCCGTGCCCTTGCGCTTGGTCGTGAAGAAGGGATCGAACACATGGGGCAGCACGTCGGCCGGAATGCCCGGCCCGCGATCCGCCACGGTCAGCACGGCGCCATCGGTGCCTGCGCTGGCCTCGATCACGACCGAGTGCTCGGCCGGCGTCGCCTGGGCGGCGTTCACCACGATGTTGGAGATGACCTGCCGCAGCTTGCCTGCGTCGCCGGTGACCATCGCACGCGCCTCGGCGCCCGGAGTCTCGACGCGTCGCCCGTCGAGCGCGCCCGCCTCGTCGAGCCGGCCCACCGCTTCGCGCGCCAGCTCGGCCAGGTCGACACTCTCGAGATCGAGCTGCTGCGGTCGCGCCAGGTCGAGCAACCACTGAACGATGCGCTGGCACTGCACGGCCTCCTCCTCGATGATCCCGAGCTCCTCGAGCTGGCCGGGCTGCGCCTGCTTCCTGAGCAGCTTGGAATAGCCGAGGATCACGCCGAGGGGGTTGTTGATCTCGTGGGCCACGCCTGCGGCCACCTGGCCGATGGACGCCAGCTTCTGAGAGCGCACCAGGGCCTCCTGGTTGCGCGCCAGGCTCGCCGTCATCTGGTTGAAGGCCTCGGCCAGCTCGGAGAACTCGTCGCTTCCGGGCAGCGAAATGCGCGCGGCCAGGTCACCGCCGCCCACGCGGCGAGCGCCCGCGCGCAGGCGCTCCACGCGGCCCACGATGGAGCGCGTGAGCCACAGGCCCACGCCTGCCGCGAGCACGATGGCCAGGCCGAAGCACAGGAGGGTCGCTCGCCGGGCGTCGGCACGAAACTGGCTCGCGTGAACACTCGCCGCCGTGGCACGTCGCTCGAGGTCCGCGTTCAGCTCGTCGTTCACGGCGACGACCTTGTCGACTACCGACTCCAGCCGCTCGCCGAGCAGCGTGAGCTCGCTTCGATCGCCACGCTCGATGGCCGGGACCACCAGCGTCTGGAAGTCACGGTGGTTCTGCTCCGCCAGTCGAGCGATCTCACGCGCCAGCTCTCTCTCGTGTGGCGTCTCGGCCATGGTCTCGAGGTGCGCGACCGCTCGGCGCGTGGCCTCCACGGCCTCCTCGTAGTGGGCGAGGTGGCTGGTGTCGAACTCGATGAGCGAGTGGGCCTGGTGGATGTACTGCTCGCGCACCTGCGCGGCCGCCATGTGGCCAGCGTGCTTCGCGTGATCGAGGCGCGCGACGTCGCGTTCGGCGTTGGCAATCTGCTGCAGCGTGAGCAACTCGACGACCATGGCCGCGGCGAACAGCAAGAGCACGGCGGCGAACGCGACCGCCAGCCTTCGCCCAGTCGAGGCCGTCCGTGTTCTTGCGTTGGGCTGCATGCGTCTCACGCTACTCCATTGGTTGCCACGGCAACGCTAGTGCTGGTGGTGGTCGTGGTCGTGGGCTTCGGCCCCCTCGGGCGCGGCCGTGTGACCTTCCTTCTCGAGGTGCAGCGTGAAGCGAGCGGTCTCCGCCTTGTCGGCGAGCTTCACGGTCACGACCGCGGGTGCATGCTCGGCGGCGATGGTGGCGCCCTTGCCTTCGAGATGGTCGCCCGCGACCGCGAGCGGCACGTCGGCATAGCCCGCGACCGCCACCTTCACCGACGCCGTCACGCCCGCGACCGCGCGGTTCGCGAGCTTCTCGTCCAGAAGCCAGAGCTTGAATGCCCCGTCGGGCGTCGCCACGAGCTCCAGGTGGCCACCCGTCGTGCTGGCGACCAGTCCGCCGTGCGGCGACTTGTGCTCATGCTCGCCCGAGGCCGCATGGTCGTCGCCACCGGCTGCCTCAGCGTGCGCCTCGGGGAAGACGATCTTCTGTGGCGGCGCCGGCGGCTGGCCGGGCTTCTTGTAGTTGACCGTGATGTCGGCCTTCGCCGGCTCGGCGAGTGGCTCGCCCTGGCCTTCCCAGGCCTCGTCCTTCGCATCCTTGGCGAGAGCAATCTCCTCCGCCGCCTCGCCGGGGCGGATGATGGTGATGGAGACCTTCTCGTACGTGGACGCCGGCAGCGCGTCACGCGCGTTGTTGCTCCAGTAGATGCGGTGCTTGCCGTCGGCGCCGAGAACCGCCTCTACGTGCGCCTCGGCGGTCATCATGACGACGCCACCGTGGCGTGCGCCGTGATCCCCATGCGGCTTGGCCTCAACCGACTCGGAGGGCTTCGGGGCCTCGGTCGCCGGCACAGGTGCGTGATTCGCGTGATCGTCAACCTTCTTGCAGGCGCCCAGCGCCAGGGCGGTCATGAGGAGCGTGCTAGCGAGCAGGGACTGGATGCGCATTCTCGTTCTCCTGAGTGGGTACAGATACGACGCGGTCCGACTCGGCCGATAACAGGCTTTGCAGCGCGGGACGGCCGAACTTGTAGAAGACGGCGGGCGTGACGACGAGGTCGAGCAACGTCGCGCTGGCGAGCCCACCGAGGATCACCACCGCGACCGGATGAAGGATTTCCTTACCCGGCTGGCCCGCGGCGAGCACGAGCGGCACGAGCGCGAGGCCCGCGGTGAACGCAGTCATGAGCACGGGCACGAGGCGCTCGAGCGATCCGCGCACGACCATGTGGATGTCGAGCTTCTCGCCCTCTTCCTTCACCAGGTGGACGTAGTGCGAAATCATCATGATGGTGTTTCGCGAGGCGATTCCGCACAGGGTGATGAACCCGACCAGCGTCGCGACCGAGAAGATGCGGTCGGTCAGCAACACCGCGGCGACCGCACCGACGAGCGCGAGCGGGATGTTGAGCAGGATCTGCAGCACCAGCCGCCAGTCCTTGAAGTGGCTGTAGAGCACCACGAAGATGAGCGCGAACGCGATCAGCGACAGCAAGGCGATGAGACGCGTCGCCGCCTGCTGGCTCTCGAACTGACCGCCGTACTGAACGAAGTACCCGGACAGGTCCACGTGCTCGCCGACCGCCGCCTGGATGTCGCGCACGACCGCGCCGAGGTCGCGCCCCGCGACGTTCGCCGATACGACGATGCGACGCTGAGCGTTCTCGCGAACGATCTGGTTCGGTCCGGATGCCTCGCCCACATCGGCGAGCACACGCAGGGGCACCTTCCCGACCGGCGTATCGACGAGCGCGTTCCCGATCGCAGCCGGATCCGCGCGCGCTGAATCATCGAAGCGAACCAGGACGTCGAAGGTCTTCTGCCCGTCCAGGACCTGGCCGACCACGCGACCGGCGAGGGCGCCCTCGAGCCGCTCGGCCAGGTCGCCCGGCTGCAGGCCGTATTTCTTCGCCTGGTCCCGCTTCACCCGGATGGTGAGCTGCGGGATGAGCACCTGTTTTTCGATCTGCACGTCGACGGCGCCGGGCACCTTCGTGACCGCCGCGTAGACCTCCTGGGCCTTGCCGCGGAGGCCATCCAGTTCATCGCCGAAGATCTTGATGGCGATCTGCGCCCGCACACCCGATAGCAAGTGATCCAGCCGGTGCGAGATGGGCTGCCCGATGTTCACGACGATGCCGGGCAGTTGGTCGAGCCGGTGACGCACGTCGTCGAGGATCTGCGCGCGCGAGCGCTTCGAGGCGTGCAGGTCGACGTCGATCTCGGTGTAGTGCACGCCCTCGGCGTGCTCGTCGAGCTCGGCACGGCCGGTACGACGTCCCGTCGAGACGGCCTCGGGTACCTGCAGGATCAACTTCTCGGCCAGGGCGCCGATGCGGTCAGACTCCGAGAGCGACGTGCCGGGAACCGCCAGTAGGTTCACCGTCACGGTGCCTTCGTTGAACGTCGGCAGGAACTCGCGGCCCATGAACGGGACCGCCGCGACGGACGCAATGACCAGCACGGCCGCGCCCGCCATGACCTTGTACGGATGCCCCAGCGTCCAGTGCAGGATGCGTCGCTGCTGCTTCTTGATCCAGCGCACCAGGAAGCCGTCCTGCTCGTGCGCCATCGACTTGAGCCTGGGCAGCAGGTAGTACGCGAGCACCGGCGTCACCGTGAGCGAGACCAGGAGCGACGCAAGGATGGCCACGATGTAAGCGACGCCGAGCGGCGCGAACAGTCGGCCCTCGATTCCCGACATCGCGAAGAGCGGCACGAACACCAGGATCACGACCGCCGTACCGAAGACGATCGAGCCACGTACCTCCGAGGAAGCCCGGTACACCACGGACAGCACCGGCTGGCGTTCGTGCTCGGGCTTGAGTCGGTTCTCCTTCAGGCGGCGGAAAACGTTCTCGACGTCGACGATCGCGTCGTCGACCAGCTCGCCGATGGCCACGGCGAGACCGCCCAGCGTCATGGTGTTGACCGACAGCCCCATGAGCTTCAGCACCACGGCGGTGACCACGAAGGAGAGCGGGATCGCGGTCAGGGTGATGAACGTGGTGCGGAAGTTGAGCAGGAACAGGAAGAGCATGATCACGACCAGAATCGCGCCGTCACGCAGCGCCTCGGCCACGTTGGAGATCGAGGCGTGAATGAAGTTCGCCTGCCGGAAGAGCACCTTCACCTGGACGTCGTCCGGAAGAGTCTTGCCCTGTGCCTCGGCGAGCACGCGCTCGACCTGCTCGGTGAGCTGCACCGTGTCGGCGCCGGGCTGCTTCTGGATGCTAAGAATGACGGCCGGGCGCACGGCCGTGGCGCCCGTCTTGGCGTCCTTCACGCCGATGCCGGCGTCGCCGCGCTTGATGCGGGGGGCCTCGACGACCTCGGCCACCCGGCCGAGCGTCAGCGGCACCCCGGTCTTGGTGGTCAGCGCGGG
>OBEQ011270931.1_pt1 | contig 10482 bp, 8 predicted proteins | sample 1670901 | NCBI WGS metagenome assembly OBEQ01 (sample SAMEA104232315, study PRJEB22302) | groundwater metagenome | biome: forest; feature: aquifer; material: groundwater | place: USA | collected 2011-08-07 | depth 5.4 m | reverse complement strand
GGGCCCCAAGCCACGATATCGATAAAATCGGTCATCTCTTTCCATTCGCCATCAGCACCTCTGTAGCTGCGATTCAGCGCCAAAGCAAAGCCGCAAACACTCTGGCCATTAGGCGTGGTGCGCAGCTCTGGGTCGCGCGTTAAATTGCCCATCAATGTTACCTGATTAAAGCTCCGTGCCATCTTGAAAAATCCTCTCCTACTCCTTTATTGTACTCTTCCTGGCTCTTGGTCTCTTGGCAACTTTGCCTTCAGCATCTTCGGCCTCTTCCTCTTTATCGCCCCGCTCGGCGGCCTTTCTGGCCTTTTCAGCTTTTAGTGCCTCGGCCTTGGCCTGGGCTTTGAGGTCTGGCCGAGTAATCAAAAAGCGGATAATTTCATCGGTGATATTAAAAATCGGCTCGAGTTTCTGGACCTCGCTAGCCGGCATCTCAATGGTGTAAAAAACGTAAACGGCGTATTCTTGCTTGCGAATTGGGTAAGCCAATTTGCGCCGGCCCCAAGCGTCAGTTTTGATAATTTTAGCCTGATGGTCGGTTAAGATCTTCTCAATCTTGCCGCTGGCCTTTTCCAGGTCAATTTCCAGACCCGGATCGTATAAAACGGCGATCTCGTACTGGTTCAAACAAATCTCCTTTGGCTTAAGTGCCCGCGTGCCTAAATAAAGTCGCCGCGAGCTGAAGTCTTGCCCCGCCCTAAAACCCGAGTGTAGAAGAGGGAGAATATCCCTATTTCGAAACATCGAGTTTTTAGTGCGGGGTCTTTTAGACTCTTCAATTTTAGGCGAATTTAAGGTGAAGATCAAGGGTAGAGTTCTTGAGAATCCTAAAAATTTATTGTATGGTTTGTATAGCTTTGGGCAGTAATGTTCAGCCGATGGTCGTTTAAAAATTCGCCAAACTTCCGGAAAGAGGGTGGTTCGCCTGAATAACCGAGCTAGCAGAGCCTGGGTGTGGTTCAAGAAAGCCTGCAAGAAAGCGCTATGGGAAGATCGCCTAACGCTCAGCAAGTTCCTAGTGGCCACCCTGGTGACTGCTGGGTTCAGCTTGCTGATCCTCAGTCTGCAAACGTCCTACTGGGGAGTCAGCCGCGGGGATGCCTACAAGATCCAAGTTCTTCCTGTAATCGTGCTGAATTTCTTCGTAAACTGGAAATTCACCTGGCGAGGCCAGGTTCACCTAGGCAGAAGTCTCTGGCGATGGACGGTAGTCCAGCTGTCGGTAATCCCAGTTGGCTATCAGCTATTTCAGGTCTTTGTTAGCCTCGACTTCGAGTTACGGCTGGCCAAAATAGCAGCTGGGGCTCTTCTGTTCGTGCCGGCCTACCTGATTGCCTACTTCTGGGCTTTTGCCGATCGTTGGCGAAATGCCCGAAACGGCCGAAAGACCATCGTTACCTAGAGGCCCGGGGCGCTTAAATTAAAGCGCTTCCCGGGCCTCGCCTCAAACTTATTAACTTATTGACTTTTCGGTTCGTCGGGCATGTCGCCTCCGACGTCGCCCTGCTCCTCGGCCTCTCCGCTAGCCGGCGGACCGAAGACTTGGTCGGCGCTTTGAATCAAAACTTCGCGTGGCCGGGCGCCGTGGGAAGGGCCGACAATGCCCTGCTCTTCCATCAAATCAATCAGCCTAGAGGCTCGGCCGTAGCCGAGGCGCAGCTTGCGCTGCAAAAGACTGGTACTAGCCTTGCCGCTGGTTATTACTACCTCTACAGCGTCTCTCCACATATCGTCGAGCTCATCACCGCCGGCGCCAGCAATTACACCGCCGCGGCTCGAGAGTTGCACCGGCTGAGAAACCACCTCGTCATCGTAGCTCGGCGGTCGCTGATTACGCAAGAAATCGCAAATCTTTTTGGTTTCGTTTTCTTGGATTAGGGCGCCTTGGACGCGCTTCGGCCGCGTAAATTCGGCGGCGTTAAACAGCAAATCGCCGGTACCGAGCAGTTTTTCGGCGCCGGCTTGATCGATAATCGTCCGCGAATCGACTTGGCTGACCGTCGTAAAGGCGATCCGCGCTGGCACATTGGCCTTGATTAAGCCAGTAATCACGTCAACACTCGGCCGCTGGGTGGCAATCACTAGGTGAATACCGGCGGCCCGAGCTTTTTGGGCGATGCGAACCACCAGCGCTTCAACGTCGCGGGCGGCCATCATCATCAAATCGGCCAGCTCGTCGACCACAATCACCACATAGGGCATTTTTTCGCCTTCCTGCAGGCCATTGTATTCGACGATGTTGCGCTTGCCGACTTCGGCAAAGGCCTTCAGCCGCCGCTCCATTTCGGCCACCGCCCATTTAAGGGCGCTGATGCACTCTTTCGGCTCATTAATCACTTGTGCCAGCAGGTGCGGAATGTCGCGATATAAGCCCATCTCGACTTGCTTAGGATCGACCAAAATCAGCTTTAAGTCTGAGGGGCTGTTACGGTATAACAAACTGGCTAGAAGAGTGTTGATCATAACGCTTTTGCCAGAGCCGGTCTGGCCGGCGATCAAAACGTGCGGCATTCTCTCTAAATCGGCGACGATCGGCGAGCCGACAATGTCCTTGCCAATAGCAAAGCTGAGCGGGCTTTTCATATCTCCCCAATCACTGCTGGTCAGCAAGCTATGCAGCGTAACAGTAGCAGCCTTGACGTTAGGCACCTCGATACCAACCGCCCGTTTACCGGGAATTGGCGCCTCCATGCGGATGCTCGGGGCGGCCAGGTCGAGCGCTAGGTTGCTTTCCAGGGCCGTCAGCTTGGTCAGTTTTACCCCAGTTGGCGGCTTGAGTGTGTATTGGGTGACTCTGGGGCCAACATTGGCGCCCTCGACGCCGACGTCGATGTTAAAATTGGCAAAAGTTTCTTTGATGATTTCGGCATTGCCGGTGACGTCGCCGGCGTCAGCTTTGTCTTGCTTATCGGAAAGCAGGCTCAAAGGTGGGAACTGCCAGTCCGGGTCGCCGGTGGTGGTTAGGGCAGCGTGGTCTTGGTCGGGAGCCAGCTTTTGGGCGGAGTTGCGCAAATTAGCCAAGCGAGCTGGCGAGCCGACGTGATGTTCGACCGGCACGCCCTCGTGGAGTTCAAAATTGGGCGCCATTTTGTTTTTAAGGTTGGCTAGGTCTTCCTCATCACCTTCTTTTGGTTCACGCTTAAACAACCGAGCTAGCGCCAGCAAGGCACTCGGTTGGATGCCCAGGGTAAAGAAGGCCGCAATAATCGTCAAAATAAAGAAAACCAGCGAGGTCAAAAATTTACCCAGGGCGCTCCTGACGGCATTAGCGATAGCCTCGCCAAGATGGCCACCGTGACCGCCGACCAAATTCCTATGAGCGTCGCTGTGACCAAAGGCCGCTGCCAGCCAAGTCGCCATAAAGACGACTAATCCGGCCACCCCCAGCAGTTTACCCAAGGGTATGCGCTGCTCTTCAGAAGCCAATTTCAAGACGCCCAAGTAAATCAGGGCGAATGGCACAACAACTGTCGCGCCGCCCACCGCCCACCAAACGCCGTGCCAAAAATCGTGCGGGAAAGGCGCCGAGATAATTAGCCCAAAACCCAAAATAATGCCGGCGACAATTAAAATAACGGCGCTAACGCCGCGCCAGAATTTGGAGGTTTCGGCGCTTTGAGTTTTTTTGGGCGGCCGGCCGCGTTTTGCTTTTCTAGCCATATTCGATCCTAATTATACCTTGCTAGAGCTTATCCGAACAGATCAGTCACAGCCCCTGCAAGCAAGAGCTGGATTAAGCATAAAGTAGCTTAACGCACTGTTGTAATTATAACATGTTTATGCTTACCCTGTCAAGACAATTGACCAGCTAGGCCGCCTTTGGGTATTCAGGCTCCGTGGTCTCGCCATATTTGGCACGGACCGACGATTGGATGTCCGCACCCCAGTAGATAAGTTTATCCTCGTCACTTGCTGCTGACAGCTCGGCGTCCAGGCGCCTGCGTTCTACTTGTTCCCGCAGAGGGTAGTTTGTCCTAACCGACCACTCCATAGATAGACAATTTCCATTGTCATCAGTAGTATAGACTTCTTTAAAAGCGACTGGTACTCGACGTTTACGGCCTCCTCGATCAATTGGGAAGAAACCCTCATAAATAATGTGGTAGCGGTTATGTTTTGGAAGCTCATGGGCTTCAGTCATTTTGGCTACCGTGATAGCGTAAGCCGCATAAGTCAAAGCCTCGCTAGCCGGGCCTATACCAGCTGATCCCTCCGGCGCTAGCCTCAAAGAAGCCGAGTTGTTGCCATGATCAACTATTGCATTTTCCGCCGGACTGGCGATGGCCAGAAGCTTCTGTATCAGTTCATTGGCGCAATCAGACATCCCGACAAAAGATTCTGGGTCTTTAGTCTCCATCGCCAAGAAATAGCTCATCAGCTCAGTGGTATTAACTGGCGGCCATGGTAGCTCACGTTCTTGTGGAGCCAATTCAGGAGATACGCTCATTTTTATCTTGGCCTTTTTATTTTTAAGACCAATTCCTACCCCTGTTATACGCCCACCCAAAAAATTAGTCAAGAACTTTTTTACTTAGTCAACTCTGGCGTCTTGGTTGAGCAAAAACCTATCTTAGTGCAGCTAAGCCATCTTCTAACAGAACTGCTAGATGAGCTAACTCATCTTCACTGGGCTGACCCCATTCTGCAATAACATCGGCTAGGTCTTCAGCCGAATCTATCTCTGGGCTGCGGCCAGATAAAAACTCATTTAAGTTACGGCCGAATGCTTCGGCGCACCAAACGGTTCGTTCGCCAGGATTTATCGTGTACTTCAGAGTCGGAGAAGCAGCACCACTTGACTGATCCGCTGTTGTCCGAACCACCTCTACCTTGCTTTTGCTAAAATTCACACCAGCACTGACGTGCGGTTCTCTTTCGCCGCTCCAGGCATCTGGCGTAGTTCCGCGTATCTGGACTACCCAGCTTTCCATTGTGCTGCTGTCTTCGTCCCTGTCTATCTCTTGCTGGTTTACCTTAATACCGGCTATTAAGTCTCTGCCTCCTACCTCCACGCCAGGGTGAAACTCAACTTCCATAGCCATCTTCGGCAATTTATCTCTTATCATCAGACGACCCAGAAAACGACCGAGAAAAGTTTTTTTATTGTATAAATTTCTGTCCTTTTCTACGAGTTCAACCAGACGCGCCTTAATTTGTCTGGCTCTATCTATACAAACGATCCCCAATTCCTCTGAGATAAAAGACTCATGTTTTTCTATCACCTGTCCCATTAGCCACATTATTTAACACTTCTCGTAGTTATGCAAGCATGGGCGTTTTTATAAATACTTAACTAGTCAAGTATTCCCTGTCCTGCATGTTAGCCTACTCGACGCGTCGGCAACTAGGGTGCTGCAGCCGAGCAAAGTACAAAGAAGTTGTGAGCAGCGGACTGAGGCGTATATGACAATACGGTGAGGGAGCAGCACAGTAACTGACGCTGTAATTTGCCTGAAGCGCCAGCGGTGTGGCCGGCTACGCCGGACAGCAGGCTGGCGCGGTGCAGTGCCCTAGTCGACGCGGGCATCTTGGTTGAGAAGCCGTTGGCGCATTTGGGCGAAGCGGCGCTGCTGCTCCAGGGCTATTTCTTCTGGTGATTTTTGGGCCTGGGCTTGAGCCTGCCCGTTGTGCAAGTCGTTGTTGGCCTTTTCGCTGCGGCCGCCAATCACATTGACCACCGGGATGACGATTGGCGAACGCTGGGTTTGCTCGTACAAAAAGTGGGTGACGTAATCTTTAAGCTCGGCCTTGAAACGATCCAGATCGACGCGTTTAAAGCGCTGAGCGACGGCTCTGCGCAGCTCATTTCTAAAGGCATTCATCAACTCCTCATTATCCTTCATGTAGATGAAGCCGCGGCTGATGATATCTGGGCTACTCAGCAGCTGCCCGGATTTTTTATCGATGGTTAATACAACCGCCACCAGGCCTTCTTCGGCCAGTAGCACCCGGTCTTTAACGACTATCGTGCTAACAATCGCGCCGGTTTGATCGACTAAAATGGTGCCGTGGGGCACGTTGCCGGTGATCGTCATTTTATCGGCGCTAATCTCAACGACATCGCCGTTCTCGGGATTGAGCGTGTTGGCGCGCGGAATGCCCTCTTCTAGGGCGTGGTTAACATGATATTTCTTAGCTGTAAAGTCACCATAAATCGGGATGAAGAACTTCGGCTTGACCAGGCGGATCATCTCCTTGTACTCGTCAATACTGCCGTGGCCCGAGACGTGCAGCGGCCCGGCGTGATCAATCTCGTAGGTTTCGTGACGATAAACATGAACGTTCTTGCGCAGTAGATCATCGGTCATGCTCCGAATCATGGCGTCGTTGCCGGTGTACGGAATAGGCGTGCTGGAGAGAATTACCGTATCTTGCTCTTTGAGACTGACGTGCTTGTGGTCACCCATGCTCATACGCTGCAGGGCCGAGTTGGGCTCGCCCTGGCCGCCGGTACAAACCACAACTACTTGGTCGTCCTTCATCGAGCCGACCGCGGCGATTGGTACAAAGGTGCCTTTGGGGATTTTCATGAAGCCGTTTCTAACGGCCATCTCCAGCGTGCTTATCATGCTCCGCCCATCCAGAGCAATCTTTTTACCATGGTGGACGGCGGCGTTGACGATCATCTGGACGCGGTTGACGTTAGTGCTGAAAATGGCCACAAAAATCCGACCCGGGGCGTTATCCATAATATCTATGAAGCTTTGCTCGATAGTGCTCTCAGAGGGCGTACGGCCTGGCCGCTCGGTGGTTGTGCTCTCGCTCAAAAGCAGCAGCACGCCCTCACTGGCGAGCTCTTGGATGCGCTCCATATCGGTCCGCTCGTGGTCCAGCGGATTGGGATCAAAACGGAAATCGCCAGTGTTGATGATCCGCCCGAGCGGCGTATCAACGACGACCATTGTCGAGCCCGGAATAGAGTGTGTGATCCGCACCAGCTCGACAAAAAAGCTACCAATTTTAAGCCGCTCGTGAGAATTCTCGTTCATGATGACGGTTTTGAGCTCAAAGCCGTCGGGCATCGGCAAGCCAAAGTTTTCGAAAATCTCTTCAATGCGGCCAATCGTAAAGCGGCCACCGTAAACTGGCACATTGTATTTGGGCAAAATGTGCGGCAGGCCGCCAATATGATCTAAGTGGCCGTGGGTAATCACAAAAGCCCGCAGCTTATTTTTGATTTGATCTAAGTAAGTGGTGTCGGCGATACCGTAGTTGATGCCGGGCAGATCGACACCGAGATCGTTGCCGCAGTCGATGACGATTGCATCATTTTGGTACTCAACGACCAACATGTTTTTAGAGCCGCCGCCGTCCATGCCGCCTAGGCCGATAATTTTAAGACGCGGGTTATCATCGATGAGGTTGGCTCGGCGCGGCCTGGCCGATGGTTTGGCCGCGGCGTCGAGATATTGAGACGCCACTCTGGTGGCGTCTTGGACGGCCATTTTCTGGGCCCGCAGCGCCGCGCCGCGGCTGACGCTACGGCCGGTTTCTGTCACTTTGCCTCGCTGTGGCTGTCGCTTGCCTCGACCTCGCGTCGGACCAGACTGTTTAGGCACCGATGGCCGCGACGCTGGCCGCTGAGGCTGGTTGTTGTTGGGATTCATTCTTAAATTTTTCCTTTCAATTTTTTAGAGTTGCTATTTAAGAATCGTTATAATTCGAGCTGCAGCTTTTGGGGCGCAGGCTCCTTAACCACTTCTGGTTTGATTTCATTAATCACCGGGGTAGACTTAGAGTCCGAAACTCTGGCTGCTGAATCGACCTGCTCTAGGATGCGCGGGATCTTGGCAAAATCATCAACTAGGACCGCGCGCATTGCGCCGTTATACAGCGCCGCGGCCGGATGGAACAGCGGCAGATAAACTTGGCCGGCCGAACGCTTCGGCTGGCCGTGGCAGTCACTGATTTTCAGCCCCGGCAAAAAGCACTCCAGGCTATGCCGGCCGAGCGTGACTACCAATTTAGGTTTAATAACTTCTAGCTGGGCGCCCAAAAATGGCAAAAAGGCGGCTTTTTCATCGGGATAAGGGTCACGGTTGTCCGGCGGCCGATATTTAACGATATTAGTAATGTAAACATCTTGCCGGCTCATTCCAATTGAAGCCAGCATCTCGTTCAAAAAACGCCCGGCGGCACCGACAAAAGGTAGACCTTGCTCATCCTCATTTTTGCCCGGTGCCTCGCCGACAAAAACCAGCTCGGCATTGGGGTTGCCGTCGCCAAAAACTAGTTGCGTGGCGCTCGCCGCCAACTCCGGACAGATCTGTGAGGCCAGGATTTCCTGGCGAATTTCGTCTAGACGCTTTTGCTTATCTGCTGATTTAACCATGACTATATAAAAATAACTAACGACTTCTGAGCAGTCGAAGCGAGCGGCCAAACTGGAGAGCCGCCCAAGCTAGGAAGCCCCAGCCGACTGCCCACTCGAGCATGTTGCCCGAATCAATGGCCAGGCTAATAAAGCCGTAAGCCAGCGCCAAAAAGGCCAGTGCTAAAAGGCCCGAGACCCACCAAACGTGCATCAGCCCCTGCTCGCGCGACTCTCTAACTGGACGCCTTGGCACCGTCTTTTCCTTTCATTTCTCTTTGGGCAGCCTTCATTGACAGTTGCAACCGACCGCGGTCGTCAATTGCCACCAACTTTACAGTCACTTTATCGCCCTCGCGAAGTACGTCACTCGGTTTTTCAACTCGCTCTTCTTTCATTTCGGAAACATGAACCAAACCTTCTTTGCCCGGTAAAATCTCGACAAAGGCGCCGAAGTCTAAAACGCTGACCACGCGACTACCTTCGTAGATTTTACCAACTTCTGGCTCGGCTGTCAGGTGCTGGATAAATTGAATGGCGGCATCAATCGATTTTTTATCTGGGCTGGCAATGAAGACCGTGCCGTCGTCTTTAATGTCAATCTCGGTGCCGGTCTCGGCAATAATTTTATTGATAGTTTCACCGCCCTTACCAATAACTTCGCGAATCTTTTCAGGATTAATTTTAATCGACTCGACCCGCGGCGCGTACGGACTGAGGTCAGCCCTCGGTTCGGGCAAGACGCTTAAGATATGCTTTAAAATCTCGGCCCGGCCGTCTTTAGCCAGCGCTAGCGCTTGGCGCATTACCTCGGTAGATATGCCCTTAACCTTAATATCCATTTGCAGCGCCGTAATACCTTTAGCTGTGCCGGCCACCTTAAAGTCCATATCGCCGGCACCATCCTCAGCGCCGGCAATATCGCTGAGGATAACCGATTTACCCTTGTCGGGGTCGGTCACCAAGCCCATGGCGATACCGCTGAGGGGGCTTTTAATCGGCACGCCGGCGTCCATTAAGCTTAAGACGGCGCTACAAGTAGCGGCCATGCTGGTGCTGCCGTTGGAACTCATAATTTCAGTGACGGTGCGGATGGTGTAAGGAAACTCGGCTTCATCTGGAATGATGGCCTCTAAAGCTTTTTGAGCTAGGGCTGAGTGGCCGATTTCGCGGCGGGCTGGTGAGCCCAGTCTCTTGATTTCGCCAGAGGCGTAGCCCGGCATATTGTAGTGGTGAAAAAAGCGTTTCTCGGCGCTTTGTTCCATGGTATCGACTAGCTGGGCGTAGCTCAATGGCGCCAGTGTAGTAACATTTAGAGCCTGGGTCGAACCGCGGCTAAAAATACTGCTGCCGTGGGCTCGAGGTAAAACGCCAACCTCACTGGATAGCGGCCGGATATCGCCGGCTTGGCGATTATCGGGCCTGATGCCTTCTTCCAAAATCGCCCGGCGGACCTCCTTTTTGAGAGCCATCTCAAAGGCCTCCTTGTAAGGATCCATGTCGGCGTCCTCACCGAGTTCTTTTTTGAAATGTTCGACGAGCTCTTCTTTAAGGGCGTGGATTTTTAGGTGGCGCTCCGCCTGGTTGCCACGAGTTTCGCGCAGTTGCTTGCCAACAAAATCCTCCACCGCTTTTTGAATCGGCTCATCGGGCAATACCAGCTTGTACGCCTGCTTGGTGACGCCGACTTTCTCAGCCAACTGCTCTTGCAACTTGATCGCCGGCTGGAAGGCTTTGTGGGCTAGCCCGATAGCCTCCAGTATAATTTTTTCGTCGACCTCAGACGCGCCGGCCTCGACCATCATGATGCCGCCGCGGCTACCGGCGACGGCCAAATCCAGCTGGCTGTCGGCCAGCTCACTAGTCGTCGGAAAGGCTTTAAGCTTGCCGTCAATCAAACCGACTCGCACCGCCGCGACCGGGCCGTCAAACGGTGCACCGGTTAAGGTTAGGGCGGCGCTGGCGGCGATCATGGCTATAATGTCTGGCCTGAGCTCGGGATCTAGGCTTAAAACCGTCACAATCACCTGGACTTCGTTGTGATAACCCTTTGGAAATAGCGGCCGGATCGGCCGATCGATCAAGCGGCCGGCCAAAACGGCGTCGTCCGATGGGCGCCCCTCGCGCTTAATAAAGCGGCTGCCGCTGATCTTGCCGGCGGCGTAAAAGCGCTC
>OBEQ012553957.1_pt1 | contig 10483 bp, 9 predicted proteins | sample 1670901 | NCBI WGS metagenome assembly OBEQ01 (sample SAMEA104232315, study PRJEB22302) | groundwater metagenome | biome: forest; feature: aquifer; material: groundwater | place: USA | collected 2011-08-07 | depth 5.4 m | reverse complement strand
GTGATGTGAGTAAAGTGGTTGAGTTGATTAAATGGGGGGCTGATAATCCTGAAGAGTTAAAAAGGTTTGGTGATAATGCCAGAAGAGCAGCAGTTGAATTCTTCGACAGAAAAGTAAGTGTTGAAAACTTTAATAATACTTTTTGCAAAACAGTAACTAGTTGACAGGTTAGTTTGCCTCAAGAATATTTAAGTAAAATCCATTATTATTTTCAGTCATTATTCTGCTTGTAAGGAAATCAACATCACAGGGTTTTGTAACTTCTAAAGAAAAGCTCTTCTTATAGTCGTTGTAATCATACTTAAAATTATTTAATGTTTGAGGTTGTAAATTAATTAAATCTTTCACATAGTCGAATTGTTTCTTGTCTAAAGGATAACGTTGTGAAATAAATGCTACTCGCTTGAAATTTGGATTATAGAGTCTTTGCCATTCAACTGTATTGAAATGATTTATGTGTAAATGCTTTCTGTGGAATAACATAAGAGCGAAATTACAAGTAGGGGCATAGCTAATAACTGTATTTATCTTATGCTTTTGTAAGATTTTGAAGATTTGCTTTTCATTAAATGGATCAGTTCTTTCGAAAACGATTTTTTGAAAATCTGAAAAAAAAGCAATAATAATTAATGTGGACAATAAAATACTCATGAAAGTATGGATTTGATATTTAAACCTTCTTGATAAATACCCTAAGCCCTCTGAAACAATAATTGCTTGATAAGGTAGTAGTATTAGACTTTGTCTTGTTGGGCTAAGGGCAACTTTATTTATAAGGATTAGAATGGTTAAAGTGATTGTTATTATTAAAAAGAAAACACCTACGGACTTTTTTGTTAACTCGTAATTTGTAAAAAAACTAATAAGTCCAACAATAAATAGAATTATTAAGGTGATTGTGAATGGGAGAAAGAGTGGATTTATTTCATAGATAAAAGCAAGGTTTGATTGAAGTACGATCAGGCTATTTTTAATAAAGAAGGTAACTAGCTCATTGATTTTTTCAATCAAAGTATTATTTGACAATAAGGTAAAAATAAACTCATTGTTATTGCCACGATTATAAGTAATCCCATTTTTAACTTTATCTTGAAGGAAAAGAATATACATTGGTGTAATTAAGACTATGTGCAAGATTCCAGTAAGAAGAAAACTTTTAATTAGTTTTAATTTGTTCTCTACTTTAGAGAAATAATAAATAAAGATTGTTATGTAATATGCAGGAATAAAGCACACTATTTGATAGTGCATATGACTTATGAGGGCTAAGAATAAGCTTCTATAAACTGATTTCTTGACTGAAAAGTCAATGTGGGATATATCCTTTATTAAGTGCCACAATAATAATATTGCACTCAATACTCCAATTGAGTAAGAGTGGGATTGTTTCGCATAAATTATATTTTCCCATGATAGTGAAACTAAAATCATGGTTAGTATAAGGAAGGGAAAATAATCCTTCCCTTTAAGTCTTAAATAAAGAGGGATCAATATGATTAGTCCTAATGCAGCTGATAAAAATGATGGGAATCTACCCCAAAAGAGAATTTCTCTATAGTTCTGAGATATAGATGTAAGAAATGATGCAAGTATGTATTGCAATGGTCCATAATCTGACGCTTGAGCAACAGCAAAGTATTGTGAAATCTTTAGTTTTTTTTCAACTAATGTAAAATAATCCAAGAGTTGAAACTCATTTATTTTTTTTAGTACTTTATGTAAAAACTTGGGATCATTTGGTTTTTGTAGTAATTTTAATTTAAAATAATCTACATTCTTATCTTCTTTTGCATTTATAAGTGCAAACAATACGCTGCTGTCATCACCTGGTGAAAAGTGTGTACCAAGATCAATATATCTGACATATAGTCCCATCAATAGAATGAGAAAAATAATAAAAACTTTAATGAGAGATAGAATAGTATTTTTATATCGAAGATTCATTATAGTTATCTTATTAAGTAAATAAGAAAGAGCTGGAAAGCTATTTCTTATTTAGTAAAGCAAGTAAATATTATAACCCCTCTTTTCTTTATGTTAAATTACTTTGAATGAATTGGGAATTTCTCATGCTATGGTTTTTCGGCTGTGATTAATAAAGAACCAGCAATTTCATTTATAGGTGTCTTTTCTAATAAAGTTTCAATTCTTTTTGCTATTTTTAAGCAGTTCTTAGGAATTAGAGGATGTATAAAGTCAAATGGTTTGGCTGAAACATTTTTAAATCCTATAGCAAGAAGAGTCTTTTTTATATCCCATTTGTAAAATGCTGTTTCATCAGGACTAGCTTGATTTAGCTTTCTGAAGTAATTATTGTGTAAGCAAATATAAACTTGAGGATTTAACATATTAGGTTCAAAAAATATGAGTTTACCATTGGGTTTTAGTACTCTTTTAATTTCAGTTAGTGCGGGTTCAATGTCGAGGTGGTGTAAAATCGAATTCCCAATTACAGCATCAAAAAAATCATTATTAAAAGGCAGTTCTGTAATACTACCCACATAAAAATTAACATTAGGCTTAGTTATCTTTTCCTTTGCAATTTTTACCAGTGATTCTGCAAGATCTAGTGCATGAATTGAGTAATCCATGGTAAATGCATCAGCAATTTCTTTGGTAAATTCACCAGAAGCACAACCACACTCCAATATTTTATGTTGATTATCTGATAATAATTTCTTTAAAATATTAATTCTTCTACTAATTCTTACTTTTGCAGCTTCTGTCTTTGAACCCCACCAAGCATAACCATGTTGACTTGCTAACTCATTGAAATGATTAATTTCTCTTTCTTCTCTTAATGCTTCTTTCTTCATTGTGACTCTAAATTAATTACAGGATATATAAACCTTTAGCACATTATTTATATAGGTTATTATATAATAACTTAGTAGATTAAATATTGCATAGCTTTAATGCAAGAGAGTAGGTTCTCGATTAAGTAAGTTTGTGGATAAATTAAACTTGTTATAAATTAATGTCAATTATTGATATCTTAAGATTGCCTGAAGCTAAAGAAATTGTTGATTTAGATGATCCAGAAACAGCTCTAATACATAAGAAGATAATTAAAAAAAAGAAATTTCTACGAAGACTGTATCTTGATTTTTATAACAGTTTTAAAAAATTAAGTAAGGATGCTCCACCTGGACTTATGGTTGAAATAGGAAGTGGTAGCAGTTTCTTAAAAGAGGAAATAAAAGATTTAATAACCTCTGATATTTTTCAAGGACAGGATATTGATTTGGTGTTTGATGCAATTAAAATGCCATTTAAGGATAGTTCTGTTAGTGTATTTTTCCTTTTAAATGTTTTACATCATATTAAAAATCCTATTGCTTTTTTTGATGAAGCCAACAGGTGCTTGAGTGAGCATGGGAAGATTATAATGATTGAACCTTATAATTCGTTGTGGAGTAAATTTATTTATACAAATTTTCACCATGAGCCTTTCTTTGAGACTGATAGCTGGGAAATAAAAGGTGATGGGAGATTAACAAACTCAAATCAAGCATTACCATGGATGATATTTTTTCGAGATAGGCTTCACTTCGAAAATAAATTCCCCTCTTTGAAAATAAAATTACTAAAACCACATAATCCAATTTTATATATTATTAGTGGAGGGCTATCTATAAGACAGTTATTGCCTGATTTTATGTATGATGTTGTTAAAGTGGTTGAAATGCTTTTATCACCGTTAAGCAAATATACTGCAATGTTTTTTACTGTTGAAATAGAAAAAGTCAAAATATAAATACTTTAGAACATGTTAGTTTTGTGTTTAATCTGGCTATTATAATATTCTTTAACTATAATTTATGGAATCATGACTAAAACCAAATCTAACTTATATATTATCTTTCTACTCTCAACAATCCTTCTCTATTATATTTGGACAACATTACCTGCAAGTTATGAGTTTGGTCCAAAAGGTGTTACTGGTAATTATTATAATCTTTTGACAGATGCTTTCTTGAAAGGACAACTCCACTTAGATATAAAACCAAGAAAAAGGTTATTAACTTTAAAAGATCCCTACGATCCTACTCAACACTATCCTGACTCATTATGGGATGCAGCTTTGTATAAGGGAAAATATTATTTGTATTATGGACCTGTGCCAGTGATTAGTTTATATCTGCCTTATAAAGTACTTACACAGACTTCTCTGTCAAATAATTGGGCTTTTCTGATTTTTATGTTTGGAAGTTTAGTTTGGGCAGTGGCTCTTCTAAAATATTTCTATGAAAAATACTTTATTGAAATACCATTATTGATGTTATATCTTGTTGTGATGGTACTAGGATTTGCAAATTTTGCTCCATACATGCTTAGACTAACTGCACATTATCAGATAGCAATAGCATGTGCTCAATTTTTTCTTATGGGTGGAATATATTTTTTATGTAGAGCTACAAATGATATTAAACCCAATTTATTTTTTTTGATTTTTGGCAGCTTGTTCTTAGGACTGTCAGTAGGAAGTAGGTTGAACCTTATTTTTGGGTGTGTGTCAATATTACTAATAATTATTTGGTCAAACAGGAAGCAAAAATGTTTTGGAAAGAAATTTCTGTTTGGGTTATTGTTGCCATTTTCCTTGTGTTTGTTTTTACTGGCTATTTATAATTATTTGCGCTTTGGTAATCCTTTTGAATTTGGTAGTACTTATCAGCTTTGTGCAATTAACTTTAGAAAAACACCACTTTTTAACATTAACAATATAATACCAAGCATATATAGTTATCTTTTTTATAGTCCTATTTTTAGTACACAGTTTCCATTTATTTATCCTAATCAACAGTTACAATGTTTTTTACCAAAACTAAATTACTATTCGCATGAAAGGAACATCATAGGGATTTTTCCTGTAGTTCCATATGTACTCCTTTCTTTTCTTGCACCATTTGTTTGTTTTTTAAGTTTGAAAAGAATAACAAAATTAAAAGACTTTCCCATCTATGAATTTCTAATTCTATTTTTCCCTGCAATATTAATACTAGGCTCCTTACTACTGCTACCATTTATTTCTATAAGATATATTGCTGATTTTATAACTTTATTAATCCTTTCTTCTTCTATAGTTTGGTTTTATTTTGATTTAAAGTTAGCTATAAGTCCATACAGCAGATTGTTTCTTAGGACTGTTGCTGTTGTTTTTGCACTAGTTAGTATTGTTAATGGTGCAGCATTTGGAATAACAGGGTGTGAGTTTGGACCTGGACTTAAGGGGCAAAGACCTGAAGAGTTTAAAAAATTAGAAGCATTGTTTAAGCCAGTGTCAAAAATATTATCACATCTTAAAAATAACGACCAATGCTGTAAATTTAAGCATGAGTAAATTTGTAAATAGTAACTGGTTCTTTAGCATAATCAACCAAAGATGAACTTAAAGAAATAGGTGAAAAGGAAGAGACACTTCTCTTAAGTTGTTTGATGGAAAAATTAGTGTTATAAAATTTAATAAGTGTATTAGTGAATTATTTGATGATTAAAGGTAAATGTAATTTGTACGTAGTATTTTTACTGTCAGTAATTCTGCTCTACTATATTTGGACAGCTTTGCCTGGAAGTTACAGTTACAGTCCAAAAGTTGTTGCTGGTAATTATTATAATCTTCTGGCAAATGCTTTTCTTAATGGCCAACTACATTTAGATATAAAACCAAAAAAAGAATTATTAGCTTTGCCGGATCCTTATGATCCATCTCAGAATTGTCTATATTCACTTCTTGACGCAACTTTATATAATGGAAAGTACTATTTATATTTTGGACCTACGCCAGTCATTATCTTTTATTTACCATATAAAATCCTTACAGGGGCAAATTTGTCAAACTATTGGACTGTTTTAGCTCTTATGTTTGGAAGTTTAATTTGGGCAGCACTTCTTCTAAAGCATCTTCATAAAGAGTATTTTGGTGAAGCACCTTTATGGATGTTATTCCTTGCAATAGGAGTATTAGGATTTGCAAATATTGCTCCATATATGCTTAGGTTAACTGCACACTATCAAGTGGCTGCATCATGTGCCCAGTTTTTTCTTATGGGTGGAATATATTTTTTATGTAGAGCTGTAGATGGCAGTAAATCTAATTTGATTTTTTTAATTTTTGGCAGCTTGTTTCTTGGTTTGTCAGTAGGAAGTAGATTGAATTTTGCTTTTGGGTGCATAGCAATATTACTAATGATTATTTGGTTAAACAGAAAAAAACAATTTTTTGGAAAGAAATTTCTGATTGGATTATTGTTGCCATTTTCCTTTTGTTTGTTTTTATTGGCTACTTATAACTATTTGCGCTTTGGTAATCCTTTTGAGTTTGGTACTACTTATCAACTTTGTGCGATTAACTTTAGGAAAATACCACTCTTTAATATTAAAAACATAATACTAAATCTATATATTTATCTTTTTCATAGTCCCATAATTAGTATATATTTTCCATTTATTCATCTTAATGAAGATCTCCCAAAGTTTTTACCGAGACCAGAGTGTTATTTACATGAAAGAATTACAGGGATTTTTCCTGGAGTGCCATATGTACTTTTAGGTCTTCTTGCACCATTTGTTTGGTTGTTAAGTTTATATTCAACTCTACGAAAAATGCCAAAGTTGAATGGTTTTCCTAGCTATGAATTTTCAATAATATTTTCTCCTGCAATATTAATATTAGGATCTTTACTACTGCTTCCATTTATTTCTATAAGGTATATTGCTGATTTTATAACATTACTAATTCTTGCTTCTTCAATTGTTTGGTTTTATTTTGATTTAAAGTTAATTATAAGACCATACAGTAGGTTGTTTCTTAGAACTGTTGCTGCTGTTTGTGCACTGGTTAGCATTGTGAATGGAGCAGCATTTGGGATAGCAGGGAGTGAGTATGGACCAGGACTTAGAGGACAAAGACCTGAAGAATTTAGAAAATTAGAATCATTTTTTAAACCAGTATCAAAAGTATTGGCTCATTTTAAAAAAGAGAATGGACTTAGCCGCCCAATCGAAAAACAATGGATTTGTAGATAAATTTGTAAATAGTAACTTTAAAATTTTTAAAATAATACGTTAATTGTCTTTTTAGGACATTTTCTTTCATCATAATGTAAGATAGAAATATTATGCTAAAGGTATTAGTAACAGATAAATTAAACGAATCCGGCTTAGAGATTTTAAAACAGGTTGCAGAGGTAGATTATAAGCCTGGAATATCTGCTGAAGAATTAAAGAAAATCATTAAAGACTATAATGCTCTTCTTGTTCGAAGTCAGACAAAAGTTACAAGAGATGTTATACAAGCATGTTCATCAAACATGAAAATCATTGGTCGGGCTGGAGTTGGTGTGGATAATATTGAGCTGGATGCAGCTACTGAAAAAGGAATAATAGTTGTTAATTCTCCAGAAGGAAATACTACAGCAGCAGCAGAACATACTATAGCCATGATGATGTCATTGGCTAGACTTATACCACCAGCTGATACAAGCATGAAAAAAGGTGAATGGAGACGAGCTGATTTTCTTGGATTTGAAGTTTATAACAAAACTCTTGGCATTGTAGGTCTTGGAAAAATCGGGTCAAGGGTAGGAAAAACAGCACAGGCAATAGGAATGAAAGTAATTGCTTATGATCCTTTTGTTAGTCCTGAACTTGCATCTCAGTTACGTTTCGAGCTTGTTTCACTTGATGAAATCTGGAAACTTTCAGATGTTATAACTTTTCATGTGCCAAAAACTCCGGAAACAACCAATCTCTTAAATAAAGAAACTATAAAAAAATGTAAAAAAGGAGTAAGAATAGTTAACTGTGCTCGTGGCGGAATAGTGGATGAAGAAGCACTTGCAGAAGGTATTAAATCAGGTCATGTTGCAGGTGCAGCATTTGATGTATTTAATGAAGAACCGGTAAAAGATAGTCCTTTATTAGCACTTCAGGATAAGGTTGTGCTGACACCACATCTTGGAGCAAGCACAGAAGAAGCACAGTTAAATGTAGCGCTTGATGTTGCTGAACAAATAAGAGATGTTTTAAGTGGAGGATTTGCCAGAAGTGCTGTAAATCTTCCTGCAATGAAACCAGAAACCATAGCAGAAGTAAAACCTTTTATGCAGCTTGCAGTGTGCCTTGGACTTGTTGCAGCACAGCTTGTTGAAGGGAAAGTCCAGGAAGTTCAGATAGAGGCAAAAGGAGATTTAGCTAAAAAAAACACAGATCCATTAACAGTTGCTGTTTTAAAAGGAGTTTTATCAACAAGTGTTGAAGGAGTAAATTTTGTAAATGCTCCAACAATAGCAAAAGCAAGAGCTATAAAAGTAATTGAATCAAAATCATTTGATAGTAGTGATTATGTAGAAGAACTTAAAGTCACTATTAAAACTGATAAAGCTGTAAAAATAATTTCAGGGACACTGCTTGCTCAGGGAATTCCGGCTATAGTTCAATTGGATAGCTATAGTATGAATGCAACACCAGCAGAGCATATGCTTGTAACTCATCACCAGGATAAGCCTGGCATGATAGCTCAGGTATCTACTATACTGTGGCAGGGAAATATAAATATCAGCTCAATGCATGTGGGTAGAAAAGGGCCAAGAGAAATGTCAGTTATGATATTAGACCTTGATGATCCAATTTCCCCTGAACTTGTAAAAAAGGTATCTCAAGTACATGGTGTTTTAGAAGCAAAATATGTAAAATTAGTGAATATTAGCTAATACGTAATAAATGTTTAGCGTCATTGCAAGCTGTAGGCAAAGCAATAGCATGGAGATGTTAGAATAATTGTTCGTTTCAAGTAGAAAGTTAGTATCGTTAGTTTGATTAAAAAAGCGAAGAATGTTGCAATGAGCAATATTCTGAGCGTCGAAAGGGAGAAGGAAAAATCGCGTTTGATCCGCGATTTTTCCGATATAAAAATGCCAAATGTAAAAGTACTTTTAAATGAAAAAATTGATGATCTTGGTGAGATTGGTCAGATTGTTTCAGTAAAACCAGGTTATGCGAGAAATTATTTATTGCCTAAGAATCTGGCTACAATTCCAACTTTGGGTGAAGTTAGACGTATGCAAAAGAAAAAAGAGCAGCTAGAAAAGCTTTATCAGGAAGAAAAAGCAAAAGCTGAGGAACTTGCTAAGAAAATTACAGCTCTTTCAGAACTTAAGATTATTGGACATGCAGGTGATGCTGGTAAGCTTTTTGGTTCAATAACTGCAAAAGATATAGCTGAAAAACTTTCAAGTGAGCTGGACGCTGAAATATCAAGGAAACAAATACTTCTAAAAAGATCAATCAGCGATCTTGGTGAGTACAATATAAAACTTAAGCTTCACAATGAAGTCTCTGCTGAGATTAAAGTAATCGTCAAAAAAGAAGAATAATTTATACATAGATATTATAATTACCCTTGAATTGGGGAATTAATATTCAATGTTTAAAAAACTGCCAGCTGTAATAAAGTTATTCATAGGTTTAGTGATTATCAATTCCTTTATATTTTCGGCCTACAATTGTTTTTCAAAAACATCACAGATAGAAGAAAGCCCAAAAAGTGGAGAAGCTATTTTTCAGGTAAATTGTTCTGGATGTCATATAAATGGTCAAAATCTAATTAAATCTGACAAGCCTGTAATTGGTTCAAAAATGCTTAAATCAAAACAATTATTTAAAACTTTTCTTGATGCTCCGCCTCAACCAATGCCGAATTTTAAGAACATTACCGGGAAACCAGAAAAGCTCAATGCACTGTATAACTATGTTGTCTCTTTAATGGGGAAATGAAATGTCATTTATAACCTTTGAAGGAATAGATGGCTCTGGTAAAACCACTCAAATTGATTTATTGAAAAAGTTCTTTTCAAAAAGAGAGGATGTGATTTTTACTGCTAATCCTGGTGAAACTCTGCTTGGAAAAGAACTTAGGAAAATACTTTTACACAGAGCTGACTTAAAACTTTCAGAAATGAATGAAATGTTCTTGTTTTTTACAGGCATACAGGATAATTATGAAAAAGTGATTTTACCTGCGCTAATAAAGAAAACAATTGTATTTTGTGACAGATATTATGATTCAACAATTGCATACCAAGGTTTTGGACGCAGGCTTGATATAAATAAGATTTTAAAGCTTGTTGAGGTAACGGCCCTTCCTGAACCAAACATAACGATATTTTTCAGGATTGATTTTAATATTTTCAATGAGAGATCTGAAAAGAAAGGGTCAAAAGACAAAATAGAAAACTCAAAAAATGAGTTTTACAAAGGTGTAATTAATGGATATGATGAATTGGCAAAAATACATAAAAACAGGTATGTAGTACTAGATGGTTCACAATCTGTTGAGATATTACACAGGCAGGTAAAGGAAGTTCTTAAGGAAAAGCTGAATATTTGCTAGAATATTTCCTGCCTTCTTGCCGAAGTAGCTCAGTGGTAGAGCAACGGTTTTGTAAACCGTAGGTCGTCAGTTCAAATCTGATCTTCGGCT
>OBEQ010433849.1_pt1 | contig 10484 bp, 11 predicted proteins | sample 1670901 | NCBI WGS metagenome assembly OBEQ01 (sample SAMEA104232315, study PRJEB22302) | groundwater metagenome | biome: forest; feature: aquifer; material: groundwater | place: USA | collected 2011-08-07 | depth 5.4 m | reverse complement strand
CCTACAAAGATACTGCCGGGCCGGCGATTAATCCGATGATAAAAGTTGCTAACATTGTTGCTCTTCTTCTTGCTCGTTTTCTCTAGAACTTCAGATTTTGGTGATTTTTCTTATACACAACGAAACTCTCTGTCAAATGCTATACTATTAGGTAATGCCAGAGATTGCGAAAGTAAAAGATGTCATGACCAAGCAAGTCCTTTCGGTTGGACCGGAGGACAGTTTGGGTACTGTCGCGCAACTTTTTGAAAAATACGACTATGACGGCCTGCCGGTAACCGGCGATGGCCGCAAGCTTCTGGGCATTATTACCGCCTATGACATGGTGGTGCAGAGTTCCGGTATGCACCTGCCTACGGTAGTCAGTATTATGGAGCAGATTGCGGTAGATCGAGCCGATCGGAAGGATCTCGAAGAGCATTTTCAAAAGCTAAAAGCGATTCGGGCAAAACAGATTATGAACCCCCAGCCGCTGACGATCAGCTCGGAATTGAGTCTTTCTGATGCGGCGAAAGTATTCGCCGAGCATCATCGGGTCAATCCCATCTGTGTTGTGGACGGCAACGGAGCGCTCGTTGGTGTTTTGAGCCGATATGATGTGATCCGGTTCTTCAATGAGACATATTTCCAGCAAGTCGTGCAAACCGTGACAACCTATGAGGATCCATTCAAAAAATTCACCAAAACAAAGTCAGAACAAGAAATTGAATCCGCAGTCGGCGATATATCCAGAGAATTTTTGCTGGTAACGAAGAGTCGTCCAAAAATTTGGAAAGTCATCGCAATTGCCGCGTTTATTGCCGGACTCATTGGTGCAACAGCACTCATTATCCGTATCGTCCGAAAACAAAACCAATTACCATTTATCCACACACGACAAGATCTTTCGGTACAGCATGGTAGAATAGAGGGGTAGAATAGAACCATAAACGAATTATGTATATGAGAATGGAGGTGTCGTATGTTTGAGCTTATAACTGCACCGGATGTCGTACGAACGTCTCTTTTGACGCTTTGGACGGGTGTTGCAGGGTTTTTGCCGAGATTGATCGCGGCGGTTGTGGTGTTTTTGATTGGCTGGCTTATTGCCGAATTGTTTGGCAAGTTGGTATTCCACATTGTTCGCGTGTTGCGGCTCGATGAAGCGCTTCGACGTGTTGGGTTTAAATCCGCATGGGAAAGAAGTGGTTTTAGTATGGATAGCGGCCACTTTTTCCAGGAATTGGTGAAGTGGTTTTTTGTCGTGGTGTTTTTGATGGCAGCCAGCAACATTCTTGGTTTGGATCAAGTCAGTGCATTCCTCCGTACCGTCGTTCTCTACATACCGAATGTTTTAGTTGCGGCGGTTATCTTGTTGATCGGTACGATTGTTGCAAAATTCCTAGAAGGCACCGTTCGCGCATCAGTAAAAGCGGCTGGCTTGGCAGCAGGAGGATTTTTAGGCACTTTGACGCGATGGTCAGTCTTTACTTTCTCATTGTTGATTGCTTTGGCCCAACTCCAGGTTGCCGATGATGTGATCCGCATTGTGATTATCGGACTTGTTGCGGCAGTATCACTTGCAATAGGATTGGCGTTTGGACTTGGTGGTACGAAACATGCCGATGATATATTAAGCAGGCTTCGCCGTCGGATTTCAGATTAAGCAGAACTTTCGTGTTTCATATATAAAAGCCCCTCTTGGGGGCTTTTATATATTTGTACAACGTACAATGCTTTTTTATTTTTGTGCGAGGCGGGCGAGTGCTTCTTTGAAAAGCGACTTCAGTGTTTCGGATTCTTTTTTTGAAAATGTGGAGAGTACGATATTTCGAACCAACTCATCTTTTTTCTTACTGGATTGCTGATGCGCTTTGCGATAGGCAATGTTCTGGGTGCCCAGGCGCAGACGCCAGAATTTTTTGGTCTTCAACGATTTGATGATTGATTCGACACCCTGATGGCCTCCTGAATTTTTATCAAATGAGAGTTTGAAGTTACCAAATGCGATGTCCAGATCATCCTGTACTACAATAATATTCTCGGACGTTACCTTGTAGAAGTTTTTAAGCTTTGCGACAACGGGTCCGGTCGCGTTGACAAATGAGTATGGTTTGACCAATATCACCGATGTTTCCTTTCCGCCGATGGATGCTGTGCCTTTTGCGATCTCCGCGTTAAATTTTTTCTCAAACACAAAGCTATCTACCCCTGCTTGTCGGGCCAAATAATCCAAAAACAACCAGCCGATGTTATGCCGTGTCTGGGCGTATTCTGGTCCCGGATTGCCGATGCCGATTATCAATTTTGGACTCATGGAGGGTATTATAAGGTAATTTTGAGAAAAGAAAAATACGTGCTATGCTGGGGCGGTATTTCATCCACCATGGAACCTGACGACAACGATTCAACGCCTCGACATGGCATTAGCGATGAGCTGACTACATTTGTGTGGGAGACTATCAAAGTCATCCTGCTGTCGCTTGCCATAATCCTGCCAATACGGTATTATCTGGTGCAGCCATTTTTTGTAAAAGGTCAGTCCATGGAATCGAATTTCCAGGACAAAGACTACATTCTCGTTGATAAGCTCGGATATCGGCTCACACCGCCCCAACGAGGAGATGTTATCGTGTTTCGCTACCCGTTGCAGCCAAGCGAATATTTTATCAAGCGTATCATCGGATTGCCTGGTGAAACAGTCGAGGTAAAAAACAACAAGGTCATTATTTCCAACAGCAACAATCCCCAAGGGTTTGTCCTTGATGAGAAATGGTATCTCGATAGTTTCCAAGAAACGAGAGGAGCACTTCGTGTCCAACTGGGTGATACTGAATATTTCGTACTTGGAGATAATCGGCTCCACAGCTCCGATTCCCGTATTTGGGGACCCCTGGATATATCGTTCATTTCCGGCCGAGCATGGCTTCGACTCTGGCCATTAAATCAAATTCTCCATATTCCCCGCATCACCTATCCCAGTCCGCTCTCATGGCTTGGCATCTGGGCGTATTGATGCGGATTTGTCACTATGTCGCGTGCAAAACGATCAACCGCAGCTCAACTTCCTCAAGGCGCGTACGATATCGTACTTGAAGATCAAAAGTATTGGCATTTTGTGTTCAAAAAAGTACAGCCACTTCTGGAGGATTATAGTTTTGAGCGGACCGAAACATCACTTCTTGAGCCTGCAGAACTCTACCTGACCCTTGAGGTACCGGGCGATGTCATGAAGCGGGAATTTCTATCGGCAAAAATAAAAGACGGCCACGTTGTGGTTCGTCCCAGTCTGCGTATCTCACTGGCGCGAGCATATGCTGAACATGGTATGCATGCTCTCCCGCACCCGCTCAAATTATATGGGTCGGGGCAAGTCTTTCGATTTGATGCCGATGGCCACATCGGGCAATGCCACGAACTGACCGTACAGACAATTGGCGACGATTCAGAGGTTACCGATGCGGAGCTTCTTTTTTTGGCTCATCGAGTGCTGGAGACTCTCGGATTGCATCACTATAACGTGCATATCAACACACTGGGTGATCAAAATTGCCGGCCGGGGTATCTCCGCGCCTTACGGGATTTTTATAAGAATCGGTTAAAGAAAGTCTGTGCAAAATGCCGCTTGAATTTCAAAGAAGACGTGCTTCTCCTCTTGTCATGTGCCGAAGCAGAATGCCGGGAGGCACTGCATGATGCACCCCAGCTGATTGATTTTCTTGATGAAGGATGTAAAAATCATTTCAAGCGAGTATTGGAGTTCCTTGATTTGGCAAAAATTCCCTATATTCTCGATCCATATCTTATTCGTGAGATGCACGGGGCAACGCGGACCGTATTTGAATTTCGACCCGAAGAAGCGGTACCGGGAACCGAACCGGAAACGACACCAAAATCTCCCGTGGCACAGGCGATTATCATCGGCGGCCGGCACGATAAGCTTTTAGAAGAGATCGGGGGACCACGCATGCCCTCTGCCGGGTGGACAATGAACACTGGTGCGATCGCTCGCATCTTGAAAGAACAGAATGCGAATGTTCCAGAGCTTGGCATCAAACCAAAGGTATTTTTGATTCAATTGGGTGAGGCGGCGAAACGAAAAAGTCTCCTGCTCTTCGAAGATATCCGTCGCGCGGGCATTGAGATCAAATTTTCACTCTCCCGAGACAGTTTCAAATCTCAATTGCGGATTGCCAGCCGCCACGGGGTGCGATTTACCCTCATCTTTGGACAGAAAGAGGCAATCGAAGGAACGGTTATTCTGCGGGAGATGGAAACGGGGATTCAAGAGACAATTCCGTTGGAAAAAATAATCGAGGAATTAAAAAAGCGTTTGAAGCGATAATGGATGATATTTTCTGTAAAATAATCAACGGGGAAATCCCCGCCCAGACGGATTATCGGGACAAGGATTTTATTGTTATCCACGATATTCATCCCCAGGCTCCGGTGCACCTGCTAATTATCCCGATTAAACATTTTACTGGCATTGAAGATTTTACTGATGGCACCACATCGATATTAGGCAAGGCATTGCAATTGGCAGATCGAATTGCCCATGAGAAAGGCCTACAGGGATACCGACTCATTATCAATGAAGGGCCGGACGGCGGCAAGGTTGTCCCGCATTTGCATATTCATCTGTTGGGCGGGAAGCATTTGGGACCGAAAATAGTTCAGAATTAAGGGGTAAGAATTAGGAATAAAGGGTTTTAATCTCTTAATTCTTAATTCGTGATTCTTAATTCACGACGATCCGCCTTCGCGTAAAGCTTCGGCGGACAAGGAAGGAGGCAATTCATGGTAGAAGTAAAACGAAAACCAAATGAAAGCATCGGTAGCCTGTTGAGGCGGTTTTCACGTTTCGTACAGCAGAGCGGTGTGCTTCTCAAGGCGAAGCATTCGCAATTCCGCGAGAAGAAACTCACAGAACGCAAAGAGCGCAATGCCGCGATTATGGGTATGCATTTGCGGGAACTTCGCAAGCATTTGGAAAAACTTGGCAAATACGATGAAGAAACATTTGAGGAAGCGAAGCGGCGACTAAAGCAGGAGATTGATCTCTAATTATAATGGCTCTGAAACAAACAATACAAGATGATGTGAAGGCGGCATTAAAAGCAGGTGACTCCCAAAAGCGTACGGTGTTGGGGATGCTTTTGTCGTCTATGAAAAATAAAGAACTGGAGAAACGCAATAAATTATCAAAAACAGGAACTGCCACAGATCAACTGGAGATAGCAAGCCAGCTCACTGACGATGAGGCAATGGATGTTTTGCGTACCGAAATTAAAAAGCGTAAAGAATCCATTACAACCTATGAACAAGGCGGACGCCCCGAACTTGCCGAAACTGAAAAACAAGAGCTCGCTCTTCTGATGAAGTATATGCCGGAACAAATGTCAGAAGATCAAGTTCGCACAATCGTGAAAGAAGTGCTTGCGGGCATGCCCGGGATGACTATCAAAGATATGGGCAAAGTTGTAGGACATGTCATGTCGCGCGTGAAAGGCAAAACAGATGGATCCACCGTTAGCCGAATCGTAAAAGAAGAACTTGGGGTATAATATTATGCTTGATTTAGCATTTCGAAACTCTACAAAAAGCAAGGCCTGGGGGCCAGCTTTTTTTACGCGGCTCTTACAACGGGCGATACGAATTACGAAGGTTTCTGTGCCTCATATCGAGGTGAGCGTAACACTTGTGGGACCAGCGCGGATACGAGTACTGAATAAAAAATACCGACACAAGGACACGCCAACAGATGTGTTATCTTTTCCCCTATACGAGCCACTAGGGAATCGTTATACTGAAGGTGTGCTGGGCGATATTGTAATTTGTGTTTCAGAGTGTGTACGCCAAGCGCAACAACAGAATATTTCCGTCAAAGAATATATGGCGTGGGCAACAGTCCATGGGTTTCTTCATTTGTTGGGATATGACCACGAGCAATCACCCAAGAAAGCAAAGCAGATGGTTACACTAGAAAGGAGAATTCTTACCACACAGTAATGGCAGGACATTATATAATCTCGGGTATTGATATCGGCAACGCACTGATAAAAGCAGTGATTGCTAAGATAAATCATGAAACCGGCAGGCCGGAAATTTTAGGCGTTGGCAGTTCCGTTTCGCACGGGTTACGCCGCGGCATGGTAGTGGATATGGAGGAAACGGTGGAAAATATCCGCCAAGCAGTCCAGCAAGCGGAGGCCATGGCGGGCGGGAAAGTAAAGCGGGCATATTTATCTGTAAATGGGCTGCATATTAATACCCAGGTCTCGCGGGGCGTCATTGCGGTATCTCGTGCAGATAACGAAATATCTCAAAATGATATTGACCGGGTTCTGCAGGCGGCCTCGGTGGTAAGCCTGCCGGCTAACCGCGAGATTATTCATGTAATCCCGCGTAATTTTATTGTTGACGGCAGTGAATATGTAAAAAATCCCCTTGGCATGAAAGGTGTCCGCCTGGAAGCTGATGTTTTGATCATCGATGGCCTCTCGCCCTATCTGCGCAATGCCGCAAAATGTGTCAATGAAAACGGCATTGAAGTTGCGGGTCTTGTGTACGCACCGCTGGCATCGGCGTACGCATCACTGGATAAAAATCAAAAAGAATTTGGCGTCATGAATCTGGAATTTGGAGGAGGCACCTCAACACTGACAGTTTTTCATGAAGCTGATCTTCTGCACAGCGCTGTGTTACCGGTGGGGTCCCGTCATATCACCAATGACATCGCTATTGCACTTCGCACATCGCTTGATGTTGCCGAACGGATCAAGCTTGAGCATGCCGCAACATCAGAAGGCGAAGATCTTCGGCGCCGCGAACATATTGATATTTCGCAAGCCGTTGGGGAGGAGAATTCTATCTATCCAAAAAAACAGCTGATCCGAGTTGTTGATGCCCGCATGCACGAGTTGCTCGATCTCGTTATTCAAGAACTCAAAAAACTTCCTGCGGGAAGTGTGTTGCCTGCTGGTGTTGTGTTGAGTGGCGGCGGCGCAAACTTACCGGGTTTTGCGCTGTTGGTAAAAGAAACATTGCGTCTGCCTGTTCGCATTGCGCAACCGGTGCACATTGATGGCGTGATTGATGTTGCAGGTGATCCGGCATTTACGGTGGCGACCGGACTGGTGCTTTGGGGGATTGAGCAGGAATCGGCAGGCAGTGGGAAGCGTTCCGGCACACTATTTTCACAGGCAGGGGGAGTGGGAAAAGCATTACGTTGGTTCAAAAATTTCCTGCCATAACCGCTGCTCCCCAAGAAGTCCACAGATTTATCCACAGGCATGGAAGCGTATAATTGCCCAGCTTTTTATTTTGTGATACTACGCAGATACTCCTACATATTGTGACTCCTCAAGTTAAACCCCAATTTGAAACGTTTGCACGCATTAAAGTCGTCGGAGCCGGGGGTTCCGGCGGTAATGCGCTGGCACGAATGATCGAGGCGCGTATTCATGGCGTCGAGTTTATCGCAGTCAATACTGACGCGCAGGCACTGCATACGTCAAATGCGCCGGTGAAAATTCACATCGGTAAAAGTTTAACCAAAGGTTTGGGTGCCGGTATGAACCCTGGCGTTGGCCGCGAAGCCGCCGAGCAGACGCGTGAAGATATTTTAACCTCATTGAAAGGAGCCGATATGGTGTTTATCGCCTGCGGCATGGGGGGTGGTACCGGCACTGGTGCCGCGCCGGTAGTTGCCGATATCGCCCGCGAAGTTGGTGCCCTGACTGTTGCCGTGGTAACCAAACCATTTAGTTTTGAGGGTATGCAGCGTATGCGCATTGCTGAAGAGGGTCTTCAGATACTTCGAGATAAAGTTGATGCGCTTATCACTATTCCCAACGACCGACTGTTGTCTATTATTGATCGCAAAACACCACTCCTTGAATCATTTGCGATTGTTGACGACGTGCTTCGCCAAGGGGTGCAGGGCATCTCCGATCTCATTACCATTCCCGGGATCATCAACGTTGACTTTGCGGACGTAAAAGCTGTTATGTCCAATTCCGGCTCTGCGCTCATGGGTATTGGTAAAGCATCGGGAGAGGATCGTGCGCTGGAGGCTGCAAAAATGGCAATCAACTCTCCACTTTTGGAACTTTCCATTGATGGTGCCCGTGGGGTACTGTTTAATGTCTCGGGCGGATCGGATATGGCAATGGCAGAAATTTCCGAGGCGGCTCGTGTGATTACCGAGCACATTGATCCCGATGCCAAAGTTATTTTTGGTGCGGTCATCGATGAGAATGCCAAGAAAGGGGAAATAAAAATTACCGTGGTTGCCACAGGCTTCAATAACGGCCATCCCATGCCGATACGGCAGAGCACGCCGTACAACGGTGCCGTCAATCTTTTTGATAACGCTCCCCGCAGTATTGAGCGCAGACCCATGATTGGGCAGACTGAACCGCAGGTCAAGGAGTTGGTGGATTCGTCGATTCAGGAAGAAGAGATGTTTGATATTCCCGCATTCATTCGCAAGAAAATCAAATAGTCCTCTCCCACACAAAAAACCGCGGAGCCCAGATTGGAAGGGCTCAACGCGGTTTTTTCTTGCCCTTTCTTTTTGCTATATTCTGAAAGAGGATTGCTCAAGTTGAGAAGCTACGGCTTTTCGGCAGCCGAATTCTAGGGCTCATCAGTTATGGAAATAGCCACAAATTACAATTGAAAATATAATCAAAACTTATCCACTTTTTTAGGTTGGCAGGAGGTGTTATGATGGTGTTCCAAATGAGTGCGGGGTTTACAACTTGATCGTTAAAAATCAGTCCCGCTTTAGCGGGGCTGATTGGTCCTTAACGATCAAGTTTGCGTCCCGTATTTCCAAAGACATGCAGAACACCTCAACGTACCAGCCGTCATTTTCGCCCAATCGAAGCACCGAACAGGGAGTATCACATCGCGGATTTTCATGGCCACGACTGTTTGGCATGACACACCCGTACGATGATATTCAATGGGAAGTTCGTACCGCGAAAATTACCAAAAACGACGGAACGGTGGTGTTTGAACAGGCACACGTTGAGGTTCCGGCATTTTGGACACAAACCGCGACTGATATTGTCGCATCAAAATATTTCCGCGGGCGACCTGACAGTCCCGAACGGGAGCAAAGCGTCAAACAGATGGTTGACCGGGTTGCCACAACGATGGGTGGCTGGGGTATGGAGGCGGGATATTTTGCCACACCACAGGATGCTGAAAATTTTACACTCGATTTGACGTGGCTTCTAGTAAATCAATTTGCCGCATTCAACAGCCCCGTGTGGTTCAATGTCGGCGTGCATGAGCGTCCGCAATGTTCCGCATGTTTTATTCTTGCGGTAGAGGACAACATGACCTCAATCTTGGAATGGGTGCGCGATGAAGGGTGGATTTTTAAATTTGGTTCTGGTACTGGATTAAATGTCTCAAAACTTCGGGCGTCTCGCGAGCCGCTTTCGCACGGTGGCTTTTCTTCCGGCCCCGTGTCATTTATGAAATTTGCCGATGGCGGTGCCAATGCAATTCGTTCTGGCGGTACCACTCGCCGAGCCGCAAAAATGGTAGTCATGGATGCCGATCACCCGGATCTGAAAGATTTTATCTACTGCAAGAAGCATGTCGAAGATATGAGTAAGATTTTAGTTCAAAATGGGGTCTTAAATTCTCTTGAAGGAGATCTGTTTTCGCCCTACACGCTTTTGCCCTACCAAAATGCCAATAATTCTGTGCGAGCGACCGATGAATTCATGCGTGCCGTCGAAAATGATGAAATGTGGAATCTGACCGCGCGTACCACCGGTGCAACGCTCGAGCGTCTGCCCGCTCGGCAAATTATGGACTGGATCGCTGATGCCGCCTGGCATAGCGCTGACCCCGGCATGCAGTGGGACACTACCATCAACAAGTGGCACACCGCTTCCAATACCGGCCGTATCAATGCTTCGAATCCCTGCTCGGAGTATATGCATTTAGACAACAGCGCCTGTAACCTGGCATCACTGAATCTTTTGAAATTTCTGCGTCCCGACGGCACGTTTGCAACGGATCTTTTCCGCAAGGCGGTGGATACGATTATTCTTGCGCAGGAAATTGTCGTAGATTTTTCCTCCTATCCGACGGAGAAAATTACCCAGAATGCCAAAGACTTCCGCGAACTTGGTATGGGGTACGCGAATCTTGGCGCGATGCTTATGGCATTGGGGCTTCCGTATGATTCCGATGCCGGCCGCATGATTGCTGGTCAGGTTACTTCATTGATGAGCGGTGAGGCATATCGCATGTCGGCGCTTGTGGCTGATGTCAAGGGACCATATGCGGGTTTTCCCAAAAATCATGATCCGCAATTGCATGTTATTGGCATGCACCGTGATGAATCAGAAAAATTATACGCCCAGGCAACACGAACCGGTGGGGGGAACCATGAACTTCAGCTTGCATCCCGCATGGTATGGCACGAAGCATTTGAATTGGCACAAAAGTTTGGGGTACGCAATTCACAAGTT
>OBEQ010003894.1_pt1 | contig 10484 bp, 9 predicted proteins | sample 1670901 | NCBI WGS metagenome assembly OBEQ01 (sample SAMEA104232315, study PRJEB22302) | groundwater metagenome | biome: forest; feature: aquifer; material: groundwater | place: USA | collected 2011-08-07 | depth 5.4 m | reverse complement strand
TACGTCTTCTTGCTCTTCTTTTATTGATCCTGATTTGTTCCAGAAAATCGTATTTGGTGCAGCTAAAGATGCCCGCCGCAATGTCCAGATCATTCAAAAAGTTTCCCACTCCTTTGACCACCCCATCAATATCTATCATCCCGAAGGGGAATACTTAAAGGGCTTATTTCTTAAAATTCAGTAGGGAAGCCAGGCATTTCCCATGCTAGGCATTAATTGACACTACCGGGGTTCTAAGATAAGATATAACACTTTTGCTATCAAAGGGATAGGTATGCCGAAACGAATTTTAAGTGGAATGCGTCCCACAGCTAAGCTTCATTTGGGGAATTTGCTGGGCGCCCTTGAAAATTGGAAGAAATTTGAAGGCCAAGAAGCCTTCTTTATGATTGCAGATTGGCATGCGCTTACGACAGAGTATGCTTCTCATACTGCTATTAAAGCCAATGTCATTGAAGTGGTGATCGATTATTTGGCAGCAGGTTTAGATCCAAATAAATCAACCATTTTTCTTCAAAGCCTTGTTCCGGAACACGCGGAACTTGCGCTTCTTCTTTCGATGATTACGCCGCTTTCTTGGCTTGAGCGAAATCCGACCTATAAGGATCAAATTCAAGAGCAAAAAGGAAAAGACTTGATGACGCACGGATTTCTGGGATATCCGGTGCTTCAAGCAGCAGACATTTTACTCTATAAGGCCGATGCTGTGCCTGTCGGAGAAGATCAACTTCCACATTTGGAATTGACCCGTGAGATTGCAAGGCGTTTTAATCACTTGTACAAGCCCGTGTTCAAGGAAGCGGAAGCCATTTTGACCAAAACGCCCAAGATTCCGGGTACGGACGGACGGAAAATGAGCAAGAGTTACGGCAATACCATCGATCTTTCAGATTCGCCTGAAGAAGCCGATAAAAAGATAATGCAGATGGTGACCGATCCTGCCCGTAAAAAGCGGGAGGATAAGGGCCATCCAGAGGTTTGTCCGGTCTATTTTTTTCATACCATTTTCAATAAAGAAAATCATGAAAAGGTGGCCAAGGAATGCCGTGCAGCTGAACGCGGTTGCGTCGAATGCAAACGCGAGATGGCGAGGCATTTGGTCCCCTTCCTCAAGCCCATTTACGAGCGGAGAAAAGAGCTTGAGTCAAAGCGCGGCCAGGTTCGTGATATTTTGATGGAAGGTTCTAAAAAAGCAAAAGCAGTTGCGGCCCAAACGCTTGCGGAAGCAAAAGACGCAGTCGGAATCGGAATTTAATATGGAAAACCAAGAACAAAATCCAGAACTTAACGAGAGTTTAGTTCAAGCAAACCAAACCGGCGGAGCCCCTGTCGCTAAAGGTTACGATCCGCTTGTGGTCAAACTCCCTGTGTACGAAGGACCGTTTGAGCTTCTTCTTGATCTCATCAAGAAGAGCGAAATGGATATCTACAACATTGAAATTGCTGTGATTACGAAGGAGTATTTGGATTACCTCAAACAAATGAAGGAATTTGATCTTGAAATTGCTGGCGAATTTCTCGTGATGGCTGCGACTTTAGTTTACATTAAATCCAAAATGCTTCTACCGGCAGCTGAAGAAGAAATAGATGAAGATGGTGAAGATCCGCGGGCCGAACTCGTTCGGAAATTGCTTGAGTACCAAGCATTTCGCGAAGCAGCTAAAACACTCGGAATGTACGAAGATGAACGCGGCAGAATTTTTACGCGGCAGGTTGCCGATTACTATTTAAGCAATTTATCGGCTGAAGATGTTGTGATCGATACCTTCAGCGCCAATTTATATGATCTTTTGAACGCATTTCAATCGGTTCTTAACGGAATTTCCAAGGAAACCTTTCATGAGGTTTTTGAAGAGGTCATTTCAATCGAAGAAAAGATTGAAGAAATGAAGCGGCTTCTTACGGAACGAGGCGAAATTCGGTTTAGCGAACTTTTCCGAAAGCAGGACCGGATTTCAAAAAATGAGTTGATCGCCACTTTTTTAGCACTTCTTGAAGTGATTCGGTCTAAATTTGCGTTGGTGGCACAGGAAAAACAATTTGGTGAAATTTTAATTTCGAAGGTCCAATGATTATGTCGAGTAAAGTATCTGAAAAACAAAAAGAAAAGGAAAAAGAAGCACAGCTTAAGGCGCTTCGCGAAGAGCTTTCAAAAGAAATTTCAGATCAGCTTCCGCCTGAAGTGCGGGAAGATGCTCGAAGCGGTTCTAAAGCTGAGCCTCCAGCTCGCCGCGTTCACGATAATCAGGAAGCAAAGCGGGTGATTGAAGCCATTCTGTTTACTTCAGGAAAGCCCGTAACCGTTGTCGATTTAAAGCGGGCTTTGAGTGGTTACGGAGAAGCGAAAATTGAAAAATTAGTTCGAGAGCTTCAAACTGAGTATGAACAAGATGCACGAAGTTTTCAGGTTAATGAAATTGCGGGCGGTTTTGAATGCGCGACGAACCCCAAATATGCACCGTGGATTTTGAAACTTGAGCTTCAACGAAAATCAAGGCAGGCCACTCAATCAGCACTCGAAACGCTCGCCATTTTGGCTTATAAGCAGCCGATTACGCGTGCTGAGATCGAAGATCTTCGGGGTGTGGACGTTTCGGGAGTTTTGACAACACTGCTTGAAAGAAATCTTGTTAAAATTGTCGGGAAAAAAGAAGTGCCGGGCCGTCCTTTTCTTTATGGAACAACGGACAAATTTTTGGAACATTTCGGATTAAAATCCATTACCGATTTACCCGATATTGCAGAGATTAAATCTTTGATTGAAAATTCGGTAAAACGCGACGAATTATTGAGAACAGAAAAGATTATTTCTACGGATGAAAATTCTAGCGTTCAACCTTCAGAACCTTCTCAGGAGCCGCTGAAAACAGAAGAGACAAACAAGCCAGAAGAAAATTCGGATATAAGCCATGAGTCTTGAAAACATTCGTAAAAAAATCGATGAGCTAGATGAAAAAATTATAGCGCTTCTTACCGATCGCACGAAGCTTGCCCTTGAAATCGGAAAGTTGAAACAAGCGAAGGATTCCGAAGTTTATGCACCGGCTCGGGAAAGTGAAATCTACCGGAAAATTGATTCGCTTGCGAAAGGGCCGCTTTCAAGCGATGCTTTAAAAGCCATCTACCGTGAGATTATGTCAGCATCACTGGCTTTGGAAAAACAAATTTCAGTAGCTTATTTAGGCCCTGAAGCTACGTTTACCCATTTGGCTTCACTTTCAAAATTTGGCTCAAGTGTTAAGTATGTGCCTTGTACAAGCATTACGGAAGTGTTTGCAGAAGTAGATCGCAAACGAGTGGATTATGGTGTGATCCCTGTTGAGAATTCAATTGAAGGGGCTGTGAGTCATTCACTTGATATGTTTATTGATTCCGATCTTAAGATTTGTTCTGAGATTCTTTTTGAGATTTCTCATAACTTGATGGCCAATTGTGATATTAAACATGTGAAACGAATTTATTCCAAAGCCGAAGTGTTTGGCCAATGCCGGCTTTGGCTTGAAACTCATATGCCTCGTATCGAATTGGTCGAAACGAGCAGTACGAGTCAAGCAGCGCGTCGAGCTGGAGAAGAAGACGGTTCAGCGGCGATTGCTTCGAAGCTTGCTGCCACGATGTACAATCTGACCATTTTGGCTGAAGGGATTGAAGACATGGCTCACAATGTGACCCGCTTTTTAGTGGTTGGCCGCCAAGTGGCAGCCCGTACCAAGAGCGACAAAACATCTATCGTTGTTTCCATTAAAGACAAAGTAGGCGCACTTTACGAAATGCTGGATCCCATTCGCAAAAATAAAGTTAATATGACTAAAATCGAGTCCCGCCCTTCTAAAAAAAAGGCATGGGATTATTACTTTTTCATTGATATGGAAGGGCACATTGAAGAGGAACGAGTTAAGAAAACATTAAAGGAAATCGAAGACCGCGTGAGATTTCTAAAAGTCCTTGGTTCCTATCCTCAAGTTCTAACAGCTTAAGCGTATGAGTCTTACCCAAATGAAACAATTTTTTAAACATTATATTCAGGAAATTGTGCCTTATGAGCCCGGTAAGCCCATTGAAGAAGTGGAGCGTGAGCTTGGGCTGCTTCATGTCACGAAACTGGCTTCCAATGAAAACCCTTTAGGGCCGTCCCGAAAAGCGCTCAGAGCGATGCGCGCAGCTTTGCGCCGAGTCCATCTTTATCCGGATGGCGGTTCCTATGAATTAAAGAAAAGATTAGCTCATGAGTTCAGTCTTCCTTCCGAACAATTTGTGATTGGAAACGGATCCAACGAAATCATCGAGCTTTTAGCCAGAGGATTTTTGAATGAAGGCGATAAAGTGATTTCCTCAGAAAATACGTTTCTGGTTTATCCGTTGATCGCGCAGGCTTGCGGGGCCACTTATGTGCAGGTTCCGATGAAAAAGTTTCGTTATGATCTTAAGGGAATTCTGGATCAAATTGATGAAAGAACTCGAATTATTTTTATTGCCAATCCGAACAATCCAACCGGCACTTATGTGAGTGCCGCTGAAGTTGAAGATTTTTTAAGCAAAGTTCCAAAAGATGTTATCGTATGTTTTGATGAAGCTTACATCGATTTTGTAGAGGCAAAGGATTTTCCATATCTGCTTTTTCATGTTAAAGCGAACAAATCTAACATTATTTTACTGAGGACCTTTTCAAAATCATACGGCCTTGCGGGTTTGAGAATCGGTTATGGTATTGGGTCGCAAGAAATGATCCAATATTTAAATAAGGTCCGTCAGCCTTTCAATGTCAACCGGATTGCTCAGATCGGTGCATGCGCCGCACTGGACGATCAACGATTTCTTTGGCGTTCGAAAAAGCTGGTGAGTCGCGGCAGGCTTTATTTGTACCGGAAGTTTACCCAAATGGGATTAAGTTTTGTTCCAAGTGAAGCTAATTTTGTTTTGGTGGATGTACAGCGCGATGCCAAAAAACTGTCGCAGGCACTTTTGAAACGCGGCTTGATCATCCGTGCTATGAATGCTTATGGTCTTAATACCTATATTCGCGTTACCATTGGAACCCGTTTTGAATTAATGCGCTTTATTCATGCGCTTAAAGTAGTTTTAAGAAGAGGAGAGGATCATTCATGATTATCGTTTTAAAACCAAATGCAACCCCTGAACAAATCAATCATATTTGTGAGAAAGTAAAAGAATTGGGGCTTACACCTCAAGTATCGCGCGGCGTGGAACGGACGATCGTTGGTGTTATTGGTGAGGAATCCAAACTTCGCGTTCAGCCACTTGAAGTGTTCCCGGGTGTGGAAAAAGTAGTGCCGATTATGAAGCCCTACAAATTAGCCAGCCGTGAGTTCAAGCCTGAAAATACTGAATTTATAATGGATCATGGGGTCAAAGTGGGCGGTGAGAAAATTGTGGTGATGGCGGGTCCTTGTTCGGTTGAAGGGATCGATATGTTGCGTCGAATTGCAAAGGAAGTTAAAAAGGCAGGCGCAACTTTTCTTCGCGGCGGAGCTTTCAAACCACGAACGTCCCCTTACAGTTTTCAAGGATTGGGGGAAGAAGGTCTCAAATATTTGCGTGAAGCAGCAGATGAAGCAGGATTACTGGTTGTGACTGAAGTCATGGATACGCGAACGGTCGATTTGGTTTCAAAATATTCAGATATGCTTCAAATCGGAGCCCGGAACATGCAAAATTTTGATCTCTTAAAAGAAGTCGGAATGTCAAAGAAAGCGGTTCTCTTGAAACGTGGTTTGAGTTCAACGATCAGCGAACTCCTTCTTTCAGCCGAATACCTTCTTTCAAAGGGAAATTTTAAAGTCATGTTGTGTGAGCGGGGGATTCGTACGTTTGAAACTGCGACACGAAACACGATTGATATTAATGCGATCCCCGTTTTAAAAGAATTGACGCATCTTCCCGTTTTAATTGATCCTTCCCATGGGACGGGGAAGTGGGAATATGTGACTCCTATTGCCCGTGCTGCAGTCGCTGCCGGTGCGGATGGAATCATGGTTGAAGTTCATGATAACCCCGAAGTAGCTAAATCAGACGGCGAACAGTCGCTTATTCCGAAGCGATTTGCGAATATGGTAAAGGAGATCCGCGCCATTGCAAAAGCAATCGGCCGGGACGTTTAAACCAGTGAAGCAAAAGATCTTCGTCATCGTTGGGCTGGGTTTAATCGGAGGGTCTTTAGCCGTTGCTATACAAAGACGTATTCGTTCGGTTCGGGTTATCGGTGTCAGCCGCAGTTCAAAAAGAATCGCGCTCGCCAAAAAGAAAAAATTAATTCATGAAGGTTTCACCCAAATCCGCTCTGCTGTCCGAAATGCCGATTTCGTTTTAATTTGTTCTCCGGTTGATGCCATTCCAAAATTGGTTTCTGAAGTTGATCGTTACGCTAAAATAGGAACGATCGTTACAGATGTTGGAAGCGCAAAGGGAGAAATTGTGCGTTGGGCTGGTTCAAAACATTTTCGAAAAATTGAATTTGTTGGTTCCCATCCATTAGCGGGTTCGCACCTGACGGGACTTGAACATGCCAAGAAAGATTTATTTGAAAAGGCATTTGTTTTTGTAACGCCTTCACGGAAATCAAGTCCACGCACGGTTCGTACTGTTTCCCAATTTTGGAAAAAACTTGGTACAAGAGTTATCCTTCTTTCTCCGGAAAAGCATGATCAAATTGTTTCTCAAATTAGCCATCTTCCGCATGCCATTGCGTCTAGTTTGATGCATGTGGTTTCCCCCAATTCAATTCGTTATGGAGCAAGCGGTTTTCGGGATACGACACGTGTAGCTCAAGGGGATCCCGGTCTCTGGGCTCCCATTTTCTTAACGAATCGAACCAATTTGGTTAAAGATCTTCGCCATTTTGAGAAAGCACTTCGAAAACTAATCCTTTTGCTTCAAAAGAGGTCGGAAAAGTCTCTAAGAAATTTTTTGAGAATTGCCTCCTTAAAACGAAACTAAGTTTAATGGGATAACCGGCCAAAATGAGACGATTTTTGACCTCAAAAGGGCGGGTTTTTCAGTATAAAATTAGCTTTCGCTTTTTTACCTTTTTTGATACAATAAACAAAATTCTAGCCCGTTGGACTCAAATAAGTACTTGCCCTACGAAGACTTAGAGCAGCCGGTAATAGAAAAGGAGAAACTATTTTTTTTATGCTAACAAAGGAAAACACCCCAAACCCAGCGACTTTCGCTGAGCTTTACGAGAAGACGCTCAAGAACATTAAGGAAGGAGAGATCGTTAAAGGGAAAATCATTGCGATCCACGGCCGCTAAGTCATCATAGATATCGGCTATAAATCTGAAGGTATTTTACAATTAGAGGAACTTCCCGAACCAGCCGCAATTAAAGTAGGGGATGATATAGAAGTTTTATTTGAATCCACCGATGAAGAAAGTGGAATGGCCGTTCTTTCCAAGCGCAAAGCTGAGCGCCAGAAATGTTGGGATGATCTTGTTGCGAATGCCAATGAAGGAAGTGTTGTAGAAGGGCGTATTTTCAAGAAAGTCCGCGGCGGTTTCATGGTCGATGTTGGCATGGAAGCTTTCCTGCCAGCTTCTTTGGTTGATCTTAAACCTGTTAAAAATTTGGATCAATATCTAGGCCAGGCTTTTTCGTTTGTTATTGTCAAAATTAATCGCCAGCGGAAGAATATTGTTGTTTCACGCAAGGATTATTTGGAGCGTGAAAAAGAAGCGAGCCGAAGCCGAATGGTCAAACAACTTTCGGTAGGCCAGGTGACGAAGGGTCGTGTGAAAAACATTACCGATTTCGGCGCCTTTATTGATTTGGGTGGAATAGATGGACTCCTTCATATTACCGACCTCAGCTGGGGCCGCGTGTCGCATCCCTCAGAAGTTCTGAATTTGGGCGATGAGCTTGATGTGATGGTAATTGCCATTGATAAAGATAGCGAGAAAGTTTCGCTTGGTCTCAAACAGATTACAAAAAGCCCATGGGAACAAGTTGAACAAAAATACACCTCGGGCGCTAAAGTAACGGGCCGTGTAACTAACATCGTAGCCTACGGGGCATTTATTGAACTTGAACCTGGAATTGAAGGTTTAATTCATATTAGCGAGCTTTCTTGGACTAAACGTATTGCTCATCCTTCTGAAGTTCTTTCGGTTGGATCTGAGGTGGAAGCGATCATTCTGAACGTGGATAAAGAATCACGGAAGATTTCACTTGGCTTGAAACAGATGAGTGCGAGTCCGTGGGATACTTTGGGCGATCGTTATCATGTCGGGGATGTAATCGAAGGGAAAATTCGAAATCTAACCGATTACGGTATTTTCGTAGAGCTTGAACCTGGTATTGATGGTTTGATTCACGCCTCAGATATTTCATGGCTCAAGAAGGTAACTCATCCGAGCGAGGCAGTGAAGAAAGGCGACACAGTAAAAGCTAAAGTACTTTCATTTGATCCTCAAAATCGAAAAATTTCTCTCGGAGTAAAGCAGCTTACCGAAGATCCTTGGCCACGTTTGACACAGTCGCTTGAAAGTGGGGCGTCTGTCCGGGGTCGCGTGACAAAGACCGTAAACTTTGGGATTTTTGTGGAGCTGGATAACGGACTCGAAGGTCTGGTTCATGTTTCTGAAATTCCCCATGAACAGGCAGAAATGATTGAGTCTTCATTCCGCGTAGGAGATCAACTCCATGTTCACGTACTTCATGTGGATAACGAAAATCGAAAAATCGCCCTTTCGCTTAAAGGGGCACGTCAGAGTTACTAATCGTATTGAGCGAAAACAACTAGTTTTTAAATAATGACCCACCTAACGGTTAAAGAGTGGGTCATTTTTTTAGGATTAAAATGACCGAAAAAAGACGAGTCGTTGTAACGGGAGTCGGTGTAATTGCTTCTAACGGAATTGGCAAAGAAGCCTTTTGGGAAGCGATAAAAACCGGCAAATCCGGCATTTCCACCATCACTTCCTTTGATGCCACGCAGTTTGCGACCCACTTTGCAGGAGAAATTAGGAATTTCGCTCCTGAGGAGTACGTCCTTAAGAAAAATTTGAGGCGAATGGACCGTACGAGCCAACTCGCCGTCGCGGCGGCAAAAATGGCGGTTCGAGATGCTAAACTGGATCCGGGTTCCAATGGTAGTCGTGAACGTACCGGCGTTATGATTGGAACTGCTATGGCAGGCCATGGCTATATCATGAAGCATTACGAGGAGTTCTTGCATTCCGGCCCTTCACGTGTGAGTCCCTTTGTTGCACTAGCTTCGTTTCCTGATGCTTGTGCCAGTCAAGTATCAATTGAGTTAGGTGTAACGGGCCCAAGTTTTTCCATTGCTACAGCTTGTTCCTCAGCATCGGACGCAGTTGGTTATGCTTGGGAGGCTATTCGGAGCAATGCAGTTGATTTCATTATCATGGGTGGTGCGGAAGCCGGAATTTATCCTGGGGTTCTAGCTGCTTTTTGTGCAGCCCGAGCGCTTTCAACACGCAACAATGAACCTGAAAAAGCGTGCAGACCGTTTAATTTGGACCGAGATGGTTTTGTTTTGGGGGAAGGTGCCGGCATGCTTGTTCTTGAAGAATACGAACATGCAAAAAAAAGAGGTGCTCATATTTATGCTGAAATTTTAGGTCATGGGATGACTTGCGATGCCTATCACATGACGAGCCCCGATCCTGAAGGCAAAGAGGCAATCCGGGCCATGGAAATTGCGATGCGGAGCGCGAATGTGAAACCAGATGAAATTGATTATATCAATGCGCACGGAACTTCAACGCCTTTGAATGATAAAACAGAAACGATGATTATTAAAAAGGTGTTTGGTAAGCGGGCTTATCAGATTCCGGTGAGCGCAACCAAGTCCATGATCGGCCATTTGATCGGTGCAGCAGGAAGCGTTGAATTGATTGCGACACTTCTCGCAATGGAGCATGCCATGATTCCGCCTACCATCAATTATGAAAAACCAGATCCAGAATGTGATTTGGATTATGTTCCGAACAAGGCACGGCCTGCAAAAATTATAACTGCAATGAAAAATTCTTTCGGTTTTGGCGGGAAAAACTCGATTTTAATCGTCAGAAAGGTCTGAACGATCATTTTTTGCAGCTGCCAGATCTGTCGCTTCATGGGGAGTTCCTCCCCGACAAAGTCCTCGTTTTGTATTCTTGATAAAATCCAGAAGGTGATTGATCTCAGGAGTTTTACACATTTTTTCAATTTCCGAAATGGCCGTTGCGAAATTCAGTGCTGAACGATAAAGAAGTTTGTAAGCGCGTTTGATTTCAAGCCGTGCATCTGAACCGATTCCTGCACGTCTTAGACCTATAACATTAATTGCGTAGACGATTGACCTTCTCCCTCCACAAACCATAAAAGGTGGAATATCCATATTGACTGCAGAAAGGCCGCTTACCAACGCTAGACGCCCGATTCTGCAGAATTGATGTACGACAACAACACCTGAAAAAAATACTTCATCTTCTACAACACAATAGCCACCCAGTGTTGTCCC
>OBEQ012879755.1_pt1 | contig 10485 bp, 4 predicted proteins | sample 1670901 | NCBI WGS metagenome assembly OBEQ01 (sample SAMEA104232315, study PRJEB22302) | groundwater metagenome | biome: forest; feature: aquifer; material: groundwater | place: USA | collected 2011-08-07 | depth 5.4 m | reverse complement strand
TATCCCACCGACAGAACCCAGCGCTTCGGTTGGGGAGGGGGGTGCGCCCGTGGAGCCGTTCTGAGTTCCGTCGTGTGAGTCGCTCTGCGTGGAAGGGTTGATGCCGGGCGTCCACTCGCTTGGCTCGCGGTGCATCAGAGATGACACGAACAGAATCGTGGTTGCGGCGAGAACGAACGCGAAGAGGCGCCGGACGACCATCCGTTTCACGCGCCGACAATTGTGAGCCCGCGCATGGCTTTCGTCAATGCGGCGTGGAGGACTCCGCTGCCCCAGGCGTAGCGCGGTTCACGCGGCCGGCGCTCGTGGATGGAGCCGTGGGGCTCGTGCTGGCGCGGGCGGACGGCTGTCGAGAGTGCTCCGCGTCACGATTGCCGGCGGGAGGATCGCGCGGATCGACGTGATCGCCGGTCCCAAAAGCTCCGGACGCTCGACATCGCTCTTATATCGACCGACACACCGTGACGCGCGGTCTTCGAGCGCGCGGTCCGGAGTGACGCAACTTACCTGGTAGCCCTTAGTTCCTCTGCTCGCTCGGCGTACTTCTTAGAAACATCGAGCACTCTCTCCAGTCGAACTGCGTGCATTCTCACCGCAACCTCGATGGCAGTTCCCACGACGATCGGCAGATCGACAGCACTGATGGTTCCGACATGGTTTATGTCCTGGGGACTGCATCCAACATCGCGCATTACCATCATGAGCTCTTGAAGCCAATTGGCCACCCAGCCATTCCAAGTCGGGAGTTCCTCGTTCGATTTTGGAAGTTTATGAAGAATTTGATGAACTCCGTATTGATGTCGGTCTGTGAGCATGTCTGCGATTTTCTGGCAATCTCGACGCTCACTTAGCTCAATTGCCAGTCGTCCGCGATCTTCGTTGGCCGCGCCGAGTTGAACTGCTAGCTCACGATGAAGTTCAAAGGGTGCGCGTAGAAACCTATAAAGGAACCACCCGGTGAAGGCACCAAGAGGGACGAGCCACAGCAACGGCTGAACCTTGTCTTGAAACCGTGGAAGGCGCCAAATCGCGAGACCAGCAATTACGCCGCCGGCCAGACTGATCGCGTTGGCGACATCCCAAGCGCTGGAAAATGCCCGCGCGAGACATTGCCTGTAGAACGACCACACGCAAGCAGGCTATGTCGGTAAAACAGACCACGTCAAGAAGCGGATGCGCGCGCCGCACAGTTCACGTCGGCGCTCGTGGATGGAACGGTGGGACTCTGTGCTGGCATCGAGCGGACGGCTCTCGAAGGAGTTCCGCGTCACGATTGCTGGCGACAAGATCGCGTAGATCGAGGTGATCGCCGATCGCGAGCGCCTCCGCGCGCTCGATCTAGGTGTTCGGGACGAGGCGACGCGCTACGGTCGATTTGTCTCAGTCGACCTTCAAAGCGACGGACTAGTTAGCGTTGATCATGTTGGGATGCTCGGGTCCTCGGAGAGCTCTCGCGAAGGCTGTCAAACATTGCGTTCACATCGTCGCGACGTTCAGACGATGTAGACGACGATTCGTCATCATCGAATGGCGGATCCATCTCGCCACGCTCTGATTCAATTTCGTCAGCATTCTCATAGAGAGGCGGGGCAAATCTATCAACCTCCACGGAGAGGCGGAGCGTTAAGTCCAAGGCGTTAATGTCGACTCTCCTGTCGATTTGCTTCATGCAATCGACCGCGAAGCCAAGCGAATCGGCGTGAGCCAGCAGGCGTTTATCAAATTGCGGCTTGCCGACACGCTCTCGAGCTCCCGATAACGGCGGCGGTCGAACTATTCACGCACGGAATCCAGCCTCCGGATCAGGGCGTCGAGAGAATCACGGCGCTGTGAAGCTGATCGTCGGCGTGCCGGTTGCGGGTAATTCGCCAACGGTGACGCGGTCGGCATTCAACGCGGCAATGGTGTCGTCGCGAACGAGCTCGATCAGCGGATATCGGACGCCGCGAGGGTGCCTCACGCGATCGAGGTCGATGACGATTGCCATCGCGGGCCACAAAGACGCCACATACGACGCATACTCCTCATCACCGGTCGCCGGCGGAAGCGCCGAGCAAATCACTCCGCATAAGTGTCCACGGTTGAAAACAGGACCACCGCTCATACCTCCATCAAAACGCGCGTTCGTTCGAAAGCATGGGAAATTCAAGCGTACGGCGTCGCGATATTGATGGTGGACCTCCAGGACGTCGCCGTGCGTCGTCCCGGCCGCCTGGCGAAGGGTGATTTCGCGGTCTCCGACGTCAACGGTGTTGCTGTGGTAGCCGAAGGCGCTAATCCGCTCGCCGACCGTGGGCGGCAGCAGGTCGAGTGCCATGCGGCGAAACGTGTACTCTTGCGCTCCGCTAGACATCGGGGTCAATCGAAGCACAACGATGTCAGTCAACTGTGACGTCCACAGTCTCGTAACCGCCCACAGGTTAAGTTGGTTTCCAACCAGCTGAGCCAAGACTAGCGAAAAGCGACCCGCACCCTCGCCATCTACGGGCGGCCGGCGACCTTCGTGACGCATCCAGTGCTCATCGAATACATGCTTCGCACTGAAAGCGAGATTGGGCGCGATGATGACCGCAGTACCAGACGCGTAGTGGTCATCGCCGTTTACGTTCGACGTGACTTGACACACGAACTCCGTGATGGGCGATGGCATTGGGGTGTCCACGAACAATGGAGGTTCGCGCATCAGCGAGATCAGTCGGATTCTAGCTTTCGAAAGACACTTGTAAGCCGTGTGAAACGCGTGCGATATGCGTGACCAACACGAACGCCAGAAAAGCACCTGTCACCTCGCCACCAGCGGCGGGACGCTATTCATCGCGTTGGACGCGTTCGCTCGAACCGCGAAAGGCCACGCTAGCGGTGCCGGTGTGCCCGGTTGCCACGACCTCGGAACGCCGCAGCATAGCCGACGGATTCTAAGCCCATTGAGCCCTCAGAAGGCAGCGCGTATTCTGTCCTCACATGCCACGAAATAGCGCGACGACCAAGGCGACGGGAGGCGGTGGATACACCTTTGCGGACAACGTCGCCGCGGGCTTTCTTGTACACATGCTGCAGGGCAGCGCGCCTTTCGATCCAACGTTCGGCACGCCCACGGAAATCCATTTCGAGACCCGCGATACCAGGCACATCCTCGATGATCTGTTAGTGGTTCTCGCCACCGAGGGTGGAGCGGCGACGGGCTGCGCAGTTTCGATCAAAAGCGGCCGCGAACTCACCGCCGCTGGCTTCAGCGGCGATTTTGCTCAAGATGCCTGGGACGAATGGCGGCGACCCGGGTTAGATATCAATGCGGATCTCCTCGTGCTCGTCGTCGGCGTCGTCGGTGACGAGATCCTGAACCATTGGCGCCAGCTGCAGGAGCAGGCCGCCAGCACAACGCCCGATCGACTCGTCGCCAGGCTCGGCGACCGAAACCAGTCCTCGCGGATTCAACGAAACATTTTTGAGAGCTTACGCCGCGTTTCCGATGGAGAGCCGCAAGACGTGATCGAGTGCGCGCGACTGTTGTCGCGGACGCGCGTCTTGCACTTCTCGAACGAACGGATAGACACACTGACGCGCGCCTGTACCGAGCTGGTAGTTGAAACTACCGCCGCCGAGGGCGCAAAGCTGTGGAGTCAATTACTGAAGTTCGCGTCCGCGAATCGCGGCACGGGCGGGCATATCGACACGCTGAAACTCGTACGTCACCTGCGCGGCCATTTTCAGCTTCGGAATCAGCCGGACTTTGAAGTTGACTGGGCACAGGTCGATTCGATCGCGTCCGAGAATATCGGCGGTGTGCGGACCGTCATCGGAAGCAATGTGACCATCGGCCGCGACGAAGAGATTTCGGCATTGGCTGCGACGATCGAAGCTGCGCGCGTAACCGCGGTCGTCGGCGAGTCCGGAAGCGGTAAGTCGGCCGCCACGTCACGTGCAGTGCATCAAGCACATTTCAAGCACTGTCTGTGGCTAAGCCCTGAACAACTGTCGCACCCCAGTCAGACTGAGCTGGCACATTCGCTTCGTCTGCGCCACACGTTGCCGCAGCTGATTGTCCATTCAACAGCCAAATCTTGCGTCCTAGTTTTGGACGGGTTCGAACAATTTGAAGGCGCCGCGCGCCATCGTGCGATGGAGCTGGTCCAAGCGCTGCACGGCGAGGAGTTCGCAGGATGGAAACTAATCATCACCTGCCAGGCCAGGTATTGGGAATCAGTTCAGGACACCCTCATTTCCGGCGGCATCACAGAGTTAAAGCGGATGGACTTCAAGGTGCCATCGCTCCAGCAGATCAGCGACGCGCTCGATGGCTTTCCTTCAATCCGAACACTATTGGTGCGAAACGACGTCCAACCCATTCTGAGCAACTTGGTGGTGCTGGACTGGGTTGTGAAAGGCAACATCGCCGAGCACTTCTCACCCTCGCGCGCCTGGATTGGGGAAACCGAACTCATCACCTATATCTGGAGTCGCTGGATCGGCGAAGGTTCCAAACGATTCGCGCGCGAGTACTTGCTGCGGTTGCTCGGTGAGCGCGAAGGAGACCGGCTCAGCGGCGCTGTCTATCGGGACAGCATTCCCCACGATCAGCTCACACTGCTTGGTGAATTGGCGGACGATGACCTCGTGCGTGTGAACGGTCCGACCATTCGGTTTTCTCATGATTTGTTGGGCGACTGGGCCCGCTTTCACGCTCTGGCGTTCGCTAGGGATGACGTGGCGCAGCGTATCAAGGCAGTATCGCCGGTACCGCGCTGGGGACGAGCGATTCGCCTATATGCCCAATCTTTGGCCGAGCAGGACGCCGGATTGACACGATGGAAATCACTATCTGCGGAACTGGCCGGAGAAGGCGCTGCAGCACAGCTCGCGCAGGATCTTCTCCTGGACGGACTTCTGTTCGCGACCAATTCAGAATCACTACTCGAGCAAGTGTGGGAAGACCTGATCGCAGACCAAGGCGTGATCCTTCGCCGTCTGTTCCAACGCCTCCTGAATGTGGCCTCCGTACCGGATTGGCGTGTCGCGTTGCTGAGAGAGGGCGGCGACCCCGATCAGCTCGCCGCCTGGTTCCGCATTCCGCTTGTCATCTACTGGTATCCGGCACTTCGCGTCTTGAGTCGTCATGCTCAGGATGTCGCCACGCATACGCTCCGAGAAGCTGCCGAGGCGTGCGTCTTGTGGCTAAAGACCATGCCACCCGGTATGCCAGGCCGCCGCGAAGCGGCCGCACTAGCGATTGCGCTCGCCCACGAGGCACAAGGACGATTGGCCGAAGACACGCATTTCACCGAGAAGTCGCAAGCAATCTTCGAAGCGCTGCTGAACGCCGCGCCTGAATTCCCCGACGAGGTTGCGCAGATCGCGTTGGAGCTGGCCGAGCGACGGCCGGAACCTCAACACGCCAAAGAACGAAGGCGCGCGTTTCAGACACGCGAGGCCCAGCTTCGCGCAGAGTGGCGACGCGGCGATCCTGAACCACGACGAAAACCTACGGCGGTATTTCCTAGCCGCTCCTTGGGCGAAATGCGCGCGCAGGCACCCGACGGGCCGATGCGCGCTGTGTGCGACGGGTTTCAATCTGCCGTCCTCGATGGGCTTGGTCTGCGTGCCCTCGTGGGCGCCCGGCCCGCGGCGGCGCGAGAAGTTCTCCTGGCCGTATGCATCGAAGAACCGATCCACATCGACCCCTACAACGATCGGCCGTTCATATTCCGGCGCTGCGGTCTCGCAGATTGGCGCCGTGGTTATCCCTCCATCTACTGGAAGGGCCCGTTTCTTCCGTTTCTCCAACAACAGCCTGCCGAAGGTCTCGACGCGATAGTCGGACTGGTGAACTTCGCTACAGATCAATGGCTAGAGGCCCTTGCCGGCCCGAACGTTGACGACGAGGTTCGCACGCGCTTTGGTTTCGAACTTGCGACTACTGACGGCACGATCACCTGGACTGGTGACGGCAACGTCCTCGGCTGGCATCGCTCGATGTCGCTGGATGCGCCCGCCGTTGAGTGCGCACTCATGGCATTGGAGAAGTGGCTATATGACGAAATGGAGGCAGGGCGCGACGTCACAAAGTGGGTCGAATTCATCTTCCGGCACGGTCGCTCGCTAGCTTTCGCGGGCGTGCTGATTTCACTTGGACTAAAGCATCCGAGGCTCTTTACCCGGGAGCTGCAGCCCTTGCTAAGCAACTATTACGTCTACCAGTGGCAACTCCAATGGGCGGTTAGTGAGCAACAGGAAGTATGGGCCATCGGTTTGTCAAATCTAGACCGACAGCTTGTGTCGATCGCTGTTGCCTGGCATCGGTTGCCCCATCGCCGATCAGTCCTTCAGGACTTGGCGCAGTGGCTCATGCTGCGGAATGAGGAAACGGCTGTCTTTCTTGCACAGTGCCGACCCACTTGGCTGAAGCTCCTAGACTCAACTAAGGACAACAAAAGGACCCTTGAGCTCTTCCTCGCCCGGTTCAACTCCGCGAACTACACGAAGACGCCGCAATCTGATGGAAGTGTCCTTGTCGAGATGCACCTGCCTGCGCACCTGCAGGCTGAAACCCAAGGCAGGCATGAGGCCAGCACGCTTAACCTCTTGTCACTTAGCCTCGCAGGACGCTCGCGACGTTTGCTCCGTGACGAAGAGCACCTATCACCCGAGGATGTCGGCACGTTCGCGTCGACTCTCCAGCGGCTGCATCACTGGCGGCCCGCAGACCTTGACGCTTCAGAAAAACGATACCGCATGAACTCAATCGCGGGCGGGATCGCCGTTCTTATTATCCAGCACCGCGAATGGCTCTCGGAGAATCCCTCTGTCGAGCAATGGTGCCTAGACACTGTTCGCACCATAAGCCCCTCATACGACGAACACGATTCGCCAGCGTCCGTCATGGATCACACAGCGGAATCCTTCCTTGGGGAGATTGGCGTTGCGTTGCTGTGCGAACGAGACGATGAATGGGTCTTGCGAATGGTAGTCCACGGGATCACGGGCTTTTATTACAGTTCGCCGTGGTTCACGATGTGGCGGGCTTGTCTGATGCGTGATCGTCTTGCGGCTCGCTTTGATGAATTGACCAACGTGGTGGTTCTCTGGTCCGCGCTACGACGCGCCGCTCATCGCGAGTCAGGCCATTTCGACGACCATGCCGTCTTAGCTCGCTATCGGGAGACGCTGTTCAGGAGGTTTGTCGCCGGCCGGCTTCGTGGCGAAATGATTTCGCTACGTCGAATTGAGACGCTAGGGCGACGGATCCTAACGAGGGTAAGCCGCAGGTCGATGACAGCCACGCAGAAGGCCATGGAGGCATCCCGCCGCGAATGGCTGGCGCATCGCGATCAGGATCGAAAACTCTCGCGGGAGGTTCCCGATATCGATCCCGAAGTGCTTTGCCAAGGCCTTGGGTTTCTCCCTCGCCTAATGCGTAATCCGGTCGCCAGCGACGGCTCGCGCGCCAACCACATCATCCGAGAGCTTTGTGACCTCGAGCTGCGAATGCTGTCGCTGGCCGAGCCCGACGAGGGCGACTGGGAAATCGACGGCACGGCCCACTACTTCGAGGCTTGGATCATGGAACAAGTTGCCGAACTGATCGCGCATACAAGCTCAGTCGAGACGAGCCGCAGCTACTATCGTCCGATTCTCGCGCTCGGCCCGGCCGCCGGGCACTGGGTTGAAGCCTTTCTCCAAGCTTGGATTCGCGTTGGGCTCGACTTGACGGTAAATCCGGAGGCCTTCGAGACGACTTGGCAGGACATGGCGCAGTACGCAATGGGGCTCCGGCGGTGGCAGCCGCGCAGACCGGGATACTGGAACCCAGCCGAAACGATCAGCGTTGATTTGATGGGGCTGCGGAAAGACGCCGTAGCCGTTCTAGGCCAAGCCCGGCATCTCGATGTCATTGCGGGCATGGCATCCGTGTTCGACGAATGGGCCGCAAAGTGGCTCGGACATGCGATGCCGGCAGCATGGTTCGCTCATTTTCTGACGACTGAATCCGGGCGCGTGTTGATTCCGGCGGGAATTAAGCGGCTCGCCACTGTTGTGACCTCGTTCGCCGATCGCGATTGGCACGAGCACGACCTTGGTGCTCTCTTCACACAAGTCCTCGCCCGTTGCTGGGCGCATCTGCGCAAGGAGGTTGAGGCCCAACCAGAACTGCGAACAGCATTCTTGGATACTTTGACGCACCTTTGCGCGCGTCAGGTGCCAGAGGCATTGCACCTCAGGAACAAGGTCTCCGCCTTACTCGGCGCCGCCTAACTTCAGCGCCCCGGCCGTCGAACGAGTACTCCGCCCAGAGCGATGTTAAGCGGCAGATTCGTTTTGACGTTCGTGTTCCTTGAAACGTGTACTCGAACATTGCGGAGCGCAGCGTTCCCGCACCAATTGAGTAATGACAAATTTCCGCATTGTCCCTAGTTCTCTTAACCGCCAGCTCCTTCGCAATTGACGCCAGTGGCGTCGATGAGACCGACCCACTCGTCCATCACTTCACCTGCCTCGATCAACCGCGTGAGAGCTTCGCGCAACCGCCTAATCACGGGTCGCAGATCTCGTGACATCTTTTCTACCGGCTCGACTACAGCTATAAACGCTCGAAGATTCTCGCGACTCGACTGTGCTTTGCCACTCATTGAACGAACCGCATTAAAAAAGGTGCATATCGGCAACTTCGCGGTTGACTCTTGTTGAACCTCTATGCGGCCTCGTTCGATGAGGACGCGGAAGCCATCATCGACGTCATGCAGCTGCGAAGCATATCTGTCCGTCAATGACCATACCCGGTCAACCGGTTCTGCCATACGCTGCGCCAGCTTGCGAGTGGCCAGCAGCCGAGCGGCAAACCCAGGCGCTTGTTTCTCGCCGCGTTTCATATCCGCGGTTGCCTCTTCCGCAAGATTGCCAATCAGTTCCATAGCTTCCGCAATAGCCCTAATCGTTTCTCCCAGCCTTGGCAACGATTCCTCAGCGGTTGCCATCTGATCAAGGAATCCAGGTGAGTCGTCGTGCGCGCTGTCTTCGGCCACTTGCTTCTGCGACACCACCGGCGCGGTCTCAGTCCGCTCTGCTTGTCTATTCGCATTAACGAGTCGCTCCGCGAGACCCGCAACGGCACGACGATACCCTTCTGAAGCGGGGTCGGCGAACCGAAGTTCGCGCCAGTCTTCCCACTGAAAAGTTCTTACCATCGCGACGAGATCATCTGTGCCGGCGTCATCTGCGAGCGCCGGAACACTGACATAAAGCAAGGGAAGTATGAGTTCTTTGATTCCGACATTGGTCGCCTTGCGTGCAAACATCTGGAGTTCCCGCCTGCATTCCGCGCTCATGAAATAACGAGGAGTTAACACCGGTATGAAGAACGCCACGGATGCGAGATTTGAATCGACTACCTCGCGCCACTTGTCACCCCACTCCAGCGCATCCTTGTCTAGGAACAGGGCAAGTGGTTCCCCCGTCAGCATCTTGAACTGCGCGGCGACATCGTTGGCAAGGCGAGCAATCCGGCCCCCTTCCGCTTCATCGTCGTCGTGAACGTAAGACCAGAATCCATGGGAATTTGGCACGTCTACTTCGCCTCTTTTTTCACAGCAACGAGTTTCCTGCGTTGAGCATTAGTAGATCTCCGGTCGGTGGCGCTAGCGGAGGACTGGCCGGCGTTCGCGCACAAGAAAAAGGCCGACCTGCTTGCCCCGCCGAAACCTTGGCGGAGGCGGGGAAGGTCGGCCTCTACGATCAGAGCAGGCGAGCCTGACAAGGCTCGCCCTACACCTTATCTATCTACGCGCAGCCGCTGGTCGTGCCGCAGTTGGTGCACTTGTAGCAGCTCCCGCTGCGGATCATGATCGACCCGCACGTGCTGCACGGCGGCGCGTCTTCCTGGTTCTGGATCGCGGCAAACTGCGAGCCTCTCGTCTCAGGCGGACCTAAAGGTCCGCCTCTACGAATGTCAACCGGCGCGGAGACGGTCACCTTCGGCCCAACGGCCGTCGTCCTGTGCTCATCCCCGTTCTCAACGGGCGCGTCGATGTTGACCCCGGCGCGGTACTGAGCTTCGGCGGAGAGGAACTTGGTCGCGAGCCAGCGGAAGATGTAGTCCACGATCGATTTCGCAAACCGGATCTCGGGGTTCTTCGTCATCCCCGACGGCTCGAACCGCGCGTGGCTGAACTTGTCCACCAGCGCCTGCAGCGGCACGCCGTACTGCAGCGCATACGAAATAGCCTGCGCGAACGCGTCCGCAAAGCCCGAGATTGTCGAGCCCTCCTTCGCCATCACCAGGAAGATCTCGCCCGGCGTCCCGTCCTCGAACAGCCCGACGGTGATGTACCCCTCGTGCCCCGCGATGTCGAACTTGTGCGTGATCGCGTTCCGCTCGTCGGGCAGCTTCCGCCGCTTCGGCGTCTCGACGATCTTGATCACCTCACGGACGATCTCGATGGGTTGTCCGTCGGTCCGGCCGTCGGTCCCGGTCCGGCTAAAGCCGGACACTAC
>OBEQ012148434.1_pt1 | contig 10485 bp, 8 predicted proteins | sample 1670901 | NCBI WGS metagenome assembly OBEQ01 (sample SAMEA104232315, study PRJEB22302) | groundwater metagenome | biome: forest; feature: aquifer; material: groundwater | place: USA | collected 2011-08-07 | depth 5.4 m | reverse complement strand
TAACAATGATATAAAAAGAACAAATACTATGGTCAGTGTTTCTGCTACAAATAATTTATATAGTTCAAACTTAAATGTTATAGAACCATTTCCTCATATACCACTCCAACCAGGAATATTTTCTGGCTGTATACAAGAAGGTGAATATAATTTCACATTAAAGTTCAATAATCTTTCTACTTTCAGTATGACTGCTATAGTCCAAAAACCAAATGTCGGGTTTTCATTAACTCCTGTCACAAGCTTCTGGGGTGGTGTTTTTAGGAAGTATGGGAAAACCTCTACTATCCCAAAAATTGTTGATTCAAAATTAATTTTAAATACCTTAGATGGAGATATTCAAACCATTCTAAACCCAACTGGTTCAGGAGCATATTTAACAAGACTATCTCTTATTCCAAATATTGATGTAAGCAGTGTGGTAATAGCTGATGCATTACGACTATATATCTCCGGTACTTTTGAAGCAGGCAACCCAAGTAGCAAGGGGCAGGTTGAAGATGGAAAAGCTAATGCTTTTATAGATCTAGCTATTGATGCAACCACAACTAATATTCAATCGAATGAGACCTTTCCTCTTCAGTATGTGATTCCTAATCAACAATTGCCGTTTGGTTACCCTAACGAAAAATCTACAGCAATCATAATTGATAGATACGGTGGATAATGAATATAAAAGACTTATTTAACAAATTTAAAGACTCTGCCTCAGATAGAACTCTTATGAAAGACCTATCACTTGAAGTAAAAGTTATTAACGTACCTGAAAAAACTCTTTTAAGCGGATATATTATTTTGCAAGATAGTTCTGGAACTTTAGAAGCAGCCACTTCTAGCAATAATATTTATGAGCACTTAAAATCTTATGTAGAAAAAGAACAACCAGTTAAGCTTAAAGGAAGGCTAGACAAAACTGAATATGGAAACATTGCATTTACTATTGAAGAAATATTAAACCAATAAGAAATTCTTTTCAGTTAAACTTCTTAATCACAATACAGTAAATCTCTCTGATCAAAACTATTCAGCAACATGATCCATTTGTTGACTATTAAAAACTTCTTGAACAGGAGTTAATTGTGTTGAAGAATCTCTATCAGCTTGTGTTAATGGTTTTCGTTCAGTTTTTGGAATACTCAAGGCCTTAGCTAATTCCACTTTGGCTGTTTGAACTGCATTTGTTAGATTAAAATTTATTCGTTGCATATACAATTTATCCTAATTTATTTCTTAACTGATATACAGTAATTGTATTAGGTTCTTAAAAATTCTTCACATGTAAATTGGATTTCGTAACAAATTTAGAAACGTTTCTTCTGATAAGAGGCTGTTTTAGCTGGGAATATCCCTATTAAGAAGATTCTCAAAATTACGGTTAGGGATATTTATGACAGACAAAATTTACTCAAAAAATCATTTTTATAGAGGAATATTGCCAATACAAAAAGGGATTATTAAATATTCTTTAGAGGATTCGATTCCTAAAGGAAGGAAAGGATTTGCAGATCCAGTAATTAGTGAAGATTTTAATGAAATTAATAATTGTATTGATAAAAAATTATTCAATAAAGTTTGGGTAAACTTAATCCTTTCTAAAAAGCAACCTATTTCAGTTTATGTAAATGAACTAACTAATAAAGGATTTAAAGACTCCCAAATAGAATCAATAATTTCTTATGCTTTTAATGATATTGAACGGAGAAAAGACTGGTCCTCCACCAACATCTCCCTCGGCTCCACTGCCTCCACCGCTACTTCCATAAATCTAATCTTAAGCTTATTCAAAGAACTCATTGACACTGAAAATACTCCCTGGGTTATAAACACTGCTTTGCATCTAGCCTACGGAGTAACAAAAAGCATTAGAAGTTATTGCCAGTATTCTATCTACGGAAGAAGCGACGACGATGCTGCATTAAACCAGTATCAGGCAGATGTCTATGGGAATAAAATCGCAGGAGTGTTTTCCAAAGTTGCTGTTTTCATTGAAAAAAATATTAACTCATGGGCTTATACAGTCTTAGAAATCTTACCTTCTCATATTCGTGATCCTGCCAAAAAATTACTTTCTCTTCCTACTGCTATGTGGTGGAGAGGTAGAATGCCTGCTCATATTAATCAACAGTTTTTTACTGATTTTTTATCTTACCTATGGCATAAGCCATTGTCTTTCTTTGGGAATAAAAAAAGTACTGAAGAATTAAAAGCTATTAAAGAAAGAGATAATATAAGCCCTTCATATTTTATGGAAAGGCATTATAAAAATGCAGGTTTGACAGATAAAAAAGACCAAAGCTTTTTAAATTTGGTAAAACAAACTTTTAAACTTACTAAAAACACTTTCAGCTCAGATATAACCATTCAGAAAAACTCATCTAAAAAACTAGCTGAGACTATAGCACCAGTATTTGGGATACATGGATTTTTCTCTGCTGGTATTGGTACTGTATTTAGTTCTGCTTTAAAGATGCTTCATATAAACAGTAAGTTCTTCGATATATTAAACTCTACTGCTCTTACTTCACAGCAGTTAATTTATCTTCCTAAAATCATAATACCTATGTATAACGAGACAAAAGAACTGGATGAAGCGCTTAAAAAGGAAGAAAACACAGAGAGGTTTAATAGGGCTGAGATTGAAAATTTAAAAGAGTTTAACAAAGAAAAAAGAAATCTTTCATATTTTGGATTTACATCTCTACCGCTAAGTGTATTAAATACAGCGTTAAAATTTTTTAATTTTGAAGATGGTTTTTTAAACAAAGTAAAAAATATTATTGATGATTTATCCAGCGGTGTATCAAACAGATTTTTCTCTCACAGAAGACACCTCATCGGAAAACAGTTCAGGCTGGAGAATCCAGAGTTTTATTAGTTTAGATCGTAACGTAATACATGTTATATTAACAAAAACATAACTATTGCAAACTAGCATATTTAATATGTAAGGAAAATAGTTCTAGAAATAAGTTAAAAGGAGAAAACAAATGCCACCTATAGCCGGAGTAACATCAAGCCCATTTACAAACATAAGTAACAATCTTGCAAGGCAGGATGCATTATATGGTCAAAGAGCAGAACTTGAGGATTCTATGGTTAGTGGAATAACTAGAGGAACTCCTACTCCAAGCTTAGCTAGCTTTACAACCAATGCAATTCAACAAGGAATGCTAAAAACTTTCCTTCCATCTTGGATAGAAGAAATAAAAAACTTGTTTAAGATATTAAAATCTTTTTCATCGCTTGCTACGGGAGCTAATAATTAAAAATAATGTGGACTGTAGCCTGCTTGTATGTGTTTTGTAAGTAGTATAACTTTGTAGAACATTTCTTACACATTATCCTTATTTGGTTTAAATTTTATTTATGATCACAACAAAAACAACTAATATTTGTTTCTGGGGAAATAATGAGTTTTTTAATCGCACACAGGAACTAAGAAAAAAGATCAAAGCTGAAACTTCTTTTACAGTAAAAGAAGAGCTCTTTTCAAAAAGAATACATGACTGTGCAATGTTTATATCCTGCCCAGAACCAAATTCTAAGCACATTCAGGAAGGATTTGTAAAAGTAGTTTATGCACATAAAAAACACAGGGAATATATGAACCCTATTTTAATCGATGAAGAGCTCGATATTTACCATGGCGGGACAACTATCTCAATGTACAGACCCACACTTGAGCAGGATCTATGGAATGTAATTATGGAATTTCAAGAATAGCTCGTATAAAATTTCTTATAAGTTGATTCCCTTGAAAGGGTATCTTTAACAGAGGCTGTTATCTGATCCATAAAGGTACTGCGAGATTTTTCCTGAACAATCTGACTTAAACTTCCTTCTAAGTTAGAAATTTCGCTAAGTATACGTTGCTTGTCTGCCTGAAAAGTAGGACTACTTCTAGATAAAGAATTCAATTTACGTATCTGATATGCTATCTCATCTTTTATTATTGCTTCCTGAGATTCAAGATTTTCAACTGTATCCCTACTGCTCATAAAATCAAAAACACCTTTTAAGGTTTTGATATTTTTACCTGTCCTTGCAATTATAGTTTGTATAGTTCCGGAAGAATTATTTGAAGTATCATCTGAAGTATTATTTAATGCAGCTTGTCTGCTATCATCTACGACTTTATTCCAGTATGCCTCAGACTCATTTACCTGATTTTTATATGTTTGTATTTTCTTAAGTAGAAATCTTACTACCTGTAAATTTGGATCTTCAGCCAAAAGAGAATTTGGTGCTAAATATCCAGTACTTTGGATGCGCATATGAACCATTTGGCTGGTTTTTACTAAAAATTGCTCAGCCTTTTGTAGATCGCTAATTTTGTTACTTACCATTGCATTCATTTTTTTTGTAAACTCAAGATGAAGTAAAGCAGTGCTTTCCGGTGTAATACCAGCTTCTTCCATCAGTGTTGTTTCATTTTTTTCTGCCTTTGCAAGAGCTGCTGTTATCAAAATAATATTATTGCTAACCCCTGGTATTGAATATGAAGGGCTTTTCCCTATCGTTAAATTTGTAAGTAATCCCTGCAACTCCATAGTTCTATACATTGCAAAAGTTGCATTTTTAACTTTTAAGAATTGACTTTGGTTTAAAAATAAATTCTCTGATGCATCATCAATAAGGCTATCAGGATCATCTGCTGAAGCAATATTGTTAATTTGATTTAAAAAATCTTTTTCTGCATTTAGATCCTGGAGATAAGAATTTGTTCTTAAAATCTGATTTCTAACCGCATCAACACTTGAATATTTAACATCTCCTATAGTAACTTCTGATAGCTCTCCTGAAACCATTGAAATAAAAGCTTGATTTAAACTATTTGTCTTTGCTTCAAGTGCTTGTGCTTCTTCATCGATCTTACCTATAGTACCTTCAGTACCATTGAGAAAAGTCTTAAACCAGGTTTCATTTTTTACAGCTGGGATTTCATTTAAAAGCTCTACTTGTAATCTAGCAATTTGCTCTCTGATTTCATTTTTATTATTTAAATTTGTTATGCCTTGAATCGTCTGAATACCATCAGTGTCTGGATCAACATCATATCCATTTCCGTTTTTACCTGATTCTAAATATCCTAACAATCCTTCAAGTCCAAGAATCCTGTTATATCCACCATCTGTTTGTCCATTAGTTGAGATACCATTAAAGAATTCATCTTTTCTCTGCATGCTAATTTCAAACTCTTCATGAGATGAAGTTAATTCAGACCAGAACTTATCAGAACCTTGAAGCTCTTCTCTATAAGAAGTTAATCTGTTCAGTTCATCAGTATAAAACCCGATTTCATTTTCATTACTATTTGCACCATTAATATCCTGACTATTAGAAGCCTCATTTAGGCTGTTTACTGTAGCTTGAGTCTCAGCAATTTGCTGATCTAGCATTAACTCTTCATTTTTGATCTCACCATATCTGACTGATGGATCCCGAGTCAGGGTATCCCCTACTGTATCTAAGAGAGTAGATTCTTCCTCTCTTGCCTCTGATAGCGCTTGTCTTATAACATCTATATCGCTGTTATCTAGTCCTGGATACGGTTGTAAGCCATCTGCATTAGGATCGTAATCATATGATTCTTTCAAATAAATACTGCGCAAAAGAGATTCAAGGCTTACAATCTTATTTTCTGTTCCAAATAATTCGTTAAGGCCATCATTGGGGCCTGTTGGGGGAATCCCTGAAATTATATCTAGAACAAACATAGATAAATAATTTACCTTGTCATTAAAACAAAATAAACCCTTTCTGTTTCCTCAGGGCTATTGAACCCGAGCAAGGTTAAGATTCAGTAAAATTTCATTGTGCTAAAAAGCACTGTGTGATGAGGTCTACTTATGGGTTAATAACTTATTAAATTCTTGTGGTCCAGAGAATACTAACCCACAAATTTCAATAGACTTATCCCAGCTATTTTGTCTGTTTGGCTTCCAGGATTCTTGTTCCATGGAATTGGATTTTTTCATATTACACTCTATACAGGATGCTAAAAGATTTTCCTCATCAAAATTAAACTGTGGGAGTTTGCTTACAGGCAAATAATGATCATAAGTAGCAATATGTTCTCTTAAAATATGGTTTGTGACTTTTTCTTTCTTTTCATTTGTTCGTGTTACAAATCCATTTTGAGCTTTAGATAGGGCTTCTTTCACAGTTTTTGGATCAAGAAGCTGCTTCCCACAATAAACACATGTCCAGTTATCTCTTTCCCATATTTTATACAAAATAGACTCCAATGGTTTTTTACGTTTTGTCTCTTTTATTTCTTCATTATCCAATTCATTTAAAACTACTTTTTTTTGAATAACAGGCTGGCTACTACTAAACATTTTATAAATCGAGGAACTTAATGTAGAAAGGTAATTAAAAAACTCTTTCTGATATACCGGCTCGCCTATTATCTCTCCACTAAAAACCACTTGGGTATTATTTTCAAAAATCGAACCAACTTCAAAGATAGTTTTATTTCCAATTTTTGTCATGTTTGCAATCGATTTATCAGAATAAATAATTTTACATTTTACATTTGGAATTGAAAAGATATTATACTCAGTAACATTTGCAATCTCTACTTCTTTACTTCCCTGCATCTCTGCTTCTTTATTCTTTTGCTCAGGTGTATAGAACTTAAATGCTGCTTCGGTATAAGAAGGACTGAGCCTTGTGGTTTCTAGCACAGTTTCTGCTTTCCTCTCTGGCAACGCATAAACAGATTTATCTTCATATTCTTTTTTATAATAATCTGAAACAGCATTTTGAACAGAATGCAGAATCAGCTTGTAGACATCGTTTGGATTAGTATAACGTACTTCTTTTTTAGTAGGGTGTACATTAATATCTACAAATTTTGGTTTGAAAGTTAGACTCAAAACAACCACAGGAAATTTTCCTGGTGGCAATAAACCATCAAATGCACTTAAAACAGCTTTTGAAATAATCTGGCACTTAACTGGTCTATTATTAACAAAAACAAATAAAGATTTACGATCATTTCTAAAAACTTCAAGTGCACTTAAAAATCCCTTGAATTCAAAAAAATCATTTTTACCTGAAACAGAAATTAATTTGTTTTGGAGATCATCCCCCAAAGTCTCACAAATAATTTGTTTTAAATCGTTTGGTCCACTTGTTTTTAAAACAGTATTTTTATTATTGGTAAGAGTCAAGGAAACTTTAGGATGTGACAGAGCAAGAGAAATAATAATGTCATAAATGTGTCCGTATTCAGTACTCTCAGCTTTTAGAAACTTCTGCCTGGCAGGAACATTGTAAAACAAATCATCTATCTCAAATATAGTTCCAATTGAAATCGCAGAACTTTTTTTATTAATTTTTCCGTCAATTTCTTTTATCTCAAAACCGTAATCCTGATCTATGTGTTTTGATCTACATGTTACTTTACTTACAGCACTTATAGAAGCCAAAGCTTCTCCTCGAAATCCCAGAGTATCCATATTCCACAAATCATTAAAGTTTTTAATTTTACTTGTAGCATTTCTGGCAAATAACAGATTAATGTCATCAGGCTCAATACCCATACCATTGTCAGAGACTTTGATATATTTTCCACTTCTTTCAATTTCTATTTCAATTTTCGTAGCACCTGCATCAATAGAGTTTTCTACAAGTTCTTTTACTACAGATGCTGGTCTTTCAATGACTTCACCTGCTGCAATTTTTTTTATTAAATCTTCTGAAAGTTGTTTTATGTAACCCACTGTTATATTTTCTCATCAAATGTAATTTAAAATTACATATTTACAAACAACTCTTTTTAACTGCTTATATTAGACAGATCTTCTTTCCTGTCTAACCCTAACTGCATCTAAAACAACTTTAGACATATCTTTAATTCTAGGATCTGTATCTTCTGCACACTTTTCAATATATGGCAGAACCCTTAAATCACCTACATATCTTAATGATTCAAGCAGATATAAACGATTGTCAGCATTAATTTCCTCTAACAAGTATGTTTTTAGCCCTTTATCTAAGACTTCATCACTTAAATATTTAAAGTTTTGAATTGCAGTATCTTGAATTGAAAAATCCTTTATAGCTATAAGAAATGCTGGAACTATAACCGGATTATTTGTTTTAGCTAATGCTTCAAGCGTATTAAGCTTTATTAGTGGTCCTTTTATCTGGAGAAATATATTCCATAAAACTGGAACTGCTATTGATTCATCAAACTTAGATATTGCAACAGTTGCAGTTTTTTTAACCTCAAGATCATCGTCTTCTATTAGAGCTTTGATTAAACTATTAATTCCTTTTTCATCCCTAGTATTTCCAAGGGCTTCTGCTGCTATTCGACGTAATCGGGTATTAGTAATATCATCTAAACATTTCATTAGAGAATCAGTTATTTCAATACTTGTTATATTAGATTCAGCTAAGCTATTTACTACACTTGCAGAATATTCTCTTGTTCTCATCGAATATTCATCACTTAAAAAAGGAGTTACTTGTTCTAAAGTTTCTTTATGTTTTATTCCACAAAGAATATCCCGAGCTCTTTCACGATTAGAAACATCCTCATCACCATTTTGTAAACAGCTTACTAGCATCTCAACTGCTTCAGGCTTTCCTAGCTGCCCAAGCAACATTGCAGCATTTAAAGATACTTGGTAATATTCATTATTTTCTATACATGCAGCTAATTCTTTAGTTACTAAATTCATATCTGCCAGAGAAATTGTATCCTTATTTTTCAAAACTAATGTTTCCAGTGCATCAATTGAATTAATAACAAGATCATTATCTTTTTCTTTTAAAACTCCAGCTAAAAAAGACATTGCACTTATATTTTTTAAATTACCTAAAACTTTTGCACTAGATCGGCGAGAAACAATCTCACCTTTGTTAAGTAATTTAACTAATTCAGTAAACAGACTTTTATCCTGAGTCATTTCACTAAGTTTATTTATTGCATTATTGGAAACATCAAAGCTCTCTGAACCTAAATCATTAACAAGGTTCAATACTTCCTGTCCAAGCAAAGGAGAAGCACCAAGCCTCTTTCTGAATCTGCTTTGTAAAGCTTGTATTGGCCTATTCTTTCCTGGATCTGAAGGCCCTGTTGGTGAAATTGATAGAAAAAACATAAATAAAAGACCTCTCTACAAAAGTTATCTCTTATTAAACAACATTTACTTCTTAACTATCAATACTTAAAAAATTAATTTTTTTTAATCTTGGTGAGTGGAAGCGAAAAAACAACCTTATCTCCATCATAATCCACTTTTATAGTGTCACCTTCTGTAAATCTTCCATTTAAAAGCTCCTTGGCTAGCTCATTTTCCAGTTCTTTTTGAATCAATCTTTTTAAAGGCCTGGCACCAAACGTAGGATCATAACCAATACGTGCAAGGTGATCCTTAGCATCTTCAGTTAACTCTAATCTTAATTTCTTTTCTTCCAGTCTCTTTTTTATTCTTTCCAATTGAATATCAACTATCTTTCTTAACTCATTTGCCCTGAGCGGATTAAATACTACTATTTCATCAACACGATTTAAAAACTCTGGTCTGAAATGTTCTCTTAAAATTCCAAATGCTTTTTCTTTTACCTGTTCATAATACAACTCGCTATTACTACCTTCCATACTTAGTTTTAACTGATGTTCTAAAATCAATTGACTACCAATATTACTTGTCATAATAATGACAGTGTTTTTAAAATTTACTACTCTTCCCTGGGAATCCGTTAATCTTCCATCGTCAAGAACCTGAAGTAAAACATTAAAAATATCAGCATGTGCTTTTTCAATTTCATCAAATAAAATCACAGAATACGGTTTTCTTCTTACCTGCTCAGTAAGCTGCCCACCTTCTTCATAACCTATGTATCCAGGCGGCGCACCAATTAAACGGCTTACTGTATGCTTTTCCTGGTATTCACTCATATCAATTCTAATCATATTTTGTTCATCATCAAACAAAACATAAGCTAATGACTTTGCTAATTCAGTCTTTCCAACACCGGTAGGTCCAAGGAAAATAAAAGAACCAATTGGTTTTTGAGGATCACTTAAGCCAGATCTTGATCTTCTAATTGCATTACAAACTGCTTTTACACCTTCATCCTGACCAATTACACGCTTATGGATTTCATCTTCAAGCTTAACCAGTTTTTGTTTTTCGCTCTCTAATAATTTACTGATAGGTATATGCGTCCATTTTGAAATAACCTCAGCAATATCATCTTGATCAACCTCTTCTTTTAACATTCTGCCATTATTTTCAGAAGTACCAGTATGTGAAGCCTGTTTTAATTTTTTTTCAAGCTCATTTAATTTTCCATATTTTAATTCTGCTGCTCTTTGCAGATCTGTAACTCTTTCTGCCTGCTCTATCTGTCTCTTTGTCTCTTCAATTTGTTCTTTTAGCTGTCTTATAACAGAAATTCCACCTTTTTCTTTTTCCCATTGAGTCTTTAAAATATCAGCTTTAAATTGTAATTCATTCAATT
>OBEQ011568286.1_pt1 | contig 10485 bp, 8 predicted proteins | sample 1670901 | NCBI WGS metagenome assembly OBEQ01 (sample SAMEA104232315, study PRJEB22302) | groundwater metagenome | biome: forest; feature: aquifer; material: groundwater | place: USA | collected 2011-08-07 | depth 5.4 m | reverse complement strand
TTTATAGATCACAGAGGTGAACGCGGTTTGTATCTTAGCTTTGCCAATGCATATCACATGACTGGTAAGCCATGCAGGCGCTGCAAAACACTAATTGTGCGCGAAAAAATGGATGGACGCAGTGCACATTACTGCCCAAAGTGTCAGGTTTTGAAATAACATAAATGCGCATAATTGCACAACAGTATCTAAAGCTTTTTAGAAACAGGGATTTTTTGGTTTTGGTTGCGGTTACATTTATTGGGCAAATCGCATCCGGGTTTTTGCTTTTATTTTTGCTTGTTACATCCTACGGTAAAACTCACAGTAATTTTGAAGTTTCTGGCGTAATTGTTTCATTTGCCACGCCTGGATTTTTGTTAATGGCTTTTGCGGGCTTAATTGCCGATATTGCCGACAGGCGCAAAATTATAATTGCAGCCAATTGTGCAATTGTATTTGTAGTACTGGCGATTTTACTTTCTCGGGAATTTTTGTTAGCGGCGCTCGCGCTTTCGTTTTTATATTTTGCTGGCAATACCTTTTTTCTGCCCTCTTCGTCTGCGGCGTCTGCCCAGTTAGTCCGCAAAAAAGATTTGGATCTTGCTAATTCTATTTTTATTTTTGTACTAGGGGCGGGAATAATTTTGGGGATTTTTCTAGGTGCAGTTGTTCACTTACTTGTTAGTTCTTTTGCGACGCTTTTAATTTGTGAAGGCCTTTTAGTTTGCGCGGCCGGGCTTTCTTTTAAGTTGCCTAAGATGATGCCAAGGAAGAAATCAAAACTGGCGTTTACAGCTGCACTTTTGGATATTTGGAGGGCATTTACTTATATTTTTAGACAAAAAGAAGTTTGGTTTCCGTTTCTAATTTTTGCATCGGCTCAGGGTTTGATTGCAATTGGCGTGACGCTGGCGCCGGGATTTTTTGATAATGTAGTTGGGTTAACAGTGGACAAAAGCCCTATATTTATTTTTCCGCTGGTCGGTCTGGGGGTATTATTTGGTTCTATTTACGTGCATAGACCCAAAAAAGAGGCGAGTTTTTTTTGGTCTATGGGTTATGGAGCTATTGGTATTGCGGCGCTTCTTTTGGGATTAGTGATACTTTCACAGTTTTTGCAAGGGATTTTGCTACTCTTGCCTTCTGCGGTTTTCTTAGTGTTTTTAGGTTTTGGAGAAATTATTGCATTGATTTCTTCGCGTGCGGCTTTGCAGAAGCGGGTTTCGCATTCGTATCAAGGAACGGTTTTTGGCGCGAACATTATTTTATCATCGTTCCTGGCTGGAATTGCGGCTCCATTGGCGGCTTTGCTTGAAGACTTATTTGGTTATGTAAAGTTTTTAGTCTTTGGAGGCTTGATTTTTCTCTTGTTTTCACTATTTTTCGTTACTGTAGGCCGCAAATGGAAATTTTAAATTTAACTCTTTCTAATATTCGCAATTTTGCCCATAAGAACCTGGAATTTGATAAAAAATTAACCGTGATTATTGGGGTAAATGGATCTGGGAAAAGTAATATTCTCGAGGCTATTAGCTTGCTTTGCGGGGTTAGGTCGACCCGGGTGGAAACGGATTTAGACCTTGTGGCCTTTGGCAAAAGTGAGGCCAAAATTGAAGGAAAAGTGCAAAATGAAGGGGAAAAACACGAGCTGGTTATCAATTTTCAAGTTATAGACGAGCGCACAATTCGCAAATCTTATTTTATAAATTCTTTAAAAAAGCGCCTAGCAGATTTTGTGCCTTTAGTTGCTGTTGTAGAATTTCGGCCACAGGACCTTGATTTGATTTCCGGCTCGCCCTCGCTGCGCCGCCGCGAAATAGATATTCGACTTTCGTCGGTTGACCGTGATTATTGGCGAAATCTATCTTCTTACAACAAGATAGTGGTGCGCAGAAATAGGATATTGTGGAGAATTTCGGAGGGCAAATCGAAACCGCTGGAATTAAATTTTTGGGATGAAAGGCTGAGTGAACACGGCAATTATATTTCTAAAAAGCGTGAAGAATTTTTCGAATTTTTGAACTTCATCGAGCCGACGTTTGTCCAAATTTCTACAGGGGAACGCAAATACTTAAAAGGGTTAACTTGGCAACTTAAACAAAGTTTGGTGTCTGTGGAAAAACTTTTAAAAAATCGCGAGCGGGATATTGCGGCAGGTGTGACGCTTTCCGGACCACACAGAGATGATTTTCGGTTTATGTATAAAGAGCGAGATTTGGATTATTTTGGATCTCGTGGGCAGCAAAGGTTGGCTGTTTTAGCTTTGAAATTGGCAGAACTTGAGTATTTTCGAACTATTCGCAATGTGCGGCCGATTTTGGCACTAGACGATATTTTTAGTGAGCTTGACTGGGAACATCGGGAAACAGTATTGTCTGTTATTGGCAACCAACAGACGATAATTACGGCAGCAGAAGTAGAATCAATTCCAAGGGAAATTTTCAAAAAGGCAAAGATAGTGGAATTGTAATGAATGAAAGACTTATAATCCCTATTTATGATTGAACATAATGATCCGAGATTACAAATTTGTACAGACGAACATGATCAAGATATCCCTTCGCCAAAGTTATCAAAAAGCAAAAAAGCTCTAATTGCTTATAATGTGACTGTTTTATCGGGGGCAGGACTAGCATTTTTAGGATTTGCAGCTTATGGTTTTAGCAAATTTGTCGAGGATAGAAGATCGAGTCCGCAATATTTTTCTTATCAGCCAAAAAATGAAAGGCCACTAGACAGACTTGAAGAACTCATTAAATTTCCAGAAAATACACCGCCAGAGGCTGAAGCCGTTAAAAGATATCTGGTTGCTAATTATAACGAAGGAAGAGTTGGACTTGAAGCTTTTTCAGATTTTGAACTTAAAACTGGCAACAGCGATGAAATCAAAAAAACGATTAGAGATAAGCGAATTAAACTTGCTTTTTTGGGTGCGGAAATTCTAGCTCTTGAAGATCCTGAGAAAAATATTGTTGTTGATGAAGTAAAAGGTGAAGTTACGTTTGAGGGAAAGTATCTTGATATTAAAAATTCCAGACATTTATTTATCTTAGATGAAATAATAGGACAGAATTTTATTCTGATTGATCCTGATAAAACCCCTGAAGAACAATATAAGGCAAGTAAATGGATAGAAGATTTAAACTGGCTTGCAGATTCTAATGTACCGGTACAGTTTGAATCAAATGATATCGGTTATCCGCCAAATGGTTCATTGCATGTACTTGCAAGGTTTTATAGGACATTGGACAGGCTTGGTATCAAAGATCTACCCAAAAAGATTAATTATGTGCCTCATTTGATAGATCAAAGACTTGGATATGCTGGCGGAATTTATAGGTCTCAAGATAATGAAATAGACATTTCTGAGAGTTCAGGTATTGACGCAATTCCTCATGAAGAGGCTCATCATCAGGCAGATGTATACAGTGATTTTAGCCAGCTAAAGTTTAATCAGCTTGTTAATGATGTAAAGAGTAAAGTTCAAGGTGACTACGATCCGAAGGATACTTTTATTACTCCTGGCGTTATGGATTCAGCTAAAACCGGAAGCAACACAGAGGTAGAGGATTACGCAGAGACAATTCGAATGTATTTTTGGGATGGTGTGGCGTTTAGGCGCAGAATTAAAGAACTGAAATATGCGAATTCTGACGCGGCGGTTGTTCTGGAGGCTAAATACGATTTTGGGAAACTTTTGTCTAGAGGAGATGTTTTTACAAAAGAAGGCGAAGTTTTTAGCCCGCAAATTGGGGATGTTTTTGAAATTTCAGATCCAGATCCTGCAAAAGTGCTGATTCCATTGCGTGAAGAGCCGATTGAACAAGCAGTTTTTACCGGAAACGTTCGTGATACAAATGACGTAAAAATTCTTGAAGGGCCTGTTACAGCAGAATACAAAGGTGAAGAAGTTAGAATGTGGAAAGTTGTTTTGGGCGGAATTAACAAAGACGTTGGGTTTGCAGAGAGACATTATGCTGCTCAAGGATGGATTTCCGAGGGTTGGTTTGGGGAAAGAGTGTTGGCAAAAGAGGCAGAGGTGTTTCAGAATAAACTGTCGAGATGAACTCTTCTTTTTTTGCGGTAATTATGCGATAATTACCATATGTATTCTCCGAAATATAAAGTTTCTAATTTAATTCTTAAATATATTGGCCGGATAGAGGCTTCGCGTGAAGTTATTGAAAACGCACCGTTGGTGCCGGCATACGAGGCCAAATTTCGGCAAGAGGCGATAATTCGAACGGTTCATCATGGAACTCATATAGAGGGAAATGCTTTAGATAGTGGAGAGGTGGCGGCAGTACTGGAAGGCGAGGAAATATCTGCGCGTGACCGGGATGTTCAGGAGGTTTTAAATTATCGTGAGGTTTTGAAATATATTGACCGCAAAGGAGAGCGGGAAATTTCGGAATCAGATCTCTTAAAAATTCATGCGCTTACTGTAAATCAAGTTTTGTCAGCGGATCGAGCGGGGAAATATAGAAAGACTCAGGTTGTTGTTAAGAACAGTAAAACAGGAGAAGTTAGCTTTAAGCCACCAGAAGCTGGGAAGGTTAAAGCTTTATGTTCTGATTTTTTTGGATGGCTGAATTCTAAAGATGCTAGCGAACTTCATCCTGTTATTAAGGCTGGGATTGTCCATTATGTTTTGGCATTTATCCATCCTTTTGTAGACGGAAACGGCAGGACTGCGAGGGCGCTTGCGACTTTGGTTTTGTTTACAGAAGGCTATGATATTAAAAAATTCTTTTCGATAGAGGAGTATTTTGACCGCAATGCTAAAAGGTACTACGAAACTTTGCAATCTGTTTCCAACCAAAAGGTTGATTCATTGTCCGATCGTGATTTGACTGGTTGGTTAGAATATTTTTGTGAAGGTTTGGCAGAGGAATTAGATCGCGTAAAGCAAAGGGTGCAGAAGTTATCGCTTGATTCGAGGCTAAAAGGCAGGACTGGTCAGATCGTTCTTAGCGAGAGACAGGTAAAATTGGTTGAATATATGGAGGCAAATGGATCTATAAACAATAAACAATGGAGAATAATCTTGCGCGATTTTAGTGATGACACAATCTTGCGAGACCTTAAAGATTTGCAGAGGAATAAATTGGTGAAAAAGAAGGGCAGTACGAAAGGAGCTGTTTACGTTTTAAAATGAAATTCTCAAAGTTTGCAGAGTACTTAGAAAAGTTAGAAGCCACCTCAAAAAGACTGGAGTTAATTGATATCATGGCTGATCTTTTTAAGCATAGCGAAAGTGTAGAAGTGGGAAAGATTAGTTATTTGCTTCAAGGTAGAGTTGCTCCATTTTATGAACCGACGGAATTTGGTATGAGTGAGAATCTGGTTGCAGTTGCTATTGGCAAGGCGTATGACAAATCAAAAGAGCAAGTTATAAAACTGTATCGACAAAAAGGGAATATGGGAACTGCTGCTCAGGATTTAGCAAAAGTGCATCACGACAAAGGTAATTTATCTGTCAATGATGTGTTTAAGGATTTACAAACGATAGCTAAATTTTCTGGAGAGGGTACGGTAGAGAAAAAAGTCGGAACATTATCTGATTTGTTGAAAAAACTTGATCCAGCATCGGTTAAACATGTTGTTAACATTCCGCTGGGGACATTAAGGTTGGGGATTGGAGACCCAACTGTTATGGATGCACTGTCTATTGCCAAAACAGGCGACAAAAAACTGCGTCCTATTATTGAAGACGCTTATAACAAGACAAGTGATTTGGGATATGTGGCTGAGTCTTTCTTTAAGCATGGGGAAAAAGGATTGGCAACGGTCAAATTAATTGTCGGGAAACCTGTTAGACCGGCGCTTGCCGAGAGGATGCCAAACGCAGATGAGGTCGTTAAGCGTATGGGCGATAAGTTTGCGGCAGAGCCTAAATTTGACGGATTTCGTTGTATTACAGGCTATGCGCCTCTTTATATTGAAGGACGAGGTATAGTTTCGGCGCGGGATGTTAAAGTTGGTGACAATGTTCTAACTCACGAAGGACACTTTATGAGGATTATTGCAAAGAATAAACGGGTGATAAACAAAGGCGAAAGGTTATTTAAGATGCAATCGTTTCTTGGCAATGAGTTTAATATAACAGAAGGCCATCCAGTTTTAATTAGGCGTCTTGGTAAAAATCTATGGGCTAATATTGAAGATATAAAAAAAGATGACTGGTTAGTTTTTCCGTCTCCAAAATTAGAAAGCCCGTCTAAAGTTCCAAACCCACACCTTATGCTAAAAAATTCTAGTGGCTATACTAAAACAATTGAAATGGATAGAAAAATGTATGAGTTTTTAGGTTTTTGGGTGGGAGATGGTTATACCAATGAATTCCATAATACGCAAAGAGTAGGATTAACATTCAATGCGAGAACTGAGAAAAAACTAGCGAGCGACTATTCTGAGTTTATAAAGAATGGTCTTGGAGTTGCTAAGGTTTCCAGTTATTCTCATAATGGTGGGCTCAATATTTACTTTAGGGATGAACCATTAAAAGATTGGTTATGTACAAATTTTCGAAGGGAGTGGAAAGGTAAGATCATTCCTAATTGGTTTGTGAATATTTCAAGAAAGAATTTTGATGCTTTTTTAAAAGGTTGGATCGAATCTGATGGAACACCTAGGCATGGAGGAGGCTTTAAAATTACGACAAAGGAAGCTGACTTGGCTGCTTTGGTTCAATTAATTGCATTAAAAATGGGGAAGGCTTTAGGCTTAAGAAGAGTCAGAATTTCTGGGAAAACTTACTTTGAAGTAATCGTGCCAGGAACAAACCGGGATATGGTTTTTGAAAAGGGTACATGGATAGTTAGAATTCTACATTGTGAGGAAATTAAAAAGAGGGATCCCAGAATCATTGTTTATAACTTCCAAGTTTATGGCAATGAAAGTTATTGTTTGCCTCTTGCATGTTTACATAATTGTCAAATTCACAAAGATAGTAAGAATATAAAAATCTTCTCACGCAACCTTGAAGACATGACACATTCTTTTCCGGATTTGGCAGAAGGAGTTTTGAAAGAGGTGAAGGCAAAGAGTGTGATTATGGAAGGGGAAGCGATTGCTTATAATCCGCTAACCCAAGAATTTTTGCCGTTTCAAGAAACCACAAAACGGCGCCGCAAATATAAAGTTGAAGAAACTGCAAAAGCACTGCCACTCGCGTGTTTTGCTTTTGATATTTTGTATTTGAATGGGGAGGATATTACTGGAAAGTCTGAAGTTGAAAGGCGCAAACTGCTGGAAAGGGTTGTCTCAAAAAATAACTCAACAATTAGAATTGCCGAGCAAAGAATAATTTCGACAGCAAAACTGATCCAGGAGTTTTTTAATGAGGCAATTTCGGAAGGCTTGGAAGGATTGATGATTAAAAAACTGGACGCACCATATAAAGCAGGAGGACGAGGGTTTCATTGGATTAAGTTTAAGCGCGCTTCTAGCGGAGATTTGGCAGATACTGTGGATTGTGTTTTGTTGGGAATTTATACAGGGCGAGGTAAGAGAACAGAGTTTGGAGTTGGAGGTTTGTTGGTTGGAGTTTACGATGAGAAAAAAGATGAATTTTGTACAATTTCCAGAGTTGGAACGGGTTTAACAGACGAGGAGTTTAGAAAAGTTAACGAGATTGGTAAAAAATTGAGGCTTGAGCATAAGCCGTCGAGAGTAAAGTCTAAGGTCGAGCCGAGTTATTGGGTGGAGCCGAAAGAAGTTTTGGAAATTTATGCAGACGAAATCACCAAATCGCCGATTCATACAGCAGGCGAAGAGGATGGAATTGGGTATGCGCTAAGGTTTCCGAGACTTGTTAAATTTCGCGAGTCTGACAAAAGGGCAGAGGACGCAACAACAGTTGAGGAAGTCAAGAAATTATTTGCTAATCAATACGGGAAAAAGTAAAATTTCTCCATGCCTGAAAGAGGAAAAAAAACGGAGACTGTTCCTGTTTGGAAAGCGCTAAAATTAGTATCTGCTGCAAAAGCGGTTGAATTTGGTGTAGAGACAGAGAGTCCTATTTTTGTTTCTCCTAATATTGAATCGCAGCAGAAATGTTATGAATGCCATAAGCATTTTGGTCCGTTGGTTTATCCTACTGGTAGGGAAGTGCGTGCGCATCATAGCCATCTAGGTGTGGGTATTTACTATAATATTGGACCGATAGACTTAAATTATTATGAGCATAAGCTGGATATGCCCTTTTTTGGTTGGGTGGGACTTTTAGGTGAAAGGAAGTCTAAGTGGCAAAGCGAGGTTAGAACATCTTCCAGAGTGTGTTTAACTAGAGTCCTTGCGTTTTGTAAATTTCATGGTAGCCATGAACCTTTGGACCAAGGTTATTTAATTGAGGGCGGTGGCGAATTGAGTCCAATATGTGAGGATTTGACCAATAAATATCATAGTAATGTCTCTTTTTTATTTAGAATAGAGGAGGATCACATTCTTTTCTCTCAAATTTAACCACTTGAAGCTTCGGGAAAATACTTCTTAAATAGGGTTGATGGATTATTCCAAAATTGCCAAACAGATTCGTGTCAGCGAAAAGGATTTACAGTCAGTTCTAAAATACATAGAAGATTACTGGCCAAAGCTTGTGCGGGAGCATAAAGTTGATGTCCGCAGTTTGATTGGTCTTCCAAACCCATATGTTGTGCCTGCAGACGGAGAAGTTTTCCAAGAACAGTATTACTGGGACAGTTATCCAATTGTCCGCGCGTTAATTAATCATCCGAAATATTCAAAGCTTGCCATTGGAATGGTCGATAATCTCCTATATTTAGTTAAGAGATTTGGGATCATTCCAAATGCTTCCCGCTATTATTTTCTTTCGCGTTCACAACCGCCGATGCTTTCATCTCTGGTTTTTTTGGTTTATGAGAGAACAAAAGATAAAAAATGGTTTGCAAATGCTATCAAATTAGTTGAGGAAGAATACAGCGATGTTTGGATGGGTAAAGTTCATTTGCGTAATTTTCGCCATGTCTACAAAGGGCTTTCAAGATATTACGACTTGAATGCATTAAACGTATTGGCGGAGGCAGAAAGTGGATGGGATATGTCCTCTCGCTTTATGGGAAAGTGTTTGGATATACTGCCTATTGACCTCAACTGTCTTCTTTATCTTTACGAGGAAGATTTGGCAAAAGCATACGAACTATTGGGAAATTCTACGAAGAGTAAGAAGTATGAAGAGTTAAAGAGTAAGAGAGTTAAAGTTATAAATAAACTGATGTGGGATGAGAAAGCAGGCTATTTTTTTGATTACGACTGGGTTAAGCGCAGAATCAGCCATTTAATTACAGTTGCCGGCGTTTTTCCGCTTTCTGCAGGGTTTGCGACTGACAGTCAGGCTGCTAAAGTTGCAGGCGTAGTTGAAAAAACTCTCCAGAAAAATTACGGAGTAGTCCAGTCGGTTCGGTTTGTAGAGAATATGCAGTGGGACTATCCAAATGGCTGGGCACCAATGCAATTGTGGGTAGTTGAGGGACTTTTTAAATATGGATTTGACCATTTGGCTGAGCGTTTAATTGCCAAATGGCTTTATTGCAATATAAAAGTTTTTAAAGAAACAGGGTTTTTGTGGGAAAAATACGAAGTTATTCATGGACGAATTGGGGTGCCGGACAGATATCCAACGCAAGCCGGATTTGGCTGGACAAATGCGGTCTTTTTGATATTTTTAGATTTGCTTACAGCGCGAAATTCTACTGATAGTTAGTTTTTTTAGTGGTAGAATGTGAGCTATGAAATTCGTAGCGGATTTGCATTTGCACAGTAGATACTCCAGAGCGGTTTCTCAGGCAATGGTTTTGCCCAATATGGCCAAATGGGCGAAGTTAAAAGGCATAAATGTGCTGGCAACTGGCGATTTTACGCACCCGTTTTGGTTTGAAAAGCTGAAAAATGAACTGGAAGACGCGGGCAATGGACTTTTTCGTCTAAAGCCGGAAATTTCAAATAGTGATCGCGATGTCCAGTTTTTATTATCCTGTGAAATTTCTTCAATTTATACGCAGGGCGGCAAAGGACGCAGAATCCATAATTTATTTTTCTTTCCGTGACTTGCGTCTGTTTTTGAGTTTAATAAACAACTGGTTTCTCATGGCGCTAATTTAAGAAGCGATGGCAGGCCGATTGTGGGTCTTTCTAGTCGGGATTTGGTGAAAATGGCGCTGGCGATAGATGACAGAGCGCTTATTATTCCGGCACATATTTGGACGCCGTGGTTTGCGGTTTTTGGCAGTTTTAGCGGTTTTGATTCTATAGAGGAATGCTTTGGTGATATGGCAAAGTATATTTATGGGATTGAAACAGGATTGTCTTCAGATCCTGCCATGAATTGGAAAATAGCCGATTTAGACGATCGGGCAATACTTTCTTTTTCGGATGCACATAGCCTGGAGAAGATGGGCCGCGAAGCGACAGTGTTTGAGGCAGAGAAGATTTCGTACGATTCGATATACAATGCGATTTGCAAATCTCATAAAACGGGTTCTG
>OBEQ010757943.1_pt1 | contig 10485 bp, 11 predicted proteins | sample 1670901 | NCBI WGS metagenome assembly OBEQ01 (sample SAMEA104232315, study PRJEB22302) | groundwater metagenome | biome: forest; feature: aquifer; material: groundwater | place: USA | collected 2011-08-07 | depth 5.4 m | reverse complement strand
AATTCTACTGAATTTTTTAGGGAGGGTTCGCATAGCGGCAATGGCACAAGTTTCGAAAACTCGAGGTAGTAATCCCTACACAGGTTCGAATCCTGTACCCTCCGCCTCACTTCGTTTCGGCGCAAGCGCTCTATTTTCTGTGGGCTTACTACGAAATGAAAGGGCTTGCCCTGAGCGTAGCGAAGGGCTCTCGTAGTTTAACGGATAAAACAAAGGATTCCGGATCCTTGGCTGTGGGTTCGATTCCCGCCGAGAGCACTCCGTTTTTTATCCTTTGCCCCCGCCGGTAACCGCGGCAGTAACTTTTAGGCCGAGCAAAAGTGTGCCAACACCAACCCCTGCACCTAGTGCGCCTAAAAATTCCAGCCAAAATTTCTTCTTATCAGCATGTTTTACTCTTTTGATAATATTTTTTACCGTATCTTCTGCTTTAAGCAGCATAGCTCTATCTTTACTACGTTTATATTTTTGCAGCGCCCTAATTCGCACTTCTCTTCCATCAATAGGATGACCTTCTGGCACGCGCGTTTTTGCTAATTCTGTTTCTTCGGCTTCGATTGTCTGAAACATTGCATCAGTAAGTATTTCTTGACTAACACCCTTTTCCCAGATTTCTGCTGCTTCATTTGCGTAAAACTGATTTGTTGCTATTTCTTCCAATCTCTGCTCGTTTAATTCTTTATACCTTGGATCTTTTTGAAGTTTTTCCATGATTTCTTCAATCCCCTCATCGAATTTCTCTTTTCGTCTTGCAGCACTGTTTAATTCCTCTGCTGCCTCAGGACTTGGTGCATTCGCTGATATTTCCGCTCCAGAAGGCAATGGTCTAGATGCTCGTCCATGAGGGCTCTGTTCAGATACAGCTGCAGGAGCTACAACTTCTGGCGGCTCAACATCTATATGAGAAGCTGTATCTTCTGGTGCCGCGTCAACGACTTCTACAGTTGCTGGTTGACCAAGAGCTTGGGTTTCTAAGACTTCTTCTGGTGCTTCTAACGAACTAGTGTCAACATCTCCTACAAGGTTTGTGTCTTCGACTTTGCCACGCGAGAGCATGTTAAGCATTTTCTCTGCGCCAATTTTTTTTAATCCACTGGTTATTTTATGGGCAAGTTTTTTGTCTCCAGCTGGTTTATGAGATTTCTGCTCTTTAGGTTCTGCTACCTTTGGCTCTGAATTTTCCCCTGCGCCGGTTTCTTGACTCATAGTTCTCCTCCTTTTGCTACTGTAATTGCTTGTTCAATGTTTCCTTTTTTTATAAGTAATGCCATCTTATGCAATTTTTTGTGCCGCAGCTCTTCTTCGTATGGAACAGCATATTTTACAAACACAGCTTGTGCTTCTTTATAGGTGTTACCAAGGTTTCTAAGTTTTATAAGTAAATCGTGTTTGTCTTTTGTCGGAAGTATGGCTAAAAAGTCTTGTGCAAGTTTTTGGGCTTGCTGGGCAGATAACTCATTATTTTCTAAATCTTTAACAATCTGGTCAAGTAAATCTTCTTCCACCTGAGCAACAAGGGGTTGCATCGGATCAGCTGCGGATGGTTGTGTCATTGCTTCCTATAATCGCGTAATCATGTGCAAAAGTCAAGTTTTTCGGCTATAATCCAATTTATGAAGTTTGAATTCTCAGCTGGCGGCATAGTGTTCAAAAAAGAACATGAACAAACCATGATTTTGCTTGCACAGCACTCACAGCATCATGGTTGGGTGTTTCCAAAAGGCCTTATAGGTGATCATAAAAAAGGAGAATCAAAAGAGAACACAGCCATTCGAGAAGTAGAAGAGGAAACAGGTGTCAAGGCAAGCATTCTTAAACAACTTGAACCAGTAACTTATTGGTATGTTTTTGACGGGCAAAAAATTAAAAAAACCGTGTACTATTTTTTAATGGAATACGTTTCTGGCGATACAACACACCACGACATGGAAATGGAAAACGTGGAATGGCTGCCGGTTGATGAGGTTGAAAATCGGCTTACCTATCAGTCGGATAAAAAAGTGTGGGTTGAGGCAAAACAGCTAATAGCTTATGGCGTATAGCATATAGAAAATTACCATACGCTCTTTGCCATATGCCATTTGCTTGTACAAGGAGAGGTGTCCGAGTGGTCGATGGAGCAGCTTTGGAAAAGCTGTATATCCGTAAGGATATCGGGGGTTCGAATCCCCCCCTCTCCGCAACTTGACTTTTTTCACAAAACCATCCACACTAAAGTAATGAAACGTGCTGCCCAAGCATTCGTTGTTTTGTTGGTTGGAATCTTTTTTGTCCTCATAGTAAAACCTGCGTTTGCACAACAATACGCGCCCAATCCATACGTTATCCCGCAAACAAATCCCGATGTGCCGAAAAATTTGCACACTGGCGCACAAGTTATTTTGCTCGAAGTTTTATCTGCGGTTTCTTGCCAGCTTGCCGGCGTTGATCCACTGCAAAAGAATCAGCAATGTTTAGGAGTTGATCCAAAAACTGGCAATATTGGTTTTGTAGAAAATGGTGGAGGTGCAATTGGGCTGATGAGTAACATGATTGGTATGCTCTATACAGCACCACTACACACAAATGATTATCTTGCAGATTTAGGAAATAATTTTGGTATTGCCAAAAAAACCTATGCAGAAGCAGAAGGAGGAATGAAACAACTGTCTCCACTCTTGGGTGCTTGGAAAGTAACTCGAAACATTTCCTATTTATTGTTTGTCCTTGTATTTGTCTTAATTGGACTTTTGATTATGCTTCGCATAAAAATTGATCCACGAACTGTTATGACTATCCAAAATCAAATACCCAAACTTATTATTGGCATTGTCTTAATTACCTTTTCTTTTGCAATTGCCGGGCTTTTAATCGATATGATGTATGTTGTTATCTATCTTGTTATTGGAATAATTGCTCAAGCAGATCCCGCTTTTGGGTCCCATGTAACAACAGTAAATCAAAATCTGTATCAACCTCCAATTGGCTTTGTAAACGAAGTCTTTTCTACTGGCAATACTTCTCAAGGCGGGGGTGGTGTTTTTAATATTACCAGATTCGGATCAGCTGGCTTATACAGTATTCTTACCCGCATGCTTACTGCCCAAGATGTAACACAAATAAGCCATGGGGCAATCCAAACAGCAAAAGATTGCGGCGGCGGCGGGCCATTTGGTTGCCTTTTTGCTCAGCTTGGCGTAGGAACAGGATTTATTGGAGCCGTCATGAGCAATGCATTTGGCTGGCTTATTGGGTTTACTGTAAGTATGCTTGCATTTTTTATTATTATAATTGCGCTTTTATTTGCCCTTTTTCGCGTTTGGTTTATGCTTATTAAAGCATATGTCTTTTTTCTACTCGATGTTATTGCTGCGCCATTTTGGATTATTGCGGGCATGTTTCCTGGAGGAGGGGGCAGTTTGGGTTTTGGTGGTTGGATCCGTGATGTTTTGGCAAATCTGGCTGTTTTTCCAGCAACAATTGCAGTGTTTTTTTTAGGAAGAATGCTTATGGATAACTTTGGTTATGGCGACAAAGTTTCTGGAAACCCTAGTGGTGGGTTTGTCCCACCCCTTATTGGCAACCCAAATTCTATAAATAACTTAGGTGGGCTTATTGGTATTGGCGTCATTCTTATGGCGCCAAAAATGCTCGAGATCTTGCGCGATGTGTTCAAAGCACCGCAGTTTAAGTACTTAACCGGTATTGGCGAAGCATTGGGTGCTGGCCAAGCAACTTTGGGTGCTGCAGCTGGATTTGGCTGGAGTACTTTAACCAGGCCCGCGTCCTTTACCCATGGTGCTGGACTCCTGCGTAGAGCTGCTATCCGCGGCGCTGGAAGAATTCCAAAGGTTGGGCCCAAAGCCAGAAGTGCTGTTCAGGGTATGCTTGGAAAAGAAGATCTTAATGCACCAGGCCATTAAAATTTACGCGCCTTTTGCTGTGACTTCGATAAACTTCGAGAAGCCTTTAAACAGCATGCCAAGACCCAAAGCAGGTGCGGTCATCCCGATATCGTCCATGGTAAAATCAAGAAGGGTTGCTTTTCCCATCTTGGCGATTTGCTTCCATTCGTACTTGTCAAAAAACCCTTTGATCACTTCGACATCGGTTTTCCCATTTTTATCGATGACTTCAATTTCCAATGGGTGCTGCCGAAAGAATTCTTCGATTGCCTCTACCATTTCGTAGGAATAGCGATACGCCTGCGAATCCCACTTGCGGTGTACCAAGAGTTCTTTTCCTATAAAGTAGGGGAATGCATTTCGTGCTCTCCACCTCTCCCGTTTCTTTTGATCTGTTTCTCCCATCCGCCTATTCATATCCAAGTTAAGCACTTCATCGCTAAACATCCACTCGTCGAGCCGTTTTTTGCCAAAATTAATTTTCCATTCTGTTTCTCCTTTTTTGGGATTGTATTCGTACGTGTTGTACCAACCTTGCATTTCTTCGTCGTAGAGTACTTCCAGTTTATTAAAAGTAAGGCGAATCGTATTCCACCAATCGTCAACAACTTTAGCAAGTCCCTCTTTATTCACAACCAGTCTATAGTACGGATCCCTGGTAAAATACTCATGAAACTCAATAAGCCCTGAACCTTTACCAATCAGATTAAACAACTTAAACGCTTGCATTAAATGCTGGGTGGCGTAGCGCTGCTGGGCAACTCCCTCAAACTCAACTGCCATTACTTTGGGTTTCGTATCATCGCCTTCTTTTTTTCCGATGACAACTTTATTACCCGGTGCTCCTTGAATAGCTCGAAGCTACGATTTATCAAAGGTATCTGAGTACTCATCCTTTGTCATCATTTCCTCCCTCATGTTGTTTGAAATTCTTTTGATCCCTGGGATATTATATTTGTTTCCAGCTGTTCCTCTGCCTTGAATCTGGTTTCTTCGACGATCTTCCGTGCGAACCATCTTGTTGAGTGCATCATGCGAATCTCCCTTGGTATCGTTGGTTGCAGAAATACCGCTCCAGTAGGTAAAACTAAATGCAAACTCAGAGGCGTGCCTGGCGTCTGCTTTGCTTAAGTCATAGGTTTTGGCCAATGCTGCTTGGATAGCATTCCGAGTTAGTTTTGTCATTGGCAACGAAGCAGTTGGTTTATCAAACACGTTAAAATCTTTTTTCTCTCGATTAAGCCATTTCTTCATCAGCGCTAAGGCAAATTCTTCAGGATTGTCGATATCCAAAAGCGCAATTTCTCCTTGCGAGAGCTTTACATCTTGAAGAGTAGGAAGGTTTACTGTTTTTCCGTCTTTATCTACATAAGTGTTGAATTGTCGAAGCACTCTGTCCCTAAAAAAATCCTTAAATCCTTCTTTCCCAAGTTTCTCCAACATCACGTCGTAGAGCGTTCGATGGGTCGAAAGATAATTATAATTTGGATCGCCTTTCTCAGCATTCTGATAGTCTTCTTCATTCTTGCCCACAATATCTAGGTACTTTCGAACTTCCTTTGAACATTTTTCTTCGAGAATCTGAGAAATAATCGACTTATAAAACTGTTTCATGCCCTCTGGTTTTAGCGCTTGCTCAATCATACCAGTGCCTCTGGGCAGGTCAGCTTGCATAATTCGATTTCCATTCGCATCCCGACGAAACGTATAGTTTCCATGACGATCTTTCTCGTAATCTGCATGGAACTCAACGCTGTGATACCAGGTAACTAATGCTGCCTGAAGCGCCATACCTACACTTCCCTGATGCATTTGCCCCTCTTCTGTTAGTATTTCCTCAAATTCATCCTCGTGGCGTTTATCGATAGAAGGCATGTTTAAAAGAAGCTGCATTCTGTACTTATCTTTGGTAAATTGATCTAACATGTGTACGTTCATGAGTGTTTCTAAAAGCTTTTCTCCGTCATACATTGTCTGTCGATAAGTTGCGTCATTATTGTGCGAAGTATCAAACAGCCATACCTCAAAAAGCATATTGCGATCTCGCAAGCGCTGGTACTCCTTATTTGTATGGTATTCTGCTGTCCAACCATACGCTTGATTTTGATTATTTGGATCCACAATAGGCCTTCCCTCTGTATCAAGGAGCCTACCCTCCCGATCTCTCTTTGGTGTTTGCACTAGTTTTTCTTCGTTAAAGTACTTGGCAAAATAAATCATTTCAAAAAGACTGATATTTCGAAACAAGGTTGGAATATTAATGTCGGAAAAGAGCTGAATCTTTGTGTCAGGAGAAAAATCGTGATAGTACCAAATTCTACTGCGCACCCAGGCTAAGAAATTTCGCAAATCTGCTTTTAACTCTCCCCGTTCGTTTTCCTTAAGCAGCGCTTGCTTTCCACCAATTTTCCATTGTTCTTCTTCTTGATTCATAATAAGTCGGCATAAGTCCTCCAAGCACCTGGGATCAGCAGTGCCTCGCATCACCTCGTACGAAGCCAAAACATCTTTCATGCCATTTACGTGCTTTGTCTTACCCGTTGCTGTATCTACTATATCCTTTCCCATAACTACCTCTTCGAGGACTCGTTTAAACTCTGGTACTTGGGCTGGTGTAAGAACTTCCCCAAGAGTTTCTGGTTTAATTTTGCTGGTTATGTTATGCAGATACTCCAGCTTTTGGCGAAATTCTTCCTTCTCTTCCTCACTCATAGGAAAATCTGCATCGCCAACATGCGTAAGCATTAACTCAACATAGCTATTAAAATCACCTACAGCTCCAGGAATTTTTTCCACTGCACCGTCTGCTCCTTTCCTTGCGCCCAGCAGATTTTCTTCGATTGCTTTTGGATCTGTAAGATCTTTTACCCGGTTATAAATATTTTTAACAACAACGCCAGGAAGTCGTTTTTCGTTTGGAATGTATTCACCGGTCGCAGCGTCAATACGGCCAGCCTGCTGTACCTGATTAAGCATTTCACCAAGAACCTCTCGAGGAAGATTTTGGGCTGTTGTTTCTTCCCCTATCCCAAGTATCCGTCGTCTTGTTTCTGCCCGAAGAAACTGTTCCACCGCATCGGCTGCTTTTTCAAGTGCTTCTTTTGCTTCTCTTTCGATCCGTTCTTTTTCCGGGTCTCGTGTCCGCGGCCTTTCGCTTTCTATTGTGGCTGTTCTTCGCCCCCCTTGTTCATCTGCTTCGCGGTTTCTTGCTCGCAACCCAAATGTTTCTAGCCATTGCTGGCGCATTTGCTCGATAACTGATTCTGCTTGACCTTGAGCACGCGCCTGTGCGACACGCCTATTTATAATCTCTTGTATCTCTTCTTCTGATAGATTCCGAGATCCTTCTGGTCTTCCTGGTATATCTGCCATATATTTCTCCTTTCTTTTAAGTGTAAAGACTACGCTTTACAATGTCAATTTTACCCCTACTCCCCAAAACCTCATTGATATTTACTTTATAAAATCATTACAGTATCATTAGGCAGAAGCCTTTAGCCCTAAGCAATTAGCAATCAGTTATCGTGTATATAAAAACATATAAAGAACTCATTGTTTGGCAGAAATCAATGCTGCTTGTCAAAGAAATATTCTTTCTAACAAATCTGTTTCCAAAAGCTGAATTATATGGAATCGTTTCTCAAATGAGACGAGCTACTATTGGAATTCCCTCTAATATTGCCGAAGGTTATGGAAGAAAATCTACAAAATCGTATACACAATTTTATGCAATTGCTTACGGCTCTGCTTTAGAGCTAGAAACACAACTGATTATTGCAAAAGAACTTAACATGGCGACAAAAGAAAGTTTTAAAAAAAGCGAGGAATTACTTCTAGAGGTAATAAAAATGTTAAATAGCATGATTACAAAAATGAAACAACTAAATGCTAAAGGCTAATTGCTAAATGCTTTAAATAGTCGCTGCAAAACAGAATAAAATGATAGATAATACATTATAGATGTTAGATATGACTACTACACACTTTGAGTCTTTATATCCTGCCGACACACGAGAACACGAAATCTCGCAGATCCTTTCCTACATTAAGGCTGGGAATTCTTGCCAGGTTATTGGCCTTCCTGGCGTTGGACGGGCAAATCTGTTAAATTTTTTGTCTTTTAATCATGCGATTCGAACAAAACATCTAGGAGACCAGCAAAAGCAGTACCACTTTGTTACTATAAACTTTTCCGAAGTTCGCAAAAAACCACTAGCTGAGGTTATTAAATTCTTACTCATTACCCTAACAAACTCTTTGGAAGAGAGAAGAATGGAAAAAGAATACCAAAAAGCAAAAAGTATTTTAAAAGATACGCTCTCTTTTTCCGATGAGCTCATGGTGTTTTCTGGGTTAAAAAAAGTGGTTGACCTATTGGCCATTGAACAAGAATACAAGCTTATCTTTTTATTCGAACGGTTCGAAACCTATGTGCCAATGCTTACAGAAGACTTTTTTTCACATTTACAAACCCTTCGAAACAGAGCAAAGTTTCATTTTTCTGTTGTGTTTTCCTTAAATCGGCCTTTGCAAGATGTTATTGAACCAGAACTCATGCAAGATTTTTACCAATCTGTTGCAAATCACATTGTCTATATTCCGTTTTTCGACAAAATAGGGCTTGATTTTCGCATTGCGCACCTTGAGAAATCTGTGGGAAAAACACTCCCAGAAGAAGTTAAAAAACAACTACTTACGCTTACATCAGAACACGTAAAACTAACCAGATTAAGCATAGAGGTTTTGCTTTCTAGCAATGACTACAATGGCAAAACCGAACAAGAATTAGAAACATTTTTACTCTTCCAAAACCACGTGCTTTCTGGGTTATACGAAATTTGGCAGTACTTAACCCCTTCTGAGCAAGAATTTCTACTCAACCCTCAAAAACCACTGGAAACCGATTACTTGGAAAAAGTTGGACTTTTACAAAATGGCAACATAACCATTCCTCTTTTTAAAATCTTTATTACCAGGTTTGCAAAAGCGCCAAGCCAAAAAGAAGAACTCGAAGAGCATTTTGTTTTAGACACCTTAACCAACGAAATTAAAAAAGGTGGCGAAGTAATATCGGACAAATTAACCGGTGCAGAATTTCGGCTGCTGTTGTTTTTGCTGCAAAACAAAGAACGCATTCTTGAACGCGATGAACTTATTGCTGCGGTTTGGAAAGATCAAGCATCTATTGCTGGTGTTACCGATCAAGCACTCGACCAACTTATTTTTCGTTTACGCAAGAAGATTGAACCAAACCCAAATAATCCCATTCATATCGAAACAGTCAAAGGCCGCGGGTTTAAGTTTACGCCCTAAAGCGAAATAATTTTACGATAGACAATGGAAAGTAGATGGTAGAAAATAGAAGATCGATTAATATGTTTTCCAGTTGTTTCTTAAGTTGGTAAGTTTTCCACCAAGTAACACATATCGATTTAAGATGCCTTCACAAAATTCTTTTTGCCAAAAATGCAAATCTCTTGCCATACTAACATGAACTTCCATTTCGTTGCATGAACCCAACGCAGAATCTATATGTTTTTTAAATTCTTTCTCAAATCGTCTTTTTGCCCAGCCTTCTGCAATATTTGCGGGCGCAGATTTTGATGCCCTCCGAAGCTGAGATCCTAAATCATTTCTCTCGAATAACGGAAGCTTGTTTACGCTGCTGTTAATAATGATTGCTAGTTCGTAGGCTTCTTGGTAAACGATAAGATCTTTAAAACTCTTAATCACACCAGAATTGTACCTATTCTACCATCTATCTTCAATCTTCAAAATACTATATTCTATATTCCATCTTCTACCGTCATCTACTATGTCTATGCCTTACCCCTTGACATTTTGTCCATTTTGGCTATAATAGCTATTATGGACACTATATCGGTTACCGCGAGCGAGCTAAAAAATAACGTAAGTGAAATCCTCAATAAGGTTCACTTTGGAAAGGTAACTGCAATTGTTGAAAAGCACGGAAAACCAATAGCAAAGATTATGCCAGTTGTAGAGAAGAAAAAGACCCGTAAAAAGGATATTGCTGCTCTTTTAGATAAATATTTTGGGATATTACCAGATTTTCCCAACGTTACGAAAGATAGACGATCTCGAAAAAAATCTATCACACTTTAATGGCATATCTATTGGATACCGACGTTATCATAAATCAGCTTAGGGGAAAAGAATTTATCAAAAAAGCCTATACAGATTCAGCAAAAATAAGCATTATAACGCTTGGAGAGCTTCTATACGGTGCACATAAATCCCCTAGTTACGAAAAGACACAAAAGTTAATGCACGAGTTTTTACATGACTTTGAAATAGAAGTTCTCAATCTGGACGAAGATACGATACGCGTATTTGCGCAAATAAAAAGCTCTTTAGAGAGAAAAGGGGAACGATTAGAAGACTTTGATCTTTTAATCGCAGCAGCTGCGCTTAGACATTCTTTGCCACTTATAACAAAAAACCTCCGCCATTTTAAAAGAATCCCAGGTCTTAGGACCGCTTAAAACTTGCAATTGTTTGTGCACTTGGTTTACGATGGAAGAGTGAAAAAAGTATTTTCTTTAACCATCAAAGTTCTGTTTTTCTTCCTTCTCTTTTT
>OBEQ013017876.1_pt1 | contig 10486 bp, 11 predicted proteins | sample 1670901 | NCBI WGS metagenome assembly OBEQ01 (sample SAMEA104232315, study PRJEB22302) | groundwater metagenome | biome: forest; feature: aquifer; material: groundwater | place: USA | collected 2011-08-07 | depth 5.4 m | reverse complement strand
TCTATCCTCATGCCAAGCAGCATAATCAGTATACGTTGTACCACCCTTCACAACTTGATTGATTGGAGACCCAGATGTTGCGCGCATCATTCTAGCAATGGTCTTGCTAATATCCACCGCATTATTAAGTGCATTATTTTTCGCTGCTACTTCTTCAATCATGATTCTCGAAACACTTTTTAATGCTGCGAGATAGCATTCAAATAGATAATCAAAAAAAGCATGGTCGCTTCGCAGTGATTGTAAGTAAGCAAAATTGGTTTTTGCAATATCAATTATTTTATCGATATTTTCACCATTAGGATCTAACACATGCTCACCAAATTCTTGGCGAAATTGTGCATATTGATGAGCCATCGGTATCCACAATGCGAGATTAACAATTTGATGCATTGGATGCATTTGATGATCAGTTAAATTTTTTGCGACAGTAGGGTAGTATTCAAGATAGTAATGTGCTAAAAAACCACGTTTTTGCGCAATAGCATTCCTACTCAAATCAGGAAACACCACTTCATTATAATGACGATTAGTTGTTGCGTGTTCCCATAAATCCATACCTGTGTGTGCTGGTGCTAATAGATTTTGCGTTAACCAATTCGCAGCTTGATTTGCAATTTTTGGAATTTTTGATTTTGGATTGTCTGTTTCTCTACCGTTATCCCAATCACTCATGCGATCACGTAATGCATAAAAAGGCTGCAGTGCAATTTGTTTTTGCCCACCCAGTAATGTGATTCCCCAGTGATTTAAATTGTCTTCAATTCGTTGTAACGCCGCCATCGCAGGAATACGAAAATTTCGTATTTCATCACGAACAGCAATTTCTAATTTTTCAAAACCAGTGGTGATCGCATTCATCAAATGATAAAAATTTTCCATATTTTCACGGCGCAATTCTGCAATATCGTAACGCACGTCTGCAATTTGTTTTGAAATAATGCTCAAACCTTGAAAAATTGCTTGTGCAAATTGCGCGAGCGGATCAGAACCAGATGATTTGTTCTTCTTTTTAAGAAATGTGCTCACCACAGATAATCCTGCGATACCAATTGCGGCCGCAGGACCCAATGCAAAACCACCGGCTGCTAATTCCATGCCTGCTCCATACATTGATACTCCAGCCAATCCCAGTTGAGAAGCTTTTACCAATGTTTCACTGTTGGCTAGATCTCCTAATGCGCCGCAGAATTGAAAAGCAGCTTGATAACCTTGTATTTCTTTTGCAAAAGCTTCTTTTTTTTGTCGAATGATTTCATGATTTTTTAATTCCTTTAATTCTGCATGAACACGACCAAATTCTTGCGTTAAACCATGACGTTCTTGTGATGAAAATGTTTCGATCTTAGCTAAATGCGCATTGACTTTGCGTAGTCCGCCGAACTGATGCATCACAGTATCAGCTTGATCACCCAACTCCCTTTCAATAGATTGTAATCGTCGCATTGCAGCGCGATCACCTTGCAATAATTGTTCGATGTGAGCAGTAATTTCACTTGCTGAATAATTTGCAGCGGGGATAGCAGGGTGTTTTTGTATCGATGTATGATTTGATTCTGGTCGCATAGGTGTTCTCGAGCGTGGAAGTGTAATGACAGGTTCTGTTTTTTTAGCGTGAGGACGCGGTGTTGCGGCACGCTTCGGTGTAGGTTGTCGTAACTGATGAACCAGTCTCAAAAATTCGTAAGTTTGTATTGGATGAAATCTCTGGTGGCAGGATTTTCGCACCGATTCTCCAAATCTCTCACCGACTGCTGCTGTTGCTTGTTGTGCAGCCGCACCAAATATCAATGTCGTTGCTGCTTTTGCAAGAATGCCAGGTACTCTAGCTTGCGGCAAAAGTAATGGCGCTGCATTCACCGCTACTTTTGCAAGACCTGCTTCAATACCACAAGCAGTATCTTCAATGAAATTACCACTGGTGTGATCACTAAAAGTTTCTTTTATCACCTCTACGGCTGCAACAGCTTTATGCAGTGCACCTGGCACGTGTTCTCCTACAAAGTGTAATCCGGCAGTTGCTGCATTAAGACCACTTAATGCAGCGTGTGTGATTTCAGATACAATATGATGTTCATTCGCCGTTTGTCTTGTCATAATATTCTCTACTATTTTTTGTTCACAATAATAACAACTGCTGGTTAAAACGCCATGTGTTTTATCGGTAAAAATGATCTAAACGTACAATCTGTATTGTTGATAATTACCTTAAATTAAGCAGTTAATTCTTTTGTTTTAAATCTAACTGTTTTCGATCGAATCCATCGATTCATTGGCTCAGAACAATAAGATGAAATTCCCTGCCCTGCCACACCAGATAAAATAATGGTGAGTAAATACAGCAATAAAATGCTGTAATCGGACATGTGTTTATTAAAAATAGTTAATGAAAATAAGATGATGATAAACGAATGCGTTAAATACACCTCATAGCTATTTCTTCCAAACCATCGTAAAAACAGCGTCCATGATTTCCCTGATTTATTTCTTTGTTGCATGACAATTAAAATCAATCCAACACCGATTTCTAGGAAAGTATTATTTAATCCTATTTTAGTAATGCCGACTTCATAAGAAAAATGTCGAAAGAAAAATACCAATGAAAAAAGTGAAAAACCAATCCAAAATAAAGCAGATAATATTTTAGTATCAAATTTTATTTGATTTGAAACTAATGCGCATAAACACCCTATCGCAATAGCATCCATATTGGAAAAATAATAATATTCAGTCCATGGCGTTTGTTTTGGAAACATATTTGAAAATGGCGCTATTACAATCAATATAAATAAAAGAAAAATAAAATAAGAGCGTCTTTTAACAAATAAACAAACAATAGGGAAAAATAAATAAAACATTTCTTCAATTGATAATGTCCACAATACATCCAAATTGGGTGGTAAATATCCTGTTTGGTTACGCAATTCATTAATATGAAACGTGAGTGCCGAAAAGATGACCTCTGGTAATGACGCTGTGTGAATAATAAATCCATTTATTCGTAATAAATGCAATATACTTGAAATAATTAACAGTAAGATTAAACACGGCATAATACGTGCAAAACGCATTTGATAAAACCGTCCTGCATGTATGTTTTCTAAATTTCCCCAGCGTCGCAAGCAAACACTGGTGATCAAAAAACCCGAAATAACAAAAAACATTATTACGCCATAATACCCGCTATGGAAAATAATATTATTCAATGCGATTGGTAAAAATTGATGCGTAAATGGCATATGAATAGCGCAGTGCACCAGAATTACCGACAAAATCGAAACACCGCGCAATAAATCTATCCCATCGTTTCTATTATTTAGGTTCATGCTATCTCCAAATGATTTTCATCATCATGATCTGCATCGACCATTTCTACTTGATTTGCACGATCGCCATCGCCACACAACTGAAATAAGCTATAAGGATTCGGCACACCAGAAAAAGCTTGTTGATCACAACCAATATCTGTCATCAATGCTGATAATTGTTGCGGTGAGCATTCTGTTAAAAATCCTGATACTTCTTTAACGGCATTATGTAATCGCATATGAGCGACTTGATTGTCATCAGCCATTCCAGGAAATGATCTCACACCATGATTTAATAAATCAGATGCAACATATAATCGTGATAACACAATTGCTCCCACCGCACTGAATATAAAAAAATTATTATCAGGAAATGCGGTGCGCATCGTTGATGCTGCATCACCAAAACCAACGATCATGATTAAATAAGTCAGAAATTTAGTAATGTAATAAGAAACTGGATAAAATCGCGATTCAAAATTTTGACAAAATGTACGATCATACATTCTGTTAACACTAAGCAATAATTTGTCGTATAGCTCATGAGCCAAAATAAGTGATAAAACAAAATCAGGTATGATTGATACGCATGAAATCGCCGTTGCAAAATTTGAATTAACACCAAAAGAAGTTAGACCGGTTCTAGTCAACTGATTGAGCGCTAATAGCCATGTCAATTGCCACAACAATGCAAACACACTAGAAACAATAGTGTGTATTGTAGCTGCATAGCTCAATACCATTGGCCCCTGTGCGTTGCCTGATAAATGTCTTATACCGCGCTGCACCAATTGACCTAACACATCTCTGACCGATGTTTCATTAGTTAATTGTAATGTATATTGGGATAAATCATTTGATTCAGACAATAATACTTGCAGCCCCTGCTCTAAAATCTTCGTCATTTTTTGTGTATTTCTGCGATGACTAAAACCATATTTGTAAATCGATTCAATGCAAGAACGTAATTCTGAAAATAAAAATACGCCACTCACAGTATCTGAAACAAAAGCCAAAGCAGGTAAATATTTCGCATCTTTATTGTATTGATAAGTAACATACGTATCGGGCGTCGAACTTGCCATTGATAAAAATAACACCGGCAGCAATTTAATGAGCGTAAAACAAAACGTTTGATCAAATGTAATTTTTTGTCGCTCTAACACTAAAAAAACGCGGTGAAAAAACCAGGCATTCAGAAATGTAAGCGCTGCAACATTTGATACGCCATAAACAACACCCAGTGTGTCATTATCCCCCGCTACACTTTTTGCAGATTTGTAATAAGGCAAGCTCGTCAACAATCCAGTTATCGCAGCAACAATTGTTCGCGATAAAATAGGAAGACGACAATCTGACGGTGAAAATTCACTGATGCTATTATACAGCGCAGCGTTGTTTACTGGGTTTCTCATTAAAATTCTCAAAAATCATGCTGAACGTGATAAAACGTGGCATTATATATCAAAACAATATATTTTATTTAAAACACTCTGTTTCAAATATATTAACAATTAAATTAGCTACCATTATTTCAGAGCTGATTTTAAAGCATTTTGATTTGATTAAATATGGTAAAAATACGATCAATTGCATGAAATATAGAGTTTATGCAATTTTATCTGGTTGTAATGTATATAAAAGACATTTAAAACAGTCCTCTTAGTCAACCAAAATCTAAATTTAAGCATAATTGCTTCTTACCTGAATTTATTAATATCTAAAACAATCAGCCAGATGATCATTGACCATTCCCACTGCCTGCATGTATGCATAGCAAATCGTACTGCCTACAAATTTAAATCCTCGTTTTTTTAAATCTTTTGACATGGCTTCTGATTGCGCGGTAGTGGTCGGAATGTCAGTGTGTTTTTTCCAATGATTGCGAATGGGTTTGCCATCAACAAATTGCCAAATATAATTTGAAAAACTAGGGTATTCTTTTTTGATAGATAAATAAGATTGTGCATTGGTGATGGCAGATTGTATTTTTAAACGATTGCGAATGATGCCAGCGTTATTTAATAATTTTTGATATTGATTATCATCATAGTGTGCCATTTTTTCTGCATCAAAATGATCAAAGCAAACTCGATAATTCTCACGTCGTTTTAATATGGTTAACCAATTTAATCCGGCCTGTGCACCTTCTAAAATGAGAAACTCAAATAATAAGCGATCATCATAAATAGGAACACCCCACTCTGTATCATGATAATGGATATAAATTGGGTCATCGGTAACCCATGCACACCGTTTTTTATGATCAGTCATAATACTTTTTTTCATGATCAATTAACCATTGTTTGCGAGATATTCCACCACCATAACCACCGAGATCACCATTTGCATTGATTACGCGATGACAAGGTATGATGATTGCCAGTTGATTTGCACCATTTGCATTAGCAACTGCGCGAAAAGCAGTTGGCTTTTTAACCGCTTTAGCAATATCCAAATAGGATCGCGTTTCACCAGGTGGGATTTTTTGCAATGTGCCCCATACACTTTTTTGAAAGAGTGAGCCAATTAATATCAGCGGTGTCTTAAACTGGCATTTTTTTCCATTAAAATAATCCATTAATTCCTTTTTGATTTTTTTAATGATGTGTGTTTCTCCTGGTATGATAGCGGCTTGCAATTTTTTTCTTAATCGTTCAACTTCGCGCTCAAGTCCGCGGCGATCTACGAATTCTAATAAATAAAGTCCATTATCATCTGCAATCGAAAGCATTGGTCCAAGCTTTGTATCTATCCATGCAGCCTTTAAAATAAGATGATTTTTTTGTGTTGGCGCACTTCCCATGATGCGTGAAAATGCATCACGAAAACCGCTGCTTGATTCGTAGCCTGCTTCGATTTGTGCATCAATCACTGGATTACCCTTTCTAATTTGTTTCATCGCTAATCCCATTCGTCTTGCACGTGCATATTCAACAAATGTCATTCTAAAACGTTTTTTAAATTGACGTCTGGCTGTAGATTCATCAATTGTTAATTGACGAAAGTCATCACTTTTCCAACGTTTTTCAGGATTTTTTTCAATTGCATCAACCAGTGTTTGCACGACTGATGAGACTTGATTGGGGTGTGATAGTGGACGACAACGCTGACATGGTCGAAATGCTGCTGTTAACGCTTCTTTTGCGCTATTAAAAAATTCACAGTTTTCAAATTTTGGTTTTCTAGCAGGACATGTAGGCCTACAAAAGACCCCGGTCGTTTTTACGCCAACATAAAATAGCCCTTCATATTCTGAATTTTTTTCTAATAATGCCTTGTAAAACAGCTTTTTTTGATCGGGTGATATCATTTGATTAGCTTGTTATTGGTTATCTGAAAATGATTATACCGCTTTCATCAGATCGCATCGCCGAAAATCAGGCATTGATTTTTAATTAAACAAAAAATGGTTGGAATGTCGGGCACACGCAATGATTTATAAAACAATCGTCCCTTGATGATAAATTATTTTCCATTCATCATTAATATGCTTCCAAATCGTTGCGCGCTTTGTTACACGTTTTTCTATTCCTTGAATTAAAGTGTAGGTGAGCAAATAACAGGTTGGCGCAAGTTCACGACATTCAAAATCCTTTGTTTCCCAGAAATCATTTTTTGTGTAATCAGGATCTTGATAGCGCGTCAACACCGTCTCAATACATTCTTCTCGTTCATATCGATTTCCAGAAGCGCCAATTTCCCAATAATCTTTTACAGTCATTTTATCAAAATCAGCGCGTGTTGTACCAAATTCTGGACGGTGAAAAATGGGTTCGCGTTTTTTGAGCTCTTCTAAAATATTTTCAGTATTCATTTTTTTCATTATTAAAACCGTTTATTTATTTTCCGAGGATGGCAATTCTGGCATCAAAATCCATAGTACAATATATATGACAAGACCTAAGCCGCCAAAAAATGCGGAAACAAGAAAAATAGCGCGAAAGAAAACAGGATCGATATCAAAAAATTCTCCAAGACCGCCACAAACACCGGCAATTTTACGATTGGTTTTTGATCTAAAAAGCTGCTTCGCCATAATTTTACCCCGGTTATTTGTTCATTATTGTTTTAATATGCTTAATAATTTTATCAGCAACAACATCTGCGGTTAAATTAGTGTTATCAATGGTGATTTCATTTTCATGATGAGAATAAAAAGCTTGTTCCTCGCGTGAACGTTTGCTTGATAATTCAGTATCACGTGTTTTAAAATTTGAAAATTGTTTGCGATCATCTGATACAACGCGCTTTGCCAACTCATCTTCATCGCAAATCAATCGTACTGGAAAAAAGTGCGCATTGCGTTTTTTTACCACATCTAACACTTTTTTGTAGAAAATTTGATGATATGGATCTCTATCAATCATCATTTCTGTGAAAATAAAACTATACTCTTTATTACAAACATCAGAAATTGAAGATAAATAAATATCCTGAATGGCATTTAATTTTTCCCACATCTCTGCAGTCAAATCCCACATCGATTGGTAATCATTCCCGAACAATTTCAAAAATGGGTCATACAAATCATGATTGCCTGTAAATCGCGCATTTGTTTTTCTTGCAAGCACTTCTCCGACTGTGCGCTTCCCGACACCGGGAAATCCCATCAGAAGAATCAAATGATTTTTAAATTCTGTTTTTTGAGTATCCATATAAACTCTAGTATTTTTATTAAAATAATTTAACGCATGCGATAATATAGGAAAAATAATGTTATTCTCATAAAATAAATGAGAATTGTGATTATACTATCTCGCTTTATGAAGCAGCCAAATCAACAGATTCGCCAATCCACAACTGATAAAAATAACACAGCAATCTACCTATAAATAATCCCGTACAAACACCGCTGATTGCTAACATGCTAAATTCAAAACTGGTTTGATTTTCAAGCGCTGGATCAGACCCAATTTCATAAGAAAAATAATATTTAGAAACAAATATTGCTAATATTAGAATAAGGGTCATCCAACTCCCTGGGAGTTGAATTAATAGTTTTTTTCTATCAACTTTAAATTGATGGCGACAAATTAATAACCATCCAATCACTGATCCCAAAATAATGCTCGCAAACCATACTGCGACCACCACAGCATTTACATGAAACGCGGTCGCTAATGTGTGAATCGACAGCACAATAAAAACAATCGGCAAAATAGTTAATTTTTTAATAGACACCACTTGCGGTTTTGATGCACTTATTCCTCTTTGCACAAGATAAATAAATAAAACGTAAACCCACCAGGGAGTTTGTGATGCAGCAGTCCAGATCGCATTCATATATTACCCTCTCGTTGACAATCGCGCCCTATTCGCCTTTTGATTGGCTTTAAAACAAAAGAAAAAAACAATACACGAAATAGATAACATAATAAAATAGGTGGAAGTTAAAGTCATGATATTATGCAAATCAAGCCAGTGTGTGCATACCGCAACAATCGCTGAGGCCAATACATTTAGCAATCCTGCCAATAAACCACCTGCTATGCCAGAAAATTTTGCATAGGAAGATAGTGACTGAGTGGCAACATTTGCAAATATGAGACCATCACACATAAATATGAAAAAGATAGGCAAGGTGATTAAATAAATATTCGCGGCATGATTTTTTGAAAGCAGCATGATTATCATCGTAATTAATGGTATAACGACCGAGACACTTAATCCAATGGCAATCAGCTTTTCTACACAAAAGTAATTAAGCAGCCTATCGTTGATTACATTTCCAATGAAATAAGATACTCCCGCAAATAACATAATTTCACCATATTGCGCAGCGTTAAAGTGCAAGGTTTTCTGTATGATAAAAGGTGCTGCTGTGTAGTATAAAAATAAAATGGCATTTTCAACGGCTAGTATGAAAATAGCAGCCATATAAAGATGATCAGAAAATAAAATTTTCCATTTCTGAAAAACATCCGATAACGATACTATCTTTTTTGTTTTAACATGCTGCGCTTGATTTTTAAATATCCCTAAACACAATAAAAAACCAATCAGACCATATATTGCCATAAAATAAAAATTTGCTTGCCAATCAAAATAATGCTGCAAATAACCACCAATCACAGGTGCTATCATCGGCGTTAGAGACCAGCTTAATGTAAAATAGTTATTCGCTTTCGCCAACATTTTTCCAGTAAAATTATCTAAAATAATGCTTTTAATAACAACAGCCATGGATGCTGCACATACACTATTTACAATTCGAAGGAAGTAAAGGAGTTGAATTGAGGCAACAAAAGCAGATAAAACAGATGATAAAACATAGATAGCCAAAGCAATCAATACAAAATTCCTTCGTTCCACGTGATCTGAAACAATTCCAACCAATGGTTGCGAAATACCAAATCCTGCTATATACAAAATAATCGTCAGCTTGGCATCATAATGCGACACATGGAAATAATTCATGATTGCAGGTAAGGATGGGGAATACAAATCTAAACCAAGTGCGATCAGTGGTGTTAACAACATACAAATAAATAATATGTTTTTCTTATTGATTATCATGACGGTATAAACCCACTCGCCTGCATTTCCCACAATTTATAGAAATGGCCTAATTTATTTTTTAACAATTCATCAAGCGCCCCATCTTCAACAATCATTCCCGCTTCAAATAGCAAGATGCGATCCATGTCTTTTAATGTGGATAGTCGATGTGCAATGACGATGGTCGTTTTATTTTGCATGACCGCGTGTAATGCTTCGTGAATATACTTTTCTGTCACCGAATCTAATGATGACGTTGCTTCATCCAACAATAAAATGGGTGCGTTTTTTAAAAATGCTCTGGCAATTGCAATTCGTTGCTTTTGACCACCAGATAATTTCACGCCGCGCTCACCAACGAGCGATTGATACTTTTCTGGTAGCGCTTCGATAAATTCATCACATTGTGCATGTTTGGATGCTTGTAGCACTTCTTCATCCGATGCATTGGGTCTTGCAAAACGGATATTTTCCATAATTGTGCGGTGGAATAAATCGGGATCTTGAGGAATCGTTGAAATTTGTGATCGCAATGAGCCTTGTGTCACTGCACTGATATTTTGATCGTCGATTAAAATAGCGCCTGATTCGCCCCGTGTGAAGGAACCCCCAAAAATGTCGAGTAAATTTTAAACAGTTTCCAGTACCCTGTTCTCCATAGGCTCCACGCTAAATCT
>OBEQ012493084.1_pt1 | contig 10486 bp, 8 predicted proteins | sample 1670901 | NCBI WGS metagenome assembly OBEQ01 (sample SAMEA104232315, study PRJEB22302) | groundwater metagenome | biome: forest; feature: aquifer; material: groundwater | place: USA | collected 2011-08-07 | depth 5.4 m | reverse complement strand
CGGTGCTCGTGCGGCCCAGTTACGTACTGGGCGGCCACGCCATGGTGATCGCGTACAACTTGAATACCGTACAGGAATACGTCGCACAGGCGGGACTCATGGGCGCGGCGCGGCCGGGGCTGATGGACCAGTTCCTGGAAGATGCCACCGAGGTGGATGTGGATGCGTTGGCCGACGGAGAAGAAGTCGTGATCGGCGGAATCATGGAGCACATCGAGGAGGCCGGCGTGCACTCGGGCGACTCGTCGTGCGTGCTTCCGCCGGTGAGCCTGACAGAAAGCGTGCTGGAGCGAATCCGCGAATACACGAAGCGGCTGGCGCAGGCCTTGCACGTCGTCGGGCTGATGAACGTGCAGTACGCCATCCAGCGCGATACGGTGTACGTGTTGGAGGTGAATCCACGGGCGTCGCGCACCGTGCCGTACGTGAGCAAAGCGACGGGCGTGCCTCTGGCGAAGGTGGCCGCGCGGCTGATGACCGGGCGCAAGCTCGCGGAGATGCGCCTGCCAATCGTGCGCAGGAACGACGTGGCGGAGCTGGCTCTGCGCGATTATCATGCCGTGAAGTCCCCTGTCTTTCCGTTCAACAAATTCCGCGGAGTGGACACCATCCTCGGCCCGGAGATGCGCTCGACCGGCGAAGTGATGGGGATCTCAAAAAGTTTCGGGCAGGCGTTCGCCAAGGCGCAGCTCGCAGCTTCCCAGCGGCTGCCGCGCAAAGGCACGCTGTTTATAAGCGTGAACGATCATGATAAGAAGCACGTCGTGCCGCTGGCGAAGGATTTGGCGGGCCTGGGGTTCAAGCTGGTGGCCACGCGCGGCACGGCGGCGGCGCTGGATGCGGCAGGGATCGAAGCCGAGGCGGTCTTCAAGGTCAATGAAGGCAGACCGAACATCGTGGACCTGGTCAAGACCGGCAAGGTCGATATGATCATCAATACGCCGCTGGGCCGGGAGTCGTTTTATGACGAGAAGTCCATCCGCCGCGCCGCGATCCGGTACAACATCCCTTGCATCACGACGCTTTCTGCGGCCAATGCCGCGGCGCGCGGCATCCGGTCACTCCACGAACACGCTATTGAAGTTGTCGCGTTGCAGGACCTGCACGGAAAGAAGGCCGCCGCGCACAAGCAGCAGTCCTCCGCGAATTGAGCCCGGAGTTGCCGGCAGGCCGTCGGCGCGGTTCCGGGCCCCTCGACCCTTCCACAAACTCAGGGCAAGTTTTCGCTTGGGAAAACCCCGCGAGGAATCACGCGTATCTCTCCACCCAACGATAGCAGCTTAACGGAGGAGAGATTGCTCGCCTCGGTCGGAATACCGATCCACGCGGAACCGTGGCTGGAATGAAGCTGGGGGAGTCCGGCGCGGCAAGAGTCAGACTGAGTTACAATGTCCCCATGAAACTCAACGGCATTTTCGCGGCACTCACGACGCCGTTCGGAAGCGACGGCGCGCTGGCGCTCGACCGGCTGAAGACGAATATCGGCAAATACAACTCGACGCGCCTGGCGGGCTATGTCGTGAATGGCTCGACGGGCGAATCGGTGCTGCTCGGCCGCAATGAAATCGAGTCCTGCTGGGTTGCGGTGGGCGAAGCGGCCGCGCGGGGGAAGGTCCTGATCGCGGGCACGGGCATGGAATCCACTGCGGAGACCATCGAGCGCACCAACAGCGCTGCGGCGCTTGGCTACCACGCAGCGCTGGTCAAGACGCCGTATTATTACAAGGCGCAAATGACGCCGCAGGCCGAAATCGAACACTTCCGCCGGGTCGCCGAGGCCGCGCGCATTCCCGTCCTGCTCTATTCCGTTCCGCAGTTCACGGGGCTGGCGCTAGAGGCCGACGTGGTCGCGCGTCTGGCCGAGCACGCCAACATCATCGGTATCAAAGAGAGTTCCGGGAACGTGCAGCGCGTGGCGGATATCATCCGTCAGGCCCCGGCGGCGTTTTACACTCTGGTGGGCTCGGCGACGACGCTCTTTCCATCCCTGGCCCTCGGGGCGGCGGGCGGCATCCTGGCGCTGGCCTGCGCATTGCCGGAGATCTGCGTGGAAATGTACGAGGCGGCGCGCAAAGGCGATGCCGATAGCGCACGGGCGCTTCAACTGCGCATGATTCCGCCCACACTGAAGCTCGTCGCCGAGCTGGGTATCCCCGGGCTCAAGCACGCGATGGATCGCCTGGGGTACTACGGCGGAATGCCGCGGCCTCCACTCCTGCCTCTAACCGAGGCGCAGAAGCGCGACGTGGAAACAGTGCTAAACACGGTGGCGCAGGCCACATCGGCGGGGAGTTAGAGGCTGAGGAAGATGAGCTGCCGCAGTGCGGCATCCATTTTTTTCACGCGGGTTGCGCCACGTCAGCAGAACATTACGATCCTCCCACGCGGCGATCACTCCTGGTATCGCCGGTGCTCGAGATGCAAGTCGCAAATTACCCTTGAACAGAACGGGTGCGGCGATTCCTGCGGCGGATGTGCGACGCGCCGCATCTAAGGCTTTGACGCGGCCTGATTGCCGGAGTTGCGCGCGCCAGGTTATGATGACAGTTCCCATGGAGTGCCACTGTCTGCGCCAGGCTGAGCTGCCCCACACGACACGCCTCTTTTCCACTTTCGCGGATGATTTTTCCAGAGTTCGGGAGTTCTACGCGCACCCGCCGAATGAAGAAGGCGTCTTGGCCGCCGCAAACGAAGCCCTGAAGGACGCCCGCCAGCACGCGGCGCGGCGTGCCGCTGTCGTGGCCATCTTGCGCGAGCAGAATCAGAATTTGGGAGCCGATGACGCGACGGCAGCGAATCTGGACCGCCTGGCGGGCGGCGCTGTGGCCATCGTTGCGGGACAGCAAGTGGGGCTGTTCACGGGGCCCAGCTACAGCTTTTACAAAGCGCTGAGCGCCGTGCGCATTGCCCGGCAGTTGACGCAGCGAGGCGTCGAGGCTGTTCCAGTCTTTTGGCTGGCCACTGAGGATCATGACCTGCCGGAGATAAACCACTGCTACTGGAGCGGGCGCGACGGCCTCGAGAGGTTGGAGCTCTCTCTGCCCAGCTTGGGACAACGCGTCGGCGAAGTTCGGCTGGGCGAAGGCGTGCGCGGCGCCGTGCGCGCGGCTCTGGAGCGGCTGGAAGGTCCGGCCGCGCAAGAAGTGGCGCGCGCAATCAAGGATTCCTACCGGCCCGAGGAAACGTTCGGCACGGCCTTCGGCAAACTGATGGCGCGGCTCTTGCCCGGCCAAGGAATGATTCTGCTGGACCCGCTCGAGCCGCGGTTGCAGCAGCTTGCCGCGCAGGTATATCGCCGCGCCCTGGAACAAAATTCCGAGTTGATCAGGGAGTTGCTGGCGCGTGGGAAGTCGCTCGACCGCGCCGGGTATCACGCACAGGTGAAGGTCACCGAGCGAGGTACTTTGTTGTTCTTGAACGTGGCCGGGCAACGGCTGCCTCTGCGACAACGCAACTCCGGTTTTGCGGCGGGGAGCGGAGAGTTTTCGGCCGGCGACTTGCTCGAACGGCTTGCGGGAGCGCCCGAGGTGTTCAGCGCCAACGTGTTGCTGCGGCCCGTGGTGCAGGATACGCTGCTCCCCACGGCGGCGTACCTCGGCGGGCCGGCCGAAATCGCTTATTACGCGCAGGCCGAAGTCGTGTACCGCCGGCTGCTGGGGCGGATGCCGGCGATTTTGCCGCGCGCCAGTTTCACGTTGGTCGAGCCAGGCGTGACGCGGCTCATGAAAAAATACGGCGTGGAGCTGCGCGACCTTCTGCGCGGCCGGCAGCACTTGCGCGCGAAGATGGAGCGGGAGTTTCTCTCCAAGGCACTGGCACGGCGATTTGGCGAGGGAGAGGAGACGATCCGCAAGGTGCTGGCCGGGCTGCGCCGGCCGCTGGGCAAGGGGGACAAGACCTTGGCCGGGGCGCTGGATTCGGCCGAGCGCAAGATGCTCTACCAATTCACGAAGCTCCGGGGCAAAGCTGCTCGGGCTGAAGCCTTTCGCACCGGTGTCCTCGACCGGCATGAACGGCAGCTCACCGACGCGCTCTACCCGCAGCATGGTTTGCAGGAGCGGTCGCATTGTTTCCTTCCGCTGCTCGCCCATCAGGGCATGGAGCTGCTCGGGGAGCTGAGCCAGCGGGCGGGGTTCGGCGCGATCCACCACCAGGTGTTATTCTTGTAGCCGCGTGCGAGCCAACTGGCCCAGACCTGCCGGCGCGAGCGGCCCGCTCGGTTGCGCCGCGACGTGTGGTAAACTCCCGCGAAGTGCCCCCGTCGGTCTCAGACATAGCTGGGAGGAACAGTGATGAAAATCACCGCAGGTAAACAGAAGGGCCTGCAGGCGGTTTCGGACACGCGCGGAGTGATCGCCGCGGCGGCCATGGATCAGCGCGGGTCCCTGAAAAGCGCCATTGCCAAAGAGAAAGGGATTGATAAGAAGGCGGTCACGCCGGAAATGATGGCGGAGTTCAAGGAAGCAGTCGTACGCGTTTTGACTCCGCACGCCAGCGCCATTCTCCTGGATCCGGAGTATGGCCTCTCGGCGGCGAAGCAGCGCGCAAAAAATGCCGGCTTGCTGCTGGCGTATGAAAAGAGCGGCTACGATAATACGCAGCCGGGCCGCCTGCCCGACCTCATGGACCACTACTCGGTGCGGCGGCTGGTGGCTGCCGGCGCCGACTGCATCAAGATCCTGCTCTACTACACGCCCTTCGATCCGCCGAACATCAACGAGACCAAACATGCCTGGGTCGAACGCATCGGAGCTGAATGCCTCGCGGCGGACGTGCCTTTCTTCCTCGAATTTGTGGGTTACGAGGGCGACTTGGACGAAAAAGGCATCGAATTCGCGCGCAGGAAGCCCGAGTGCGTCATCAGGAGCATGGAAGAGTTCTCCAAGCCGCAGTACGAAGTGGACGTGATGAAGGTCGAAGTCCCGGTCAATATGGCCTTCGTAAAGGGCGCGCGTGCCTGCAAGGGCGAATCGGTCTATACGCGTGATGAAGCGAAAGAGTATTTCCGCAAGGCCGCGTCCATGGCCAAGAAGCCGTTCATCTACCTTTCCGCCGGAGTCAGCAACGAGACGTTCAGCGAAACGCTCGAACTCGCCGCGGAGTCGGGCGTGAACTTCTCCGGCGTGCTCTGCGGACGCGCGACCTGGAAAGAAGCCATTCCTGTGTACGGCAAGAAGGGCATCAAGGCGCTGGAGGACTGGCTGGCCGATCAGGGGGTCAAGAACATCAAGAACGTAAACGCTCGCCTGGGCGCGGCTAAACCATGGTTCGCCTTCTATGGCGCCTCCTCGGCGGCGGCGCTGAGTTAGCCGGAGGCAAGGTCTGCGTTTCCGTCGCGCCGGTGCTACGGTAGCGCGACTCCGCGACATGAGTACCGCAAAGCAGACCAACCCAGAAATGGTTCGCGCGATTGTGCGCACGCTGGAGGTGAGAACGACGCGGCGCACCGAGCTGGTGGACGTCACCGCGGATGTTGCCCGCGTTGTCGCAGACTCAAGAGTGGCGCATGGCCTGTGCCAACTGTACGTGCCGCATACCACCGCTGGGGTGACGATCAATGAGAGCGACGATCCCGACGTCGCGCGCGACATTGAAGCGACGCTCGACAGATTGATCCCAAAGAATGGGGCCTACCGCCACGGCGAAGGCAACTCCGACTCACACATCAAGGCGACGCTGGTCGGCGTCTCCCAGACGGTGCTCGTTGCGGACGGTAAGCTGCTCCTGGGACGCTGGCAGGGCGTTTTCTTTTGCGAGTTTGACGGCCCACGCCAGCGACACCTCCGCGTGAAAGTTGTCCCCGACCGCTCTACTGGAGAGTCGTAGCCCCAGCGGCTTTCCTGCATTGCGCATCTCTCCATGTTTTCTGTATCCCCGGTGTCCTCTGTGTTAGATTCGATTCGCAGGGGCATACGGCATGCGATCTGACACCAGAGCTATTCCGCCTCAGACCAAAGGGAACCTCGGTGTGTACATCCAGGTGCCTTTTTGCCAAACGAAGTGCACGTACTGCAATTTCCACACCGGTGTGTTTGCCAAGAGTCTGTATGAACCATACGTCGAGGCTGTGTGCCTGGAACTGCAAGACCGGAGGACGTGGGCCGCGCACGACGTGTCAAAAGAAGGAAGTACGAATGGCAACGGACAGCCGTGGGTGGATACGGTGTACCTCGGCGGAGGGACACCGAGCCTGCTGGAACCCGGGGCAATTGGGCGGATTCTGGGCGCCGTGCGGGCCGCGTTTGACTGCCGTCTTGAGGAAGTCACGCTGGAGGCGGACCCGGAAACCATTACATGCCAGAAGGCCGGGGCGTGGCGCGCGTCGGGCATCAACCGGATCAGCATGGGCGTACAATCGTTCAGCGATCCGGAGCTGTCTGCCGCAGGCCGTGTTCATCGCCGCGCGGACGCCCTTCGGGCGGCAGAACTCTTGCGCGACGCAGGCTTCGGCAACATCAGCTTCGACCTCATCGCCGGCTTGCCGCACCAGACAGAAGCAAGCTGGCGCGGGACGCTTGACGAACTCCTGCGCCTGCGGCCGGAGCACGCGTCCATCTACCTGATGGAAATTGACGAAGGCAGCCGCCTCGGCAGGGAAGTGCTGTCCGGCGGGCGGCGCTACAGCGCCGGGGCCCTGCCGGATGACGACGCCATGGCTGCGTTTTACGAAACCGCTTGCGCGCGGCTGGAGGCGGCGGGCTACGAGCATTACGAGATCTCGAACTGGGCCCGGCCGGGTTTTCGCTCGCGGCACAACTTGAAATACTGGCGCCGCGAGCCCTACTTGGGCGTCGGAGCGGGGGCGCATTCCTTCGACGGGCGCCGGCGCTGGGCCAATATCCACGACCCAGCCGCGTACGTTGCGGCAATCGTGAGCGGCACAGCTCCGCGCGAGCAAGTCGAAGAGGTGACGCCGGAAGCGGCGCTTGGCGAAGAGCTCTTCCTGGGCCTGCGCCAACTCGAGGGGATTGATTTGGCGCGCATCGAAAGGCAGTACAACACGAGCTTGCGGCCGCGTGTCGAGGCTCTGCAGCGCGCCGGCCTGGTCGAATTGGAAGGCACGCAGTTGCGGCTGGCGCCAGCGCGGTTGACCGTCGCCAACGAGGTCTTCGTCGAGCTCCTCGGTTAGCTGAGGCAGGCGGCGGCTTGGCGTGACACCCAAAACACCCGCGAGAGGCCGGCCTTCAGGGAGAAGCAAATGCACGGAACCTCGACAACGAAACCGGCGCGGCAGGAAGGGACATCAGTGAAGGGAGAAAAAGGCACATCGCCGAAAGCGGCGCCCGCAGTGGACTTGCGCAGCGACACGGTCACAAAGCCTACAGACGAAATGCGTCGCGCCATGGCCGAGGCGGAAGTCGGGGACGACGTCTACGGTGAAGACCCCACGGTCAATCAGCTTCAGGCGCAAGCGGCTGAGATCTTCCAACGCGAGGCTGCGCTCTTTGTTCCCTCGGGCTCGATGGGCAACCTCATCGCGATCAAGGTCTGGACGCACCACGGGAACGAAGTGATCTGCGAGGAGCGCGGGCACATCAATCAATACGAAATGGCTTCGATGTCGGCTATCGCGGGCTGTATGCCGCGCACGGCCAGCGCCCCCGACGGGATTCTGACGTGGGAGTACATTGAGCCGCTGATCCGCCCGAAGGTGTACTACCGCGCGCAGACAGGCCTCATCTCGCTTGAAAATACGCACAATATGGCGGGCGGCACAATCTATCCACCCAAAGTAGCCGAGGAGACCTGCGACCGCGCTCACGCCGCGGGGTTGCCAGTGCATCTGGACGGCGCGCGCATCTTCAATGCGGCGGTGGCGTTGAAGCGCAGCGTCGCGGAATTGACGCGGAAATTTGACTCCGTAATGTTCTGCCTTTCCAAAGGGCTGGGCGCGCCGGTGGGCTCGATGCTGGTGGGTTCGCGCGAATTCGTCGAGAAGGCGCACGTGTACCGCAAGCAGTTGGGCGGGGGCATGCGGCAAGCGGGCGTGCTGGCGGCCGCAGGCCTGGTGGCGCTAAAGAAATCGCCCGGGCGGCTGCATGAAGACCACGCCAACGCTCGTCATCTGGCCACGGAGCTCGAGCGCATTCCGGGAATCGCGGTGGATGCAAATAAGGTGCAAACCAACATTGTCATTTTCGACGTGCGCGGCACAGGCCGCACAGCCGCTGAGTTATGCGCCGAACTCGCCCGCCACGGGATCCTGGCCGGCCCTACGGACCAGTATGCCGTTCGTATGGTCACTCATTGCGACGTGGACCGCGCTAGCATTGACCGCGCGCTCGAGGCCCTGCGCAAAATCACCCGAAAGTAAGCAGGGCCGCTGGCGGGATTCCTGAGGTGGAACATTGCGCCTGGCGGCGCCCCTAGGGACGGTTGGCGTCCTGTTGGAGCCCGACACTGAGCAGCGTGTCGAAGCTCACCCACTTTGTTTGTGGAGTACCTGGGTTCTCCTGCCCAACCTTGAGCCATACCGCTACTCCCGCGCGGTTGGATCGGATTTTTGTCAACGCTCCTGAGGGCGCAATAATGCGCAGGTAGTTTTCGGGGACGCCCTCAGCGCTCTTCCAACCAAGCTGGATATAAACGCGCAACGGAGCAAAGATTTCCGCCGGCGGACACAGGATGGTGAGTTTCGGCGTTCCCGATGCTGGGAGTTCCCACTGCACGACGACACATTTGACATCTGCGTCCCTCGAGGCGTTTGCGGGACGCGCATCGCTTGTATGCGCGACCTCTCGCGAGGACGGCGGCTCGGCGGGCCCGTTACTTTGTGCCCGTGCCTCCAGCCCGAGCAGAAAAACGCTGACCATGGCCAAAGCCAGACCGCCCGTCCGGCGGGTCCAGTGATTCCTTTTCATGACTTCCCCCTAGAACTGCCACGCCCCCGGCCAACTCCATTTGTCGTGCGGCCCCCTCACGGTCCACTCGCGCCGGACTTTCGTGTTGCAGTTGCTGTCAGAGGGAGAGCACTTCTGTTCCCAATCCATCTAGAAGATCCCCGGCGGCGAGGGTGTTGAAGGAAGTGCACTTAGGTCGGCCGTCCGCTGACTACTTCAGTCCTGCCGGCGAAACGGCTGCACCAGAGCGGCACACTTGCGCCGGTTCGGTGCAATGCGGAAGTAGGCTATTCGCCGGTCGGCCGGTTTGGGATTGCCGCGGCGTGTACCGGGTGCGCAAAGGGTTTCGCGGGGGGACTCCGTCCGGCGTTGCTATCCGCTCCTTCGCCGCGCACGGCCCCTGAAATCAATCCTGCTGTGTATACTGGGCGGTCCCCCACTCGTGAGCCGCGTGGGGAAGGGAAACACGAGAGAGAGGAGGCCTTATGGTTGACCGATTGAGCGGTGGTCTTCGAACCGCCACAGTGCTTTTGGTCTTGACCGCGTTCTTGCCCGAATGCGTCGCGCAGACATCGGCTGCGGGTGAAAGGCGAGCAAATCGAGCGGGCGCGCCAATCGTGACCCAGGCGCGGGCGTTCCTAGAGGACGCTGAAAAGCGTCTGCTGGATGTTTGGATCAAACAGCAGCGCGCTACCTGGGTGCACGAAAATTTCATCACGGACGACACGGAGCAGCTTGCCGCCGATGCCGATTCCGCCGTCAAGGCCGTGACCTCGGAGCTGGCCGCGCGAGCCCGGCGCTTTGACGGCCAAAAGTTGCCCGATGACGTGGCGCGCAAGTTGAAGCTGCTGAAATTGTCTGTGGACATTCCTGCGCCACGCGATCCCGCGGAGCGCGCAGAGCTTGCGCAGATTGCCGCGTCGCTTGACGGCGATTATGGCAAGGGCAAGTGGTGTCCCGACGGGGCTTCAGGCAAATGCCTGAGCTTGGGAGAAATCGAGCGCATCCTGGCCGCGAGCCGCGATCCCGAAGAGTTGCGCCGTGCATGGGCCGGTTGGCATGCCATTGGGGCGCCCATGCGCAAGCGCTACGAGCGGCTGGTGCAGCTCGCCAACAAAGGGGCCCGCGAGCTGGGATTCGCCGACGTGGGCGCGATGTGGCGCTCTAATTACGACATGCCACCTGAAGAATTCAGCGCGGAATTGGAGCGGCTCTGGCACCAGGTGAAGCCGCTCTACGTGGCTCTGCACACGCACGTACGCGCGAAGCTGCGCGAAAAATATGGCCAGGAAATTGTGCCGGAGAGCGGCCCCATCCCCGCGCACCTGCTCGGGAATATGTGGAGCCAGGAATGGGCAAACATCTATCCGCTGGTGGCGCCGCCGGAAGGCGGCTCCGTGTTTGACCTGACTGCACTGCTCCAAGGGAAAAAGGTGGACGAACGCCAGATGGTGCGGCACGGCGAGCGCTTCTTCACCTCCCTGGGCTTTGCGCCGTTGCCGGAGACATTCTGGCAGCGCTCGCTCTTCACCAAGCCGCGTGACCGCGACGTCGTTTGCCACGCCAGTGCCTGGGACATTGACTTCAAAGACGACGTGCGCATCAAGATGTGCATCGAGATCAAGGCCGAGGATTTCACCACGGTT